>Ga0209645_1000456_pt1 | contig 21128 bp, 9 predicted proteins | sample ETNvirenome_6_30_FD_184070 | JGI IMG/M metagenome (GOLD analysis project Ga0209645, IMG submission 184070) | Marine viral communities from the Pacific Ocean - ETNP_6_30 (SPAdes) (version 2) | ecosystem: Environmental > Aquatic > Marine > Oceanic | place: Pacific Ocean | collected 2013-06-19
TGATGAGCGCCAAAGAATTCTGCAAGAAGAAGTAATAAAGGTAAGGAAATCAAGGAAGGCAGCAGACCCTAAGTTTAAAGCAAAGACAACTAAGGTCAGTCCAGATACTTTCTTTAAAAAGAAGAAACCAGAGGAGCAAGCACAACCAGTTCCAGGACAGAAAGCACTTCCTGGAACTGGTAGTTCTGCCGTTGTAAAGCGAGCACCAAATACAACTGCTATTGCTTCTTTCACTCCTGCGAAAGAAGATCCTGCTAAAAAAGACACGAAGGGGTTGAAGGGTGAGGATACGTTAAAGCAAATTCTGGGTGGTGTTAACTCCATACTAAGAACCTTACAGGCACAAAATAAATTTACAAAGAAACAAGCAGAAAAGGATAGAAGATCTGCAGAGAGACGGAAAAGAGGTGCTCAGGAAGATAAGTTAGAAGCAGCACCAATGAAAAAGTTTTTTGAAGGTGCAAAAAAACTTGCCAAACCAGCACTCAATTTCTTTGAAAGTATATTTGAATTTATTAAAAACATTTTAATTGGTAGATTACTGGTTAAAATTATTGAGTGGATGGGAAATCCTGAGAATGAGAAAAAATTGAAGGCAATTATAGATTTCTTCAAAGTTACTTGGCCTGCATTCCTTGCAGTATTCTTAGCATTTAAACTTGGTCTCGGTGGATTTATCGGCAGACTGATTGGGTTGATTGCCAGATCAACATTCAGACTTCTTAAATTGATCCCCAAAATGTTGAAGGGATTAAAAACTTTAGCAATGGGTAATCCAATGGCAACTGCTGCTGTTGCTGTTGTTGCTACAACTGCTGTTGCTGCTGTGGCAGCAAACCAAAAAGGAACTGCTGTAGTAAAGGATCCTAAAGATCCAGATAAATCTCATGCAGATGAGATTAGAGATTTTGGTGGGATGACAGGTGCTCCCATCAGTGGTGATATGTTAGGGTTTCATGGGGGTGGTAAAATACCAGAACCCAAATATGAAGGTAATACAGGTGGCAAGGAACCAATAATATCTGATCCAGTTGCTAATGTGATGGTCCCTGGAAGTGGAAATAAAGATACTGTACCAGCAATGCTCACACCAGGTGAGATTGTGATGTCTAAACCTGCAGTTGAGAAGTATGGTGCTGACACTCTTTTAGGTATGAACGCTGCTGCTGGTTCAACCAATATACCTAAAGTTGTGGAGGGAGTTCAGTATGCAAATCAGGGTGGAATGGTTTCTTTGACTTCTAATGGTGGAAGACCCATATCAAACAAGAGAATGGAAAAGGGGAAGACTTATAATTTTAATGATTTGATGCCACACTCCCATAATCCAAAAAGCGTCACATACCATGATGGTATAAAAATGGGTCCTGGTAGGGATTATGGTGTAGGCAAAATCCCAGATTACATGCCGACTGGACCTAATGGAGACATCCCTACACCACAGTCAGGTAAAATACTAAGATCTGGTGATGTTGGAAATGGATATGGTAAGACTGTTGTTGTGGATGGACCTCTTGGACCAATGGGATTCCATCACTTGAGTAGAATTGGATCTGGAATAAAACAAGGTGGCACTGTCAATAAGGGTAAAATTGTTGGCGTACAGGGTGCAACAGGTGGTAATTATGCAGAACACTTGCATTTAAATGCCAGTAAAGCAGGGCATGAGGCATTTGTAAACTTTATTACTTCTGGAAAACCAACTACTGGTGGTGGATCTGTTCCAAAAGAGGAGACCGCAGATTTCTGGGCTCTTGCTGCTATTATGTCTGTTGAAAGTGGCAACGCTCAGGGCAGAGCAGATGTTGCTCAGTCTATCATGAATAGAGCAGCATCTGGTGGTGTATATAAAGGCGGTCCCTCATTACACGGTTTAATTAATCATCCAGGACAGTATGAACCTGTAGAAAAAGGAGATCCTAAGTTATGGAAGGCAATTAAAGACAAATCAACCGCCATTGCAGCACTTAATTCTGTTCCATATGTTGGAGGAAAAGGTTCTCAAAGAATTGAGGAGGCAGCAAAAGTCCTCAATGATAAGACTTTAATGAGTAATGCTGCTAAATTTGTCGGTCCTCGCACAGACTTCTCTACTCCAAAGGCTATGTCAGTACATAATCATAGTCGTGCCACTCATAGAGATAAAGAAGTTACTCGTCACGGTCATACCTTTGGTTTCTTTGTTGGACCTGGTGCCGTTGAACTAGGTAAAAAGCAATTTGCTTCAGGAGCAGGAGCAGCACAAGCTAATTTTGGTAATAATACTTCTTCTGGCGATCTACAAAGCGATGGTGGCGGATCAGATAGTTCAGATGGAGAGTCAAAACCATTTGACATGGCTGCATTTAAGAAAAATCTTCGAGATAGAGGTTTATATAACAATCCTCCAAGTAGAGGGACAACGATGTCTAGTATTATGAAAGCGCAGGCAGCAAGGTCTGGTTCAACAACATCTCCTGCTTCTAACACTGGTGGTAATCCAGCATCTAAATTAACTTCAGGTAGTAATAAATTACCAAAAATTGATGCGAATGCGATGATCTCTCAAGAGAAGATTAAAGTTCTTGGTCTGACGGTGGCGTGATATGTTAGGACTTTTAGCAGGAGCAGCAAAAACGGTTGGTGGTAGCATTGTAAAGAGTGCTGCTAAAGATAGAGCAAAAAGTTTTATCACTGGTAAGAAAAAGAAAGTAAAACCTGGTGCGATTAAAAAGAAAGGTGGTGATGATTCATCTCCAGGAAAAGGTGGTGCTCTTGCAGTAAGACCATCTTCTGCTCTTGTTCCTGCAGTATCATCAGTTACTCCAATTTCAGGTGCAGAAACTGCATCAACAAAATCTGGTGGGGGTGACACATTAACTCTAATAAAAGATAAAGTATTTGAGATTGATAAGGTTCTGAAAGGAACTCTAGCTCAACAAAAAGCAGCTTCTAAGGGTGATAGGAGAGGTGAGGAGAAGGCAAAACGAAAGAAGCAAGAAAACTTATTAGAGAAGATGCCTAAGATGCCAGGCAGCGGACTAGTTAAGAAACTTGCAGCACCTGCTAAAGGAGTATTTGGTGGTATATTTGATTTTCTTAAAAATATTTTATTAGGTCGTCTCCTTGTTATTCTAATTGAGAGTAGACCTAATCTACCTGGTGGTAGTATTTTAATGTTCCTTGCTGGAATGGCAGAGAAAATTATTGATTTAATTATTGGAACCATCGATGCCTTAGGTTCTTTCTTGGCATGGGGTCAAGAGAAACTTGATGGCGCTAAAGAGTGGTTAAAGGAGAATAGAGGTCCAGAGGCAGAGGAAAGATTTGAAGCTCTGCTTGGAACATTAACAGATCTATTCAATGCTGCATTTATTGTTGGTTCAATTTTTGCTGTTGGTGGTGGTTTTCCTGGTGGTAGAAAACCTGGAAAACCTGGAAAACCTGGAAAACCTGGAAAACCAACTAAACCCGTTAGTCCAAAACAGAATCTTATTGACAAGGGACGTAAGATAGGTCCAACTGGACGTACTCCTTTAGCAGCAAAAGTTCAATTAAAGCACGGACATAACGCTGCTAATGCATGGCAAGTCAAGTATGATGATGCAATATCGAAAGGAAAGACTCCCGCCCAGGCAAGTAGAACTGCTAATGCATACGTTAAGAAACTCATTAAGAAGGGTGCTTTAAAATCAATGCCTCAGAGAGGTAATCTTGCTGGTGCAATGAAAGGGAGTAAGATTACCAAAGGTGGAATAAAGAAAGTACCAAAGAGACTTGCGACTAAAGTTCTTGGTAAAACTGGTATTAAGGCAATGAAGGGTCTTGCTAAAGGATTTGGTAAGATACCTATTGTTGGTCCTTTAATTGTTGCTGTATCCTCCTTGCTTGCAGGAGAACCAATCGGTCAAGCAGTGTTTAAAGGTATCGGTGCTGCACTTGGCGGTGCATTAGGTTCATTCATTCCAATTCCAGTCTTGGGAACCATACTTGGTGAGAGTATAGGTGTCCTTGTAGGAGATATGATGTACTCCCTCATCATGGGTGGTGGTATTGAGGAAGCAGGTCAGAAATTCATGGACGCCCTTAAGACCGTCATGGATGTTGGTGGTCTTATTCTCAATTTCTTCAAGGAAGGATTTGGTAGATTCTTTAGTAACTTCCCAACAGTTGATGTTCCAGGATTTGCGCAGTCTCCTTTGGGAGCACTATTTCCATTCTTAGCGACTCCGGGTGCGAAGGGACTTTTGGGTGAGAAACAAGTAAAGGAGATGCCAAACCTCAGCATACTTTTCAACCCAGTTGCTATGGTTACTGAGTTGATACCTCATGCTGCAGCATCATTCTTACCTGATATTTTTGGGGCAGGTGGAACTGCCTTTGGTTCTGATACCACCGCCGAGGAGATTGATGATCCGAGTGGTTCAGATTCTGGTTCTAATAATGAAACACGATATTCAGGCAACACTAGTGGAACAGAAAATCTGATGCCTGGTTCAATTCCTTCAGTTCCTCAAACTGGAGTTGCTCCACCAATTAGTGGCAAAGGAAAAGCAATATATCTTCACTGGACTGCTGGATCTTTTACTAATACTGATGGTCCTTATCACACTGTGTTTACGGGTGATGGAACACCGCATTACAAAGCACCTTATACAAAACAAGTAAATCATACTGAAAGTCGAAATAAGAATTCTGTTGGACTATCTCTTGCTGCTAATCCAGAGAAAGGATGGTTCCCAACTGAAGCACAATTATCCGCAATGTCAAAAGAGGCAGCACGTATTGCCACTGGATGGGGATGGTCTGCCAGTGATATTAACCTCAACAAGGTCATGACTCACGGTGAAGCAGGATCTAACTTGGATGGAATGGTTGCGACCACGAATTATGGAAGATTTGGAAGAGATTGGGCTGCTGGTAGTAACCAACCTGAGAAGCAGAATAAAGCAAGAGGAAGCATAGCTGATTTTGAACGTTATGATTTGGATGTTATAAGATGGAGTGGTATCAATAAACCTGATACAAAATTTGGAGCAGGTGGAGATGAAATGCGTGAGAGAATCAGCAAGGATATGCAAGTAGCAAAATCGAGTGAATCTTCATCTGAACCTTCTACATATAATCCTATGGATCCTGCCAATATGACTTCCGAGCAGAGATCTGCAATGGGATACTCTAAAGGTGGTCTTGTTAGAAAGAAAGGAAATTACATGTTGGCAGAACTAGGTCCTGAATTTGTTTTGGATGCTGATTCGACTCAACCAATTGAAAAAATGTTACCTGGTTTCCTTGACGCAATCAATCAGGCAAGAGGAGATGAAGCTGTTAGTGTTCTGATGGAGTATGCATCTTATGAAAGACCATCAGAAACTGAAGTGGTAATGGCAGGACAGTCTGGGGCATCTTCTAGTGGTGGAGATATGGGAGGAGAAGATAGTAGTCTCGCACTTCCACCATCTCTACCATCCACTCCACCGCCAAGAGATTCTTGGAAAGAGATTCGTTATAAATTTGGGTAAATAGATGTAGAGGAAAATACAAATGTCAAAGACAACAGAAGCGAATCAAGGACAAAAGGCAGGATCAGCAAAAATTAAAACAGTTGCTGTAACTAGTAAAACTGACGAGAATCGTAGCGTAGAAATCTCCGGTGGTTTTATTGAGTTTAGATACTATGAAAGTATCTTGCAAGATGGTATAATGGGAACCTACATGTTTCAAGATGCTGGAGATGCTGTTGATGGCAAATCTGTGGTTGAAGGTTTACCTTTGACTGGCAGTGAAGTCCTTCAGTTTGCTGCTGAAGATAACTTTGAGAATGAATTGAAAGCAACATTTATTGTAAGAAAACCATCACCGCTTTCTGATGACACAAGAAAAACAGTTGTTCATTTACCATTGGTGTCAGAAGCATTTGCAATTAACGATCAGAAAAATGTAAGGAAACTTTTTCCAAAGCAAAAAATTTCAGATCATGTCAAAACTTTAATGTCAGAGTTTTTAGAAACTGAAAAAACTTTAGACATAGAAGATACTAGCAATGATCTTAAAGAGTATGGTTTGAATAGAAAACCATATTTCATGCTGAATACTTTTGCCAAGAAAGCACAACCGTCTGGTGGTGAAGGTCAGACTGCAGGATACTTTTTCTTTGAAACCTCAGAGAAGATGATCTTTAAGTCAATTGACAGTTTCTTTGATGAGGAAAAGAATCCAAGAAAGAAATCAATTATCTATAACGAAACCAACAACAGAGAAGGACTTCCTGCAGGGTATGATTACAAGGCACTATCATATGATAAGGAGGGAGGAGATGTAGTTGAAATGGCAAAGATGGGTGCTTTTACCACAGCATCTATAACATTTGATCCAATTAACTTTAATTTCAAGAGAACTATCATATCTGCTGCCAAAGATATTTTCACAGATGTTGATGATGCAATCGAACCTTTATCTACAGCAGCAAAAGAACTTACATCATTCAATCCAAATCTTCAGAAAGAGTTCACAAGAACTACAATGAGTTTTATTGACACAGGAACTTTCTCTGAGAATGCTGAGGGATCAAAAGAGAAGAATTTTGATTTTGCCAATGTATATAATCAGTCGATTATGAGATATAATCAAATGTTCGCTGCTAAAGTGAACATTATGATTGAGGCAGATTTTTCTTTACATGCTGGTGATATGATATTTTTTGATGCTCCGTCACCAAGAAAAGACACAAAGAACGATGAAGTTGACAAGCAGACTGGTGGTCTATATATTATAGCAAGTCTATGTCATTACATAACGCCGGATAGAACTCTAACAAAACTCTGTTTAATTAGAGATTCTCATGGTAGACAAGGAAACCACGCAAAAAGGTAAAACATGGAAAGCATCGAAAAGCATATCGAGAAGGATAAGGAAATCCTTCAAGATCCTACAACATCGCCTCAGCAACGTCGTCACATTGAAGGTGAACTTCACGAACTAGAGGTATACGTAGAAAATCATAAAGAAGAAATCGCAGCAGGAGATCATCATGATCCAACTGCACTGGAACTCTATTGCGAGATGGAACCAGATGCAGACGAATGTAGAATGTACGACGACTGAATATGTCACAGGACGGAGGAGCACTATTTGAATCAGGTTTATTAGGATCCAGTTTTTTCTGGTGGGTCGGTCAGATTGCTGACGATTCTGTCTGGAGAGAAAATGAAATACCTGCACCTCATGCCCAGGAAGGGGAGAACATAGGTTGGGGTAGGAGGTATAAGGTTCGTATCATGGGTCTCCATGATCAGGGTGAAACTGTAATACCTTCTAAAGACTTGCCCTGGGCTAATGTGATGATGCCCGTAACATCGGGAGGAAATCTCACTAGGGCAGGACAATCTTCTGCCTTACGTCAAGGCAACATGGTGTTTGGTTTCTTTATGGACGGTTCGGCAATGTCCGTTCCTGTTATCATGGGTGTCATTGGAAACAATGCACAGAATCCAATGGCCGCCAAGATTGGTGATAATCGAGTCACCAATAAACAACCAGGATCCCTGGCAGTTACTGGATATGCTGATGGTCAAGTTCCTAAAGATCCTAAAACTGGAGAGAAACCACTTCCTCCTGATGGAGATTTAAAATCAGAGCATCCAAATGCAGACCCTGCTCTTGCACCTCAGCGTCCGAACGCAAAAGTTAATAAGTACGGACTTAGACCAGATCTTCCACTGAACGATGAGCAGTTCAAAGATCAACAGGCAGCAAGAATAAGAGCAGATCAATTAGGACTTAAGGGGGTTGAGAGAGGCGAGTATTTGATGAAAGCCGTTGCGGACGGCATGAAAAGAAGAGAGGCACAAAATACTTCTAACACTGCTCCATTAAAATCAAGACCAACTAGAGAAAGTCCTGACGGACAGCATATCTCTGCTGGTGATGTGAAAGAAGATGTTTTGGCAGATGAAAAAACTGTAATGCCAATCCCAGATAAACCAGTTCAATCTGCGATTAAAGCAATACAAACAATCCTTGATAATATTACTCAGAAAATGGATAAGTATCTGAATGCTATCCAGAGTTATGTTGATGCAGTATCAAGCACCGTTGGAAACCTGGAGGATATGATTTGTAAGGGTGCGATGCAGGCAGCAAAATATATGAAAGTCATCTTTGATAAGATAATGGAATTTGTTTTGAAACAACTTAATGTTGTTATGTCTAAAGTTATTGCAGCACTTCCCTCTAACTTAAGAAATCTTTTTGGAGATTTAAAAGAAAAGTTAAATGAAATGATTCTGGGATTGTATAATCAAATGATCGGCGGAATTGGGGAACAACTTTGCCAAACATTGTTAGATACTTTGCAACCACAAAAAAGAGAAGAAGAGGCGAGACAAATTGCTTCTTCTCAATCTGGTGGATCTTCTGGTGGATCTGATACTGGTCTTGGTGGTGCTGTTGGTGGTGTTGGTGGAAATGGAAAATTTAAGAGCAGACCAAAAGTTCCCATGTGTTATGCGGAGAGTGTCGCATCTACGGTGATATCAAAAAATAAAGGTAAGATAGAAGAAGCAAACAAAAATGTTATTAGAAGTTTGAATGGATTTATAGATGGTATTCAGGGAGAAATTAATGGCGTAACCAGCGCACTATCTGCAGGACAAGAAGCGATGTCAGCAGGATTAGGAGATTCTATTGGAAATTTTGCTGCCGATGCTGCTGTTGTCACTAATGAGATGGATGGAATGTTAAACATGATGCCAGATATTGCGAGTGGTCTTGGTGCAGCACTGGACTTCACTAATATTATTATGAATGTTTTTGCTGGTGAACTTCCTCCTAAAGAAGCAATTAACGACTACTACCAACTTGCGGTAGGTGGATCTGGTACAAGTGCATTTGAAATACCAAGTTTGGATGGTATTGCTGAGTCCGTTCTTCAGAGTGGTGAAGCAAGAGTAGAGAGGATAACAGATCCTCCACCGGTTCCAGATTATGCATCTCCACCAAAAGATGAGCCTGACGTTGATCTTGATCGCGAAGCGATTGTTACTGATATTGATACTACGGACTTTCAACAGATGACACAAGAAGAACGAGATCAAGCATTACAGATCTATTAAAAACTACAATAAATATTCACACATGACATCGAAAGAAGCAGTATAAGATGGCAGGGTCAAAGTCTGATCGTAAGAAGAATGCTAAGTTAGATATTTTTGCATCTAATAAAGATGCAAATGATTCCGTTCGTGTAGGATATATTGATCCAAAGCGTGGATATATTGATGGATTGTCGGTTTATCAGGCAAATAAACATGCTGAGAAGAATCCAGGAACTCGATTTATATTCGTAACCCGAGATAAAATAAGATATATTAATATAAATCAGGTTAACAAATTAAAAAATTCGCACACTATACCAAAAAGTGTTGCCAAGGGTCTTGTTGATGAGAATGGAGAATTTGATCCATGTAATACGGTAAGAGGATTCAACACGAATCCAGATGGTGGAGAACCTGAAATTAAACCAGATGACAATCTGCCATTTACTTCATCAGGAGAGTATGATGCAAAAGATAATTATAAAAGATATTTTGGGAGCAAGTCTGGTACTGGTGACGGCAAAGGTAAGCAGTGTAGAACTAGATTACTGATCCAAGGTGGTGGTGGAATCGGTGCTGTTGCAACTCCCATCATTGGTAAAGATGGATCAATACTTCATGCCAGAATTATATCTGGTGGATTTGGATATAAATTTCCACCACAAGTTAGGATTGTAGATGACTGTAAGAGGGGTTCTGGAGCCAGAGCAATATCTCGTTTGGGTTTCCAAGGATACACCGAAGAGAATTATGATGATGCAGATGATTTTGAAGATTATGACTTCACTCTCAAGAGTGCAGGCGGAGATACTATACTTGATACTAGTGATATTGCTTGGGGGCAATTATATTCTCTCGGAAATCAAACTGTAATCGGAGAATGGAATCCTGCCAATGTTATTAGTCTTACCAATGACGACAGTTTTTCTACAAAATTACAAGAGTATCTAAGATTCTTAAAAGGTTACGATCCAAATAAACCCTGGTGGACGACCAGAGATGAGGTTGCCGTAAGAGTTGTTGGAGATGGAACTGCTAAGAAAGCAAATAAATTAGGTGGCATCTTATATCCAGTAGAACACTGGGCTTGGGGTGGAACTAAAGAGAGAGATGATCTTTTTGTTGATGTTGAGTTTGAAGTATATGGTCAAGGCACTTTTAGAAATAGAAATTTATTTTTCTTCTTTAAAGCAGAAGATGGATCCCATCAATTTAGAGTAAGAGGTGTCACTAATGAAGCGAGGAGTGGAAAGACAAGAAAACAGGTAATTAAAGTATTAGCAAACACCACTTATAAGGTAACTTCAAACGCTAGAAAGAGAATTGAAGGTAGCGAAAAAATGGTCCTGGAACAAGGGCTGTTGAATCAAATCGGTAGGAAAGAAAAGGAGATAGGAGGAGACAAAGCAATCGGCAAAACTTCTAAGGTTATTTTTGCTGATGTTGTTGGATCTCTAAATGACAATGATGATATTCAAGTCAGAGCTAACATCGGAAGATTTAAAGCAGGAGATAGAACGGCAGTTTCCGTAGATCCTAGTAAAAAGAAAGCTGAAAAGTTCAAAGATCAGAAGAATAGATTTAAGAGAGGAACATTTGAGCTTACATATAGAATCAATCGAAGAAATAATATAACTTTTACTAAAGAGGTATTCCCAAGTTTCATGAATAATTATGCAGTTGCTCCGCAATTTGCATCCGATAAACTTGGAACAGATAAAGCAGACAAACCTTATACGCTTCTCTATAGAGAATTCTTCCCACACAAAGGAGTTTACACGTTCAGAGGAGCTGCTGACAATCAGGGTGAAGTCTTCTTGGATAACCAAAGTATCATGGATATCACTGATACTTTTAAAAATAATTCAAAAGAGAAAAAAGTAACAGTTGAAAAAGGACTTCATGATATTAGAATAGATTTATTAAATTTTCCACAGAAAAAGATAGTTGAAAAAACTTTCACTTCAGATGGTCGTGCAGATAGGTTTAAGAAAGTAAATGTAAAGTTTAACGTTGTAGGTAGTGGAAGTGGTAGACATAGAAAAATTAAATGCATCTTTACTAATAAGGCAGATCCCACTGAAACCTTCACCATTGAAAATAATGGTGACAATAAAGAGGTTCGAGAGGTACAGAGACCAATAATTGCTAATTCAGAATATGATGTTAAGTTCATAGCAACTGCTGAAAAAAGAGAAGATGCATACAAAGAAACAACCATTCCAATTATATTAGCAACACCAGGAACAAAAGGTAGAGGAAAGAAGGCTCGTATTGGTAAAGTTGAACGCAAAAAAATTAAATATCTAGATGAAAAAGGAGATGATCCAAACGCACAGTTAAGTATTGACTCGACATCACCAGGACTAACTGCTAGATTTAGTGATGATGGCACCAACCTTATTACAAAAGGCAATGGCAATGTTACCTTGAAATTTAAATGGGATGATAATCCTAAGAGTGCTGGTAAAGCAGTTGGTGAATTAACAGTTGCTGATAAAACTTTCAAACAAAAGGGTGAGAAGGGAGAGGAAAGGCAAACAGTTTATGTTGGAAGCATTAGCCCCTGCGACCCCATACCTGAACGTTCAAAGATCTTTCCGATTACCTATGATAACCTCAATCCCAATAATGATCCCATAAATGTTAGCCGTAATAGAAAGAAAATTTTCTTAAAAGACGGTGGTGATAGAGATACAAATGCCACTATTACTATTGAAAAAGTTGAGGGAGGTGTTGCCACATTTACTCCTGACGGAAGGGGTATTGATGTAAAAGGAGATTGTGATGTAACAATATCTTTTAACTGGGATGACAACCCTAATACCAGTGGAGTTGCTCTTGATTACTTTAAAATTAACAATAAATTTTTCAGACGAAGAGGTGAATCAGATACTATAGTCCGAACGATTAATCTTAAAGGAACTGGAAAACGCCCCAGAAGTTATGCTTCCATTATAGAACAGGGTTGTGTTGAGAACGGCACCAAGAATAAAGAAACAAGAGCAAGTTCTAGCAGAGTTTTTGGAGACTATCTTGGATCTGCGAATGATAATGATGACATGCAAGTCTTCGTCAAGAAGGGTGGAATTTTCACATCATCTAATAGAAGGAGAATTGACAGGCATGGTGCGGAAGGTGGTGAAAGAGGTAGAGGTACTTTTGATTTGTCATTCAATTATGACATGAGAAAGGGAGGATTTACAAAAGATCTGTGGCAAGAACTTAAGGATCAAAATATTATTGATGCTAAGACGGGACAGGCACTTGAAAGAAGTGATCTTGAAGTAGCACAAGTATTCAATACAAAAGAATTTATTGATAAAGCAAATAGACCTCTTTACAGAATGAGACCAGGTGTTGGCCCTTATGGCGATTTCTTCAATAGAAACGGTATTACTCCATTCAATCCTCTGGAAGTGGATCCAGATATTAAGGATGTAAAACCAACAGTACCCGCACAACCAGAACCAAAGTATGAGAAACCAAAAGTAAAGTTTGTTAAGAGATCGGGAGAAACGTTTCTTAAAGTTATTGGAACTGGTAAAGCAAAGATTGGATTTAAATTAAAAACGGATGATAATTTTAAAACCTCTGGTGTATTTGCGAAAGAGGTAAAAATTCAAGCAGATGGTCCAGATGTTATCTTAAAAAGAACTGAGGAGAAAAAATTCAATGCTTCTGGAAAGAGTAGATTCCAGGGACGCGATGCTTACACTAGAAAACTAGTAGAAGAAGAAACTATCAAAGGAGAAGGAACTTTTACAGCAGGTAAGGAATATAAAATTAAATCCATTGGAGGATCTCCAACTTCTGGATTCAAACCAGTAGATGAAACTGTTGTTTTTGATGATGACATTGGTAATGGTCTTGATGACAATGGAACACTCTCTATTAGATACGTTAGACCTATTAATCCACCAAAACCAAAGGCACCTAAAGATCCTAAGAATGGTAAAAATCAATCATCCAAAAAATCTTTAGATAACGTTGAAGGATCAGTAAGTGATTATGCAGGAATTCATAAAATAATTTGGAAAGATATTTATTTTCCAGCATCGGGAACTTATACTGTTGACGTTCAGGTTGACGATAATGTACGTTTGGAAATTTTTAATAGAAGATTCAAAGCACAAGTATTAGATGTAAAAGGATTTAGAGGTCCAGGAAAATCTAGGGGAATGCAATCCTTCGCTATAGAAGTTCAGAAGGGAACTTATACGCTTCAAGCATTCTTGCAGCAGATTCCTGGAAAATCCATTGTTGATGGAAACCCTATGGGTCTTGCTGTTAACATCAGAACTGCATATGTTACAGTTAAGGAAGAGATCACACTTAATCAGTCTTGGAATGAAAATCCATTTGGTGTTGCATTAACAATTCATGCTCCACCACCACCAATTCCACAAGAACCACCTCTGAAACAGGATGGTCCATGTCCACCAAATCCAGTTTGGACTACCAGGCATAAGGCAAAGGATGCTCAGTGGCATCCATGCAATCATATCTATTCAAATGGTACAAAGTCTTGGAGTTCATTCATGAACCGCTATGCAATGTCCCCAGTGTTACCCATTGGAACAAAAGGTAGTGGATATAGTGGAGACTCTTGGACTAATTTGTGGGAGGCAGAGATTCCATTCACTGGATTTTATAATTTCAAGGGAACTGTTGACAATAAAGCATTTGTTACTATCTTACAAGATCCAGGGAATAGTGAAGTTACTGAACCAAAAGTACAAGAAATTAAACAACTGGATCATTTTAATACTGAGAAAAAAGATCTTACAAGTAACAAAATTTACTTGGAAAAGGGTCAGGCTCTAATTGGAATCACGGTTACAAATGGAGAGGTTTTCAAAACAAAATTAGTCACCAAGAAAGTTTTTAGCACTGCTGATTGGGTAGCCAAATCAGTTAGGAAGGATAAACCCCAAAGAGTTCCTGTTGAGTTTGAAGTATACGGTCACGGCAGCAAAAAAAATATGGGATTGAAGTTTGTCTTCAAGGAGATGGGTGGAAATCATACTTTTACGATTGATAATGTTGAAAAAAGTAGAGCAACTGAGAAAATAGAGAAGAGGGTAAAACGCAATACTGATTATAAAGTTACTGCGATTGCTACTGGATCTCATACTTTAAAAAATAAACCATCAGCTGCAAAAGAAAGAACCTACAAAATTGAAGTGGCAGATCGTGGAAGTTTAGGTAGGGGTGATAAAGCTGCAGTTAAATCTGTTTCAGATAAGGTAATTAAATTTACGGATTCGACCAGTCAAATGGATACTGATGCAGAATTCAGAATTAAATCGCCATCACCTGGATTAACTGCTAAGTTTAGGGGAAGCAATGATAACGACCTTGAATTGGTTGTTAAGGGTGATGGTGATCTTTCTCTTGAATTGTATTGGAATGATGATCCAAGGAGTAATGGAGAGTCAGTTGGTAACATTAAAGTCGCTGGTGAGACATGGAAACAAACAGCATTTAAGGATAAAGAAGACTCCATAACTAAAACCATTAAGGTCGGTGATTCAAATACTAGTTCAGGATCGGCAAGAAAGGATATCACCAAGACTTTCCCTATCAACTATAACGGATTGAATCCCAATAATAATCCCATCAACGTTAGTGATAAAAGAAACAAAATTTTCTTAAAAGACGGTGGTGATAGAGATACAAACGCAGAGATTATTATTGAAAACGTTGACGGAGGCACTGCCAAGTTTACTCCAGATGGAAGATCTATTGAGGCAAGAGGAAATTGTTCTATAAGAATAGCTCTAGAATGGGATGACAACCCTAATACCAGTGGAGTTGCTTTAGAGAGTTTTGAGATTGGAGGTAAAGTATGGATACAAAAAAGGGAAAAGGGTGAAAAAGTTCAAACGATTACTCTTGATGCAACTCAAAAAGTCCCCGCAACCCGCGAAGAGGTGAAACTTGTTCCAGAACAAGGTACATCAAAAGTCTTCGGTAGAGGTAAGAAGGGAACTGAAAGTCAGAAACCCGGTCAGATTATTTTTGCTGATATTATTGGATCTGCAAATGACAATGATGATATGCAGATTAGATGTAATGTGGGCGTTTTTACCCCGTCTAATAAGAGAAAAAAGGTAAAGGGCACATCAGGTCAAGGAACTCAGAGAAGAAACACTTGGGATTTAACTTATCGTTATGATGATGATACTTTTTCTCCTGAAAATATCACTGAGGTTGATGGTGCAACTTATGATATTAAAGATAAAGAGACTTCTGAGATTATCACTAGTCAGATAGGTCGGAACAAGAGAAGCGTAGCACCATTAATTAAAAACCCAACCCTTACTACGTATAAGAGAGGAACTCTGGGACCATTCTTATCACCATTCTTTGCTAAAGGAAGAAAAGAAGGTGGAGATGCTCTTCAAGGTAGAACTTGGGAGATGGTTTGGAAAGATGTTGAATTCCCAGTAGATGGTGAGTACACTTTTAAAGCAGAAGCGGATGATATATTAGATATCGAAGTTAGTACTGAAAGTGTTAGAGTTAATGTTCCCAGAAAACCTGCAGTTCGTGAATATAAGAAAAAACTTTTGGCACTCATTGGAGATCCAAATACTGCAGAGCGTGGAATTTTCTCACAAGAGACGCAATGTTATGTTCCAGGTAAAGGTGTAAAGGAAATTGATAGATTGCTTAATGAAGCAGAGATTATTCTTGAAAATAAGAAAACAAAGGCTAAAGATTTGAAAGATCAGGCATCTCAACTTTCAGAGGCATCAAAGTTTTTCTCCTCAGATCTTTTGGCGAGAAAAGCAGAGCAGTTGATGTCTCAGTCCATACGCTTACATAAGCGTCTCAAAGGTAAGATTGACAAACCCTTTAAAAAGGTAGAGGATCGTATCGGAAAAGCAAAAGAAATTGAGAGACAACTCAAGGCATTTGCAGATCAATACTCTCTCAGTCAAAGTGAGTTGGAAGATCTTGGTGAAGATCGCGCAGAGTTAGAATTTGTATCTATAACTGAAAGAAGACTAGTAAAACTTGGAGATCAGGTAAATATTAGTCCTGAAAATATAAAACAAAGACTTAAATCTCTGAAAGATATTCAGGGTGACTCTAGGAAAAAGTTTATGAGAAAAATTGATAGACTTGCCGAGAGACTTGCCAGAAGAGATACTGATGGTAAGATTAAAGGTGAGGCAACAATGAGAGATAAAAAAGTTGTCAATTATCAAAGGATAGGTCGAGCTAGGACTTTCCAGGGAGTAAAAACATTTGTAGCAACAATTAAGGCAGGAAAACGTAATGTTAAACTCACCTTACAAAATGCAAAAATACCTGGAACCACATTTAAACAAAATCCTGTGGTTGCTGCGTGTAAAATTACTTGTCAAGTTCCTGTAGAAGTTGAAGATCAAAGATCATGGTTGATTAATCCAGTTGGTGTTAGTGCTGTTCTCATATCTCCTCCTTGTAATAGAGTCATTGGTGGTATAGGTACGGTTCGTGAAATTGATATCATTGAACCAGGAAATTCACATCCACCAGATCCACCAGACACTCCAGGTGTACCCAGTACACTTATCATCGATGACATTATTCCAGAAAAACCTGGAATTGGATACACTCCTGGAGATACTGCTACCATTATTGGCACTGGTGTTAGTTTTCCAATTACTGTAGGACCATTTGGAAAGGTTACTACTGTTGGAGTTACGACTGATATTCCTATCACAACGTATCCAAAAATTGATATTTCCACCACTACCGGAACTGGATTTGTACCTCGTATTACAACTAAACTGATTATAGATACTCCTACTGCCGATCCAGAGGACGTTATTCAGGTTACAGACCTTGCTGGTCTCAAGCAGAATGGATACATCGAAGGTCGTCCATATTATGGAGAGGTCTTCTTTAAGGATGGAGTTCCATTCGCTGGAAGATATGAAACTGCTGGAAGACTTATTCAAGTCTATGCTACTCTTCAAGAGAGCATCGATGGTGAAGTTACTACCAGACCTTCTGCAATTCAGAGATCTGGTACTGATGTCAACAGTAATAATCCTAGACTTAACATTCCAGGAACTCCAGATAATCTAGCTTAAATAGTTACTACTAAGTGCGATAAATGTCAACTCAATCGACCACAGATAATAGTAGATTAGGTGCCGGTTCTGAAACCGCAAAACGTAATTATACTGTTATTGAATATGGAAACGACCATGGAGGTATTTCTTTTGGTAAGGTCCATAAGAAAGGTGATGTGACATCCTCTGTGATGTTACAAGGCAAAGATGGTCGTCATCGTTTCTACATGGATCATGACGGACAAAGACCGGGATATACAACACTGACTAGTCCTGGAACTTTTGCTGTCAAGTGTGGGATGGATCTTGACACCGAGCAAGATGGAATCTTTCTCAACGCAGAGAATGGTGACATTGACATTATTGCCAGTAATGGTAAAATAAGAATGGTTGCTGATGATATTGAATTTGTTGCTGTTGGATCTTTAGAACAAGGAAACATTAAATTAAACGCTAGTGAATCTATTTCTTTTGACTCCAAAAAGATAGTATCTACTGCAAAAAATCTTCTTAGATTATCATCACCAAACACACTTGAAATGGTTGCAAACGGTCAGATGAAAATGGTCGCTGCAGTTATGAGATCATGTACTGATGGTGCTGCATTAAAACCAGACAAATACGGAAATGCATATCATCATCTGTTAAACTTCACCCTACCTGGATAAAAATGTTTTTAGACGATTGCAATATTGGAGGACAACTTAAAGTTGGAACTGGTATCGTACCTGCCATTGGAGAGGGAATTGTAAAAATTAATGGTTCTCAGTATGTTGAAGGACCTGCTGTTTTTGGTGCCGCTCATGAGTTTGCTACTCCATATGCAACGGTTTGTATCGGAGCATATGGAAACTCAGATTCGTCCCCTATCTCTGCAATTGCTGGATTAGTTCCAGGACTCATGCTCCCAGGAGGGAACCATAGTAAATATTCTCTCGCAGTTTCTGGTCCTACTGCGATGTTTGGTAATGTTGATGCCAACGAAAATGTTTTTGTCGGACAAAATCTGATCGCTCAAGGTCATGTGATGTCTAATAATGGTGGACATATTCTTGCAGCAAAGAAAAACTTTGATATTCCTCACCCCACCAAGGAAGGATATCGTTTGCGTCATACTTGTCCTGAAGGACCATCAAATGATGTATATTTCAGAGGAAAGGTAAGAAATTCAAACGAGATTTTGCTACCTACATATTGGAAGGGGTTAGTTGATTGGACCACGATCACAGTTAATCTTACTCCTATCGGGGCACATCAAAATGTAATTGTGAAACGTGTTGATGAAGAGAAAGTCTACCTTCAATCTAACGGAGGTATTCCCATCAACTGCTACTATCACATCTTTGCCGAAAGAGCAGATGGAGAAAGACTTATCCCCGAGTATGAAGGAGAATCACCAGCAGATTATCCAGGAAACAATGATGAATATTCTGTTTCTGGTTACCACTATGATAAGAGAGGAGAATAATGGCATTTGATTTTTTAAAACCAGACTTGAGGTGGCGAACTCACTGTGCGGATCAACCAACTTTTGGTAGACCATCCTTTATGTTCGATTATCCAACTAAAGGAATCACTCAGGCAACTGATTATCCACTAGAGGCATGTCAACCTTGGGTTCATTACAATATGAGACTTGGCAATCTTGCCATCGATCAGACTCTAGCAGTTGGAGCTACTGGAGTTTTTGGTGCCAACGTTACTGCTCCAACCTTCACCGGCACCCTTATTGGTAATGTTGTTGGTAAAGCCAGTGGAAACAAGTCTTTTGATATTCCACATGCAACTAAACCAGGAAAAAGAATTCGTCACGTCTGTGCTGAGGGACCTGAACCTGGGATTTATGTTAGAGGTAGATTAAAAGATTCCAATAAGATCATGTTACCAGAATACTGGGAGGGGTTGATTGATCCTGATAGTATCACCGTAACTTTAACTCAAATTGGATATTCCCAGGACTTGATTGTTGATTCTATTGACTGGGGTAGAGTTGTTAAAGTAAGATCAGGAGTTGGTGCAAATATTGATTGCTTCTATGACATTTGGGCTGCCCGTTGGGTAGATCCTGATAATCATGATGAGAAACTGCATGTTGTTTATGATGGTGAGTCCCCAGCAGACTATCCTGGAAATAATGATGACTTCATCGTTGGAGGATTTCAATAATGGCAAATCCGTTTTTAAATTCTCAGGGAACCACTGGCGGAAAAGCGGGTTTTGATGCTTTTGAGGGATTGCGTACAGATAAAGAATATGATGATGAAACTTTGCAGAAGAATCCAGGATCTCCCCTACCATTTCCTGTAGCAAATCCTCCTGAAGAGTTTGTTGAAGGTAGAAATAACTTTCAAAGACCTGATTATGAAGGACAGCAACGTACAAGATCTTCAGATCTTAAAAAGACTACGGAAGCACTAGATTATATTTTTGAAACGGAGTATATTGACGAAATTAATCGAAAGAAAAGTGAGATAGTTACAATTAGCGGTAATGCATTTGCAGCAATTAATGCGGTAGGAGTTAATTATCCTCAGACGAATGAGAGATTGATTTCTACCACTTCTGATTGCTCTAGTGATCCTGCATTGGAAAATGGTAAAAAAGTGGTATTTGATTCTGTAGAGACTGCAGGACTTACTACTTTCGTTTATCCTACGAGTGGTACTAGCACTCCCACTGACACTCCTCCATGTACCGTCAATGTAAACTGCGAATTGATAGGGGTAAAGGGGAAAATTTATCCAGATGTCTTAGCAGCATATCATTTTCCCGTACTGTCTAATGGCACTCATGGGGCAACCGATTTGCCTACTGCAAATGGAACTTTTACTGTGGTTTCTAAAGACAAAACAGGTTCTGGTGATTATTCTGCCAATACCTTAGGTATTGGAGTTACTTTAAGATTGTTTAATGACAATGTAAATCAATCTGTAACTCAATCTGAAACAGCACTTGGAACCTATTACTTCTTTGCAGGTAACGGAGCAAATGCAAACAATGCTCTAGCAGGTGCAGCAACCTCTATTCAAACTTTGGTTAATCAAATTGATGATATACGAGACAATCTTAAAGCACGTATAGGAAAACCAGAAATCAATAATGATTCAGGTGTTAATGATCTCAGAGGACAGAAGCATAGAGAAGAATTAAATACTTGGTATATAGATGCGGGCGAGAGAACAGCAAGTTTTTCTAATTTTCAGGGGGGTATGGATGCTCTCGTCGGAAACGCCTCATCAATTTCCGCGTATGATGGTTGACACCGTGCCCTGATTGCCCTATAATAAGCAGGTAATCAAACAAACCCCATGCAAGACGAGTACCTGACACGCTGTGTCGTTGATCCCGTGTCCCGTAAGTTCTTCCTGTACTCCAGTGAAGGTGAAGAGCGTGTCGTGGATTGTGAAACCGTAGATCAGTTCATGGCAGTCCTTGAGTTGGTGCGTGATAAGTGTGATGAAGACACACTTGCATATTCCAATCCTCTCTGAGGGAAAATCGACCTTTAATTCCATTTTTGGTCGGAAAAAAATCCCGGCAATTTTTTGCTCTATTACTTTTTGGCATGAATTATTATTCACCTACCCTTTACAAAGAAATCCTAGAGTGTTACGATTATGAGACCAGAAACCCGACAATCTATGGAAATGTTATTCGCGGCGAAGTGGAATTTACCCAAAGCAGCGAAGAACTGCAATCTGACGGACAAGGAGATGAAAATCACCTTTAACGAATATTGCCGTCTCAATCCTCCTACCTGGAAAGAGGAGTGATTTCTTGGGAGCGTGGCGGAATCGGTAGACGCACCAGACTTAAAATCTGTTGACCGTTAAGGTCGTGGGGGTTCAAGTCCCCCCGCTCCTATTCCCCCCTAAATATTGGTGGGGTTTCTCTATGGTATTCTAATGAAATACCAAATAACGACAGAATACGCCTGGTACGACACACCTGAAGGTAGTAAGGTAATTTTAGCGTACTT
>Ga0209645_1000457_pt1 | contig 21107 bp, 25 predicted proteins | sample ETNvirenome_6_30_FD_184070 | JGI IMG/M metagenome (GOLD analysis project Ga0209645, IMG submission 184070) | Marine viral communities from the Pacific Ocean - ETNP_6_30 (SPAdes) (version 2) | ecosystem: Environmental > Aquatic > Marine > Oceanic | place: Pacific Ocean | collected 2013-06-19
GGATCCAGAGATGGAAGAAATGCCAACTGATTACGTTAAAGGTGTTGATTTTAGAATTACTAAAACAACTAAAGGTGGATACGCTGACTACTCAACATCAAAATGGTCAAGAAGAGAAAGAGCACTAGACGAGGCGGAAAGAGCCGCAATAGACAAACACGGTTTGTTTAATCTAGGTGATTTCAGACCAAAAGAACCAACTGAAGCAGAAGTAAAAGTAATCAAAGAATTATTTGAAAAATCTGTTGATGGTGAGGCTTTTGATCTTGAGCAGTACGGTCAGTACTACAGGCCAGCGGGAGTGGCTTACCAAGGTAAACCACAAGTGGCAGTGCCAACTGCATCGGCTCCGGCGGCAACGCCAGCGGCAGAACCGGCACCTGTTACTGAATCTGCACCAGCACCACAACCAGCGGCGGCTACGGCTCCTGCAGGCGACAGTGCCAAGAGAGCAGAGGACATCTTGAAATTGATTAGATCAAGACAAGCAAAATAATCTGACATTTACCAAGGCCTTGATATTGACTATTGAGGCCTTGTGTAGTAGTATAGTAACATGAAAAAGAAAATACAAAAGGCTGTCGAATGGATATTGTACAAACAGATACCCGCATGGATGTTGATTGTGGCAATTATTCTTTGGATAGTTCTATAAGGAAAACACAATGACAAAAGTATTTGACGCAACAAAATTTAGAAAAAGCATTACCAAATCAATACAAGGACTAGGCATAGGATTCAGTGATCCAACTGACTGGATTTCAACGGGTAATTACGCTCTCAATTATTTAATGACAAGTGATTTCAACAAAGGAATTCCCCTAGGCAAGGTTACAGTACTTGCCGGTGAGTCTGGTGCAGGTAAATCATACATAGCATCAGGCAACATTATTAAAAATGCACAGGATCAGGGCATATTCGTAATACTGATCGATACAGAGAACGCATTAGATGAACAATGGCTACAGGCATTAAACGTTGACACATCAGAAGACAAACTTATGAAATTAAGTATGTCCATGGTTGATGATGTGGCAAAGACTGTTTCAGAGTTCATGAAAGGTTACAAAGACCAACACGCAGATAACAAAGAAGGTGCTCCCAAAGTGCTATTTGTAATAGATAGTTTGGGTATGTTATTGACGCCAACTGACGTGAATCAGTTTGAAGCAGGTGAGATGAAAGGTGACTTAGGTAGAAAACCCAAGGCATTGACGGCACTTGTAAGAAACTGTGTGAACATGTTTGGTAGTTGGAATGTGGGACTGATAGCAACCAACCACACATACGCATCACAGGATATGTTTGATCCGGACGACAAGATATCGGGTGGTCAAGGATTCATCTATGCGTCAAGTATTGTTGTTGCAATGAAAAAATTAAAATTAAAAGAAGATGAAAAAGGCAACAAAGTCAGTGATGTAAGAGGTATCAGAGCCGCTTGTAAAGTCATGAAAACAAGATATGCTAAACCGTTTGAAGGTGTGCAAGTCAAGATACCATATGATACAGGCATGGATCCTTACAGCGGACTAGTTGACTTATTCGAGAAAAAAGGTTTATTAGTGCAAACAGGAAACAGACTAAAATACGTAGATTCCAAAGGAAAAGAACACATAGACTTTAGAAAGGCATGGGTAGGAGATAAATTAGATATGATTATGAATGAATTTAAAGAAAAAATGCCCGTGGAAGAAACTGAGGAAGACACCCAACAATGATTGACTTTACACACGAAGATATTGAACGTTTATGGAATGCGATAATGCATTATATTCCGGAGCGATCCAAATCAGATGCGGCAATAGATTTCATTAAAAGTTTAGAAGATATCGGTGTCGAACACGATGAAATAAAAGCGTCTGCCGAGTATGATACCAAGTTAGAAGAAGCAATCAACACTGTGTTCGAGGAAGACGAAGAGTCAGACGGATACGGTGAAAATGATTAATTGGTATAACGAAGTCAGCAGAAATCTAAACAAGATCCCTGATTGCACCACTTACTTTGATAAGGAACTACAAGAAGCAAAGAAACAGTGCAGAATATATGGAAACCTAGAAAAGGCAAGTGCCGCACTTCCAGGAATAGTTGAAGAAAGATTCGGGCAACTACAACAACTTGAAGCAATACTTGAATATCTCAACATCGAATTGAGGAGATTGCGAGCAAAAACATTCAAAAAATTTTTAGAAAACTACAACAGGGCACTGTCAAGCAGAGACGCAGAAAAATATGTGGACGGTGAAGATGACGTTGTAGACCTCACAAAGATAGTGAATGACTTTGCACTTTTAAGGAACCAATGGTTAGGCATCACCAAAGGACTTGATCAGAAACAATGGCAAATTACAAACATTGTAAAGTTAAGAGTGGCGGGTATGGAAGATGCAGACATCAAATAATAGAATAATCTTAACAGACGTGGACGGAGTGCTGTTAGAATGGGAGAACCATTTTACAGAGTGGATGTTACAAAGGTCATACTACAATGATCAAAACGAAAGGATATATCCTTACAAATTACTACCCAATAAACAAAACACCTATGAGATGGCAGAAAGATTTGGTCTCTCGATATCAGAGATAAGGAAAGAAATACGAGAATTCAATAAAAGTGCATGGATGGGAACACAACAACCAATGGAAGATTCACAAACATGGGTAAAACTGTTGGCCGCAGAGGGTTGGACATTCATCCCTATCACATCGCAAACATCAGATATACCAGCACAAATCCTACGTAAAAAACGTTTAGGTGAACTTTTCGGCGACCACGTTTTTAAAAATTATCATATCCTAGATACCGGATCGGACAAAGATTCTGCACTTGCGGAGTTCCACGGAACCGGACTGTATTGGGTAGAGGACAAGCCAAAGAACGCACTAGCCGGGCTCAAATACGGCTTAAACCCTATATTAATCGACCATCCATACAACCGAGATTGTAGAGAACCCAATATTACCAGAGTAAATAATTGGAAACAAATACACTCTCTACTTCATGGAAAATAAAAATTTTTGTATCAGACCTTTCAATAGTGTACATGTAGGCACCGGGGGTGCAGTAAGAACATGTTGTTATATAAAACCCAACCTCTCCGATTTTAAAGGAAGCACCTCATTTAACATTCATAATAATACGATAAATGATTTTTGGAACAGTGATTACAACCATTATGTCCAAGAACAATTCCTAAAAGGTAATACTCTTAAAGAATGTGCTTTCTGTCATAGGAGCGAAAAACAAGATATTAAAAGTGAAAGGCAATTGGCAAATAAACATTATGGAATAATTGGAAATAAAAATCCAAACTACTATTTGAAACATTTGAAAAAATTTAATTTAGAGCATCCAGAGGACTATAATTTAGATATTACAAATCTGTGTAATCTAAAATGTTATATGTGTACAGGCTCAAGCAGTAGTAAACTTTTGATCGAAAACAATGCATTAGGTTTAGAAAAACTAGATCAGAAAGATTTTGATGTCAGTGAACCTAGATTGGATGCACTTATCGAAGAAATTGTGGAAAATAATGTTACTAACATCACTCTACAAGGTGGTGAACCTTTGCTCAATCCTAAGATTATCTCCATGTTAGAAAGATTAGGCGCCCTAGATACTGCAAAAAATCTTTCAATATGGATCACAACGAATGCCACACAATACACTGACAAATTGTTTGAGACCCTGTCCAAGTTTAAGACTGTGAAAATTATCTTTAGCATCGACGGAGTAGGAAAAACCAACGAGTATCTAAGGTATCCATCAAGATGGATAGATATCGAAAACAATGTTAAGAAATTTAGAATATTAAAAAATGCAACCTTTCAAATATCATTCACTGTGCAGGGCTTCAACATATTGGATATTAAAAATATTATTAATTTCAGTAACACTTACAAAATTCACTTGAAACTAGGTTTGCTCTACATTCCAAGTTATCTAAGATTAAATGTATTACCTAAACAAATCCTACAAACTGCTTTGGATTCTCTAAACACAATCCAAGATAGTGATGTAATACACGTAACAAATTTTTATGGAATTAAATTACAAATTGAATCAGCCCTGGAAAATCCTAGTGCTTCAGAAAAAGATTTAGATGAACTTATAACAATCATAGGCAAAAGAGATGCTTATAGGAAAACAAGCATCAAAAATTATTTGCCAGAGATAGCAAAGTGTTTAAATATCTAACATGAAGATATACGTTGGACATGACAGCAGAGAAGACATAGCATACCAGGTCTGCGAACACAGTATCAAAAGAAGAGATCCTTCAGCAGAAGTAATACCATTAAAACAAAAACAAATGCGAGACCAAGGACTGTACACAAGGCCCGTGGACAAACTTGCATCTACCGAATTTACGTTTACAAGATTTTTTGTGCCATATCTAAATGACTTCAAAGGATGGGCAGTATTTTGTGATTGTGATTTTTTATGGAAAATTCCAAGTCATGAACTGACAAAATATTGCGACTCTTCAAAAGCAGTTGTTTGTGTACAACATGACTACACACCAAAAGAGACTACAAAAATGGACGGCCAAGTGCAAACCGTATATCCGAGGAAAAATTGGAGTAGTATGGTGCTGTGGAACTGTGAACATCCTAAAAACAAAATACTTACACCGGACCTATTGAATGAAGAATCTCCAAAATTTTTACACAGATTCAGTTGGCTAGATGACAACGAAATTGGATCATTGCCATTGGAGTACAATTGGCTTGTGGGTTGGTACAAGGAACCTGCGGATGGTAAGCCAAAAATACTGCATTACACAGAGGGTGGACCATGGTTCGATGGCTACCGCGATTGCGAATATGGCGACGATTGGAAAAAGGAACTTATAAATCTTTTTAGTTCATAATGCACTGGGAAAAACTGAAACCGAATCATTTCTTTAAAGAACCTGATTATCATTTTTATAGCAAGACACTTTTTGACACCAGCGAATATGACCGATTGTATGAAAATCAGAAAAATCCATCGCACATCTCATGGCAGGAGTTTGATAGAAAATATAAAACTGGTTTCCAATTGTACGATGACCTTAGAGATCTAGACCTTAACAGAGAGGTTATTTGCATGTGGTTTTTCAAGGAAAGGTCAGACAACACAGCAGGTGAGGACATACAACTGGCAGGCAAAACCATAACCTATAGACAAAACAGTTTCTTTATCACAAAGTCTAAAGATATAAAGATAGTCGAGAGAACGAAAAGACAACATAACCGTAGGCCATTTGTCCAATTGGATATGAAAGACAGCACGTTTCAAGAATTATTGAAAAGATTTTATAAAACCACTTAGGGCATTTACATCAGCGTTGATATAGCGATTCCTAATTTTTTTCCAAACATACTCATCTCTGTTTGCAATATTTAGATTTTTCCTGATCTGTTTGCCTGCATTGTCAGTCAATATCTTTTTGGCTTTGAATATAACATTGGGCATATACAAACATCTGTTCAGTTTACGAGCAACTTTTTGTGTGTATGAGTCAACATGCCAATGCCAAAATGATACAGGCGCTAACCAACCTAATGTGTTTGTCCAATTTTTATGAACTGCGAAATGAGCCGCTGGTAAGGGAGAATCGTCCCATAACTTGATCTCATTGCCTAACCTACTTGTATTTTTAGATCTTCCGTCTGCTGGCACCACCATTAAAATTTTATCTTTGTATTTTGAAAACTCGTCTGCAATTAACTGATCCCAATACTGCGTTTGTACCTGAACGTCATCTCCCATAAGCATCACGATATCATGCGATGCTTTCTCGCACATCATATTCCAACTGTAACAAGTGGATTGGTTCGGGCCGATTGTATAATATTTTTCGTCTAATAGATCTTTATATTCTTCTAATTTTTCATCATCTTCATTTAGATAAAATAAAAATTCTGTTTCATATTTCTGTGTTTCTGTAGCAGTATCTACTAGTCTTTTCGCTAGTTCTGGCCTGCCTCTGGACGGACAACAAAATGAAATCATATTAATTTTTTCTTCCAGGTGTCGGGAGTCTGTTCGTTAATAATTTCTAATGGAAGATGATATTGAAACTTTTTAGTGCCTCTAGTCCTAATATAATCCGCAGTTTTCTTTACTGATTGTCGCATGTTAGTTGACGTTTTATAATTTAACAACTCGCGTGCCTTGTCAGAAGAACAAGTCGCAAGTTTAACTTCTTTTGGCCTGTCCTTGTGATGAATAGGAGCGAGATTAACTCCTGTTTCGTTAGCACAGGCTTCGGCTAATTCATTAATTGTAACCGGTTCTTCGTCCGGACCAATGTTGATCACTTCGCCGACAACGTTGTCGTTAAATGCAAGTGCATTAAGACAGTATAAACAATCATCAATATAACTAAAACATCTTTTTTGTTCGCCATCGCCATAGATAATTGGTTGCTTACCTTGTAACATTCTGTTAAGCATAATTGACATAACGTTCCTGAATGGATCATCATATTTCTGCCTTGGGCCAACTATGTTGTGTGGAACGGCAATGACATACTCTACTCCGTGCGTTTCACATAAATTTTTCAGTACATCTTCTCCGGCTTTTTTTGCAATACCATATGGATCCTGGGGGCGACATTCATAAGTTTCTTTGTATGGCACATCATCATGATGTCCGTATCTCGCCATACTAGAACAATATACGATTCGTTTAACTTTGTTTCTAATTGCCGCAGTGATAGTGGTGACTGACGCTTCAAATATATTTCTTGTCACTAACACTGGAGAAAAAACTGATAGTCCTTCGTAGGCAGTGGCCGCGGTGTGATAAACGATGTCACAACCTTTCATCGCTTTAGTAAGGTTCTCTAAATCACAACAATCAACTTGGTGAAATTCTACATCTTGTGGTACGTTGTCTGTGTATCCACCTATCATGTTGTCATTGCCTGCGACTGTGTGGCCTTGTGATATCATTAAATCCGCTAGATGAGATCCTAAAAATCCTGCGACGCCTGTTATAAAAATTTTCATTTTTAGTATTTAATTTGCCTATGTGCGGTAGAAAACTTTATCTGGCCAATGTTCCAACAGAACTTTGAAACCTTGCTGACTCAAATATTTTTCAATTTCTCTATTGCTACTACCATATTTTTTAGTATTGTTATTCAATTCGATCATGATGTACTGACACTTCTTCAATGTTTGCTTGGCTCCCTTCAGCACTTCCATTTCATAACCTTCTACGTCTATCTTAATAAGGTCTATGTCTAATATTTTTAGACTGTCAACGGTCACCATTGGTATTGTTCCTTCGCCAATCACACGTTTACTTTGAGTGAAATCGTCATTAGACAATGATATAGTCTTTAGATGTTGCCCAACTGCCAACTGGTGTGTCTCTACATCTTCAGGCACATTTTTCACCAAACATTCATAGTGTAACGCATCAGGTTCAAAAGCAATGACTCTGCCACAATATTTGTTCATCGCTACGCTCCATGTTCCTACCCATGCACCTATATCTAGGATGTGATTAAATTTTAAATTTTTTTCCTCGCAGTAATCAATAAATTTTTGAAGGCATTTGTTTTGTGTAAAGGGTTTGCCTGCTCTCCAATCCTCTATGTGAATATCATTTGTTGGAACCCAAAAGCCGTTTACCTTTTCTGTTTTCACAAAAGTCCTTTATCCATTAATATTTCTACTGCTTTTCCGTTCTCTATCTCTTCTGGTGTGAACTGCTGATATGCTAAACTGTAGAGCCAATCTTCGCAACCTACAAAATATGGATTTTCGATGTCAGCAAGTTCTTGCCCGCCAACTTCTTTTGCAAAACTTTTTTCATCACAGATGACAGGTACTCCCATGCACTGTGCCTCTACTGCCGCTATTGAACAACTTGTGACAACTACCCATGCATCTTTCAGATCTTCGGAAAGCGGAATCTTTGCCTCACTGGGTCCTGATGTCCCTCTGCCCCTAGGTTTTTCTCGAATTCTTATTGGTCTGTCTGTGTACCTTTTAATCTGTTCCACAGTGTCTTTTGTCCAGTTCGGCTTTCCTAAATAATCATGAATGCTATTAGAACTAGGACAGACCAAAATGTAACTTCCTTTAAAATCAGGTGCCTTTATTTTAATGCCAAATTTATCAAACCTATCGGACTTACACATTTTGAGATATGAGGCATGTATTCCATTTTTACAAATTCGCCAATAGTGATTGTTTGGTTTAAGATTGCTATTATCAAATCTACCAAAATAAGGAGTGTCTGTAAACCAAAATTGATGTTTTCGTTGTTCAAGTTTTTGCACCATAGGTCTATTATTTCCAACAAATCCCCAAAACATAGAATTTGCAACAGGATCCGTTTCGATATTGTTATCTAAAATTTTTGTCTGTTCGGGCCAAGATTTTCGCACACCATTTATAACTTCCCATGCTTTACTATTTGGATTATTAAATGGAGAGTAAATTGTTAGCATCTATAAACTCCTTCAATTGCTTCGCCCATTCTTTGTGTCCTAATTCATTTGGGTGTGGATCATTTGGTTTGCATTGTTGATTATTTTCAACTGTGTAATCTAAATGACTGGTTTCAGGTTTGAAAAATCTATCTTTTGAAATCTTATCCCACAGCAATTTGATATCAGGGTTAGTAATCTTGGCATCTGAAAGTGTGTTATAAAACACGTATGGATATTTTTTATTCAAAAAATAATCTTGTAAATCTAGTAATCCTAATATAGATTCGACCTGTGTCATTTGATCTAGATCTGCTCCTAGGCTGAATAGATATTTTGTAAAGTTTGTGGTGTGTTTGTCTCTGTTAGGATCCCAAGTTTTCCAGGTAGTCTTCATTGTTGGGAACTTATGTGCCTTGTATCCATCAGATGTTGGAAAATCAAATCTATTGCCTCCACTTGATCCTATAAGGAAAAAACACTTCTCCGCAAGTGCTGGGAACTTTTCACACCAGACCCTCGTTGTCCACATCAATCTTTTTGAACCCCTACCACCATTCGCAAGGTTTACTTCAACATCTAAACCTAAAAGTTTGGCTAGTTCTAAGCCACAATGAGTGTTGACATTATCTCTTGGTCTATAGGTCAAAAACGAACAACCATTTATGAATAGTTTGGAAGGCATAACTCAATAATTATAGTATAGTTATTGGCAAATTACAACATGAAGAACATTGATTCGATCAAATATTTTCTAGATAGGTGGGAAACTATTGATAACAGTTACGACTACTCTGTGCCATATCATGAGAATATCGATCCACATTTCACAAGTTTACCAACTTTTGTTGCGGAGTTTTACAACTGTAAGATACATAGCACTCCCATACTGACTACAATGGAGAATAAACTGATCACAAGTTACGTTTGGGGACTCACTCATCAAAGTAAATTCAAACCACAAAAATCCCATGGCATGTGGAAGGAATGGGGAGACAATGTCGACATAGATATGTCACCTGTGGATCAAGAATTTCATGAAAGATACACATATGTGTGGCTTCCCATTGACGAACAAAGCGTTGAAAATCCATGGCACATATGGATAGACGTCATTAGTAAATTTCGACTGATGGAAAAAAGATGGTCCACTAACTTTTCAAGATACTGTTATGTGTTGGCAAATGAAAGCAAGTACATGGAAAAGGTTTTGAAAGAATTATTTCCAGATGTGAAAGTGGTTGTAATGCCAAAAAATAAAGTGTGGCAGTTTAAACATTTGTTGGTGCCAAGTTTAAGTAATTCTAAAGACGGAGTTCTAACGCCACATCTTGCAGACTGGCTAAGACATTTTAAAGGACTCACTGGACTAAAACAAATCACGCCACATAGGAAAATTGTTGTGCTACGTCCTGGGGCCAAAACTAGAAAAATAACAAATTCGGATGAACTGTTACTGGCCTTAAAAGGTTGGGAAACTGTTGCGTTGGAAAAAATGACCATCCGCGAACAAATGAAAACTTTTGCTGAAGCCACACACATTGTTGCGGCGCATGGTGCGGGTTTAGTAAATTTATTATGGTGTAGGCCAGGAACCAAAGTGTTAGAGATTCAAGATCCAAAAATGATTCATAAAAAAGTTTATCCAGTGTTGTCACATCATCTTGGCTTGGAACATCAACTTTATCTTGCGGATACCATTGCAATCCCTTTACAAAATAATAAAAAACCAGCAGGAATAAAAAGATTCAGCGACCTAATAAATTTCAGAGTAAATGTGAAAGATTTGATTAGACATTTAGATTAGAACAAGTTAAAATTAAGTTATGTACTATGCAGTAAAAACGGAAAGAGTTAATACACAAAAATACATTGACTCTATGAATAGAGGTATGCGTGGTAAACTTGTTGCCTATCATGATGTGCTTAATTCAACTGACTGTGAAAAAGTTACTTTTATGGGTGTCCTACGTGGTACTAACCTTGTATACAACTGGGCAAAACAAAATAAAAAAGATTTCTACTACATTGACAGACCATATTGGGGTGAAAGCAGGGGCACACCTTATTGGATGAGGTGTGTGAAAAATGAACACGTGAAAACATTTGTTGAACACCGCCCGGATGACCGATACAAAAAATATTACAGAGGTGACCCTATAAAACCTTATCACAAGAACGGAAAGTACGTGTTAGTTGTTCCACCGAGCCATAGTATGGCTCTGCACTTTGGTTCTCCTGACTGGCTGGACACGACCTTACAAACTTTAAAAGCAAACACAGATAGAGAATTAATTGTTAGGGAAAAACCTTACAATCCAAAAAGTTTTTTAGATGAACAAGGCAGAATGCAACCAGGACCAAGTGAGAATAAACAACCTGCTAGGCCATTCGAATGGGATCAAGTCCATGCAGTTGTAACATTCAACAGTTCGATTACGATCAAGGCCCTACACAACGGAGTGCCGTGTTTTACAAACTTCGAAAATCCTTGTACATCTATCTGTGAATCAGATTTCAGCAAAATCGAGACGCCGATGTATGAAGATAGACAACCAGTGTTCCATAGTTTAGCATACGGTCAATTTACACAGGAAGAGTTTCGAAACGGTTATGCATTGAGGACACTAGATGAAAGTTGAAATATTTAGACGCACAGTAAAGGACAGGAAGACTGGAATGAGTTTCCAGTTATTGCAACACATGGCCGAAGGAATCAAGGCTTGTGGCGACACACCGATTATGGTAAATGAAAAACTTACAGGTGAATGGAGGCCTAACGAAATGGAACCAACAGAAAAAATAGGTTGCATGTTCGGATACGGTGGCAAGAATCAACCCCACCACACCAAAGGACGAAGACGTGACCTAGTTGAAAGGGCAAAGAAAAAAGGCATCTACATTATCACTTTTGACGGCGGAATACTATCAAGTTTTGGAAACACAATCACACACCCGCAACACCACTGGCGTGTTAGTTTATACTCACCAATGAACAACGGCAACTTCCTATCAGATGACAGTCCACCTGATAGATGGAATATGATGAATCGATTATGGAATATAAGATATGAGCCATGGAGGAAGTCAAACGAAAATGATCCCATACTATTTGTATTGCAACCAAAAGACAACTGGAGCATGGATGAACTTGATCCAATAGACTGGTTCAAAGATGTGTACAACAAAATCAGACCATTGACAAAAAGAAAATTTTTGATAAGGCCACACCCGAACCACATGGCACAAATGATCAAAAGAAAAAATGAGTTTCCAAATGACTGTGAACTAATAGAAGGAAAGTCACACTGGGTAGGTGACGAGAAAAAGTACTACAGATTCAACTTCCAAGACGCTATAACTAATGTTCATGCTGTTATTACTCACAATTCTACTGCCAGTGTCGACTCTTGCGTTCGTGGAATCCCTACCTTTGTTACAAGCAATCTTGCGATTTGTTGGCCTGTAGCCAACACTGATTTGACAAAAATAGAAACACCAATCTTTCCTGATCGTGAACAATGGGTTTACGATATTGGATATAAGATGTGGAGTACCGAAGAAATACGTAGTGGCACTGTGTTTAAACGTTTCAAAAATAAGTTGGGTTTATAATGTGTGGCATATACGGAATAACAGATCACGATCCAACCTATATACAACAGTATATAAAAAAATGTTCGCATAGAGGACCAGATGGATTCAAAGTATGGTGGGATCCAGATCACAAAGTCACACTGGGACACAATCTTCTTAGTATTATGGCTAATCCTAATTTATCTACCCAACCATGGAAAACTCCTGCCGGAAATATTTTGGTATACAATGGAGAGATCTTTAATTACTACGAACTAAAGGAGAAGTACAAAGGCAAAGGTTTTGCCGGTATAACAGGTTGCGATACAGAACTACTTGCATGGGGACTAGATGAGTTTGGTATCAGTTTCCTAGACGAGATAGATTCAATGCATGGATTTGCCTATTACAAAATTGACACAGGCGAAATATTCATATCAAGAGATCATGCAGGGGTGAAGCCTCTCTATTATGCAGAAATAAGGGAGGGTCTGGTGTTTGGATCTGAACTGAAGGGACTACTTGACAAGGTCCCAGGAGCAAGGAACATGGACATGCTGGCGGCAAACTTTTTGAGTAGGACTGGCTGTAATCCATCACGGAACTCTATATTTTCTGGCATAAGGCAATTATTGCCAGGTGAAACTTTGATCTATGATATCAAAGAAAAAAAATTTACAGGGTCAAAAAGAATATACATCAAACCAACAGGAAACAACAAATATGATCAAAAAGAATTTAGAAAACAAGTACACGACGCTGTAAAAAGATGTGCCATTGGACAAAGAAAAATTGGGGTTTTCTTGAGCGGTGGCCTAGATTCAAGCATGGTGGCATTTGAATTAGGCAAAATTAAAAAAGATTTAAACACTTTCACAAACAAGATGCACCCTGAAGTAACTGGTCCGGAGGACTACAATAGTGATGCCAATGCCGCAAAAGTTCTAGCAGAGCAAGAACACTATAATCACACAGAAGTTGTTATGACACCGAAAGAGTACATGGAAACATGGGACAAGTCTATATATTACATGGAACAACCAATTTTCAATCCTAGCATGTCAATGTATTGCTACACAAACAAAGTTATGTCTGAGAATGGCATTGTCGTGACCATGGCAGGAGATATGGGTGACGAACTCCTAGGCGGTTATCCGAAATACCAAAAAATGTTTTACGATAGAACCAATTGGCCTGTTAATTGGAGGGGACTGCTGTCCTTATGGATAAAGAGGATAAAAAGACCTAAAAGTTTAGTGCAAAATCCTATGCCTGATTCATCTTTGATAGATGCTCTCGAAGATTGCTATTCAAGTGAACTTTGGAATAGCAAGGACCCTGTGGCCTCGTACATGGCCTTGGACTGTGTTACTCAGGCGCCTGCAGAATTTTTCAGTAGGAACGATACATATGGAATGGCACACAGCATGGAAGGACGTTTTCCTTTGGCAACTAAAATCTTTATGCAATATTGCATAGGCATACCAACAAAATACAAACTAGATAAATCAGAAACAAAGATAATTTCTCGAAACGCTTATCTAGGTATTTTGCCAAATCAAATAACTTCCAAATCCAAAACTGGCTGGACGGTTCCAGTTGGCTACTGGCTAACAAACAAAATGGACAATAAACTCACAAATTTTTACACAAGAAGCATGGGCAATCAGCGACTTAATAAGATCACCACAAGTCAAAAGTCTGCAAAAGCGTTGATACCGGATTTAATTTACAAGGACTGGAAAACAACCTACGAGGTGAAAAATGCATAGAAGAATTGGCATTTTGAGGAACCAATACGAAAACATACCAAACTTGATTCTAAGTTTTCCTAGATGTGGGCGGACATGGATGAAACATTTACTTGGACACTACATCTCAAAAAAATATAAAGTTGAATTCACTAAATGGGTGGACAGACCCAGGCCGGGCATACCAAGGATTCTCTTCCGACATGACTGGATGAGCACCACGGGACACATACCATGGGACGACTATTTTAGAATACAAGATGAATGTAAATTTATTTTTAGTAAGGAGATGGAAAAACAAAAAATTATATATCTGTTCCGGAACCCAATTGATGTTTTGTTTAGTTATTGGCCATATCTGCAGAGCATACCTTACAAAAATTTTACCTGTCCACAACACACAGACATAATTGATTTTGCTAGTAATAAACAGTGGGGATTCGATATCATAATAAACTTTATGAATGCACAATTGGATCATTACGATAAACACAAAGGAAAAAAATTAATTGTACGTTATGAAAATTTGAAGGCGGACGACACGGACTGGCGTAAAATGATTGAGTTCATATTTGGATCATATTCAGACAGTTGGGATCAAGAAGCATACTCATATGCTAAAGAACAAACTACATTTACCAAGATGCAGGAAAAAAACAATGCCAGCGTTCCCCCAGAACTAAAATTTTACAGGAGAGGGCAATCAGATTACATAAAAGAACTGCCAGCAGAAAAACATGATATCTTATTGAACTGGCCAGGGTATAAGGATTTAAATAGGAGAATAAATGAAAATTAAAGTGATAACTTCTTATAAGCCAGGCACTTGGGAACAATATTCTCGCAAAGGAATAGAATCCATGGCTGAACAATTTCCAAAAGAAATTGACATAGTGGTATACGCTGAGGAACCAAAACCAAAATGTAATCATGAAAGATTGCAATGGATAGATTTAAATTCAGCAGAACCGGAATTATTTAAATTTAAAAACAAGCACAAAAACGATCCTGTTGCAAATGGAGAACTGCAAGAAATACCTAATGGCGTAAGACGCCCGGCTGAATTGCAAAAGAAAGGTGGCATGGACAAAAATAAAGGATCATATCTCTGGGCGGCCGTACGTTTTGCAAACAAAGTGTTCTGTGTAGTCAACGGTGTACGTAATTCAAAAGATTATGATTATGTGGTATGGATCGATGCTGACACATTTACTTTTAGGCCTGTGCCATTAGACTTTTTCAAATCTTTGTTGCCAACAGATACCATGGTCACATATCTGGGAAGAGAAAATCCTAAACTAGGTGATGGTGGCAAATATCCAGAATGCGGCTTTGTTGGTTACAATCTAAAACACCCTGAAGTCCAAAATTTTGTGGATGAGTGGGAACAACTATACGTTACCGACGAGGTATTCAAATTGCTAGAGTGGCATGACTCTTTTGTCTTTTGGCACCTGACTAAAAAATATCAGAAGCAAAAATCAGTTAAGGTTAATGACATAGGTTATTGGAAAGGGGTACGTGGACATCATGTGTTTGTTAACAGTGAACTAGGACTATACATGGACCATATGAAAGGTAAGCGTAAAAAGATAGGAAGCTCGGCTCTCAATGACTTGAAAGTACAACACACGGTCGACTACTGGAAAAGCGTACCACCGAGTTTGAAATGAAAATAGAAGTTTGGACACAGCACGGGCCTTTGAATTCAGAAAAAATTTTCAAAGCGTTTACGAAAAGTTTAGAAGAAGCAGGCGATGAAGTAATACTAAACACCCCGAGTGATGCCGATGTGGCTGTGATATGGAGCGTTCTGTGGCAAGGCAGAATGAGGAACTATAAACAAATATGGGAAAGATACAGACAAGCAAACAAGCCAGTAGTGGTGCTAGAAGTAGGCGGACTAAGAAGGAATGAAAGTTTCAAGATTGCAATCAATGGTGTCAACAGGAAAGCAGATTTTGCCAATCAAGATGTTGACGACACAAGATGGCCTCTATTCAAACATGAATTGAAACCATGGAAACAGACAGGCGACAACATTATAATATTAGGACAACATAGTGCCTCTGAACAATGGAAAGGTATGCCTAGCATGGGTGTTTGGTTCGAGCAACAAGTAAATGAAATCAGAAAACACACAGAAAGACCTATTCAAATAAGACCACATCCGAGGAATCCTGTAGGATTCGACGCACGAAAATTCAAGAATGTAAGTGTAGCACGTCCGATAATGGACCGAAGCACCGTTGATGATACAAACTTTAAAGATGTGCTCAACAATGCCTGGGCCGTCGTAAATTTTAGTTCCAATCCTGCGATGGAGGCAGTGATAAACGGAATACCTGTATTTGTGTCTGAAAGCAGTCTGTGTTATGAAGTTGGCAATCACAGTCTAGTAAATATCAACAATCCTAAAATGCCTGACAGAAAAGAGTGGATCAATAAGTTATCATACACAGAATGGTTTGAAGATGAGATAGCAAGAGGCTTACCATGGAGAAGAATAAAAAATAGGCTTATGAAAAATTACATATGAACGTTATAGAAGAAATTAAATGGAAACCATACGAAGGTGAAACTGTCAACACTAAACTTATAATACGTGGAGGCAAGAAGATACAGGAAACTGCTTTCTATGAGGACCGTGTCAATGCCAAGGCCAAAGGTAATGCTTACTGCATTGGAAATGGTCCGTCAAGGAAAAACTTTGATTTAAACAGACTTAAAGCCACAGGACAGACTTACGGATGTAACGCATTGTACAGAGACTTCATACCAGATTTTATTTTCAGCGTTGATGCCAAAATGACTCTCTCAATGGTCAAGGATAAAGTTTATGAAAAATGCATACACTATGCACCTTCATTAGAAGTCAACAGACACCCAAAAGGCGGACCGCCTGTGTTACATTTGATACCAAACAATCCACACTGGATATCAGGAAACACGGCCTTTTGGACCGCTGGTGTGCATGGACACAGAAACATTTACTTGATTGGTTATGATTTCCGAGAGTACGGCAAGGGCAAACTTAACAACATATACCAAGACACAATTAATTATGGTGCCAGGAATGACGACACCGTGTTCGATGGTTGGTTAAAACAATTTAGAGACATGCTAAAGATGAGGCCTTACGTAAATTATACTATTGTGCATGATGATCCACCTGAGTATATGAATTATCTGCAGACGGGGACTGATTTAGGTAACACTAAACTTATGACTTATTCTGAATTTGAAAAGGTGCTAACACCTTGATAAGCCTAGACCTGCCAATTTAAATTTATTTTTCCAGGCAAAAAAGTTTTTATTGTGATTTGAATATGGGTCTTTGAGCCAAGACATTTGGTACAGGTGCACCATTTCGTGTGCTAAAGTTTCTATAAAGTCTTTCCATGTTGGAAACTTACAATGTAACTCTATGTAAAAATCTACATCTATGTGATATGGGATAACCCTTTGATCGAACTTGCCTTTGGGCGTTTTTCTGTTGTCCCAATTTGCTACACATCTTCCCCAGTCCTTGTGTAGTTTCTTTATTTGTATTTCAACCATTGGTAATCTACTGTTGAACAATCCTCTGTTTATTACCCTGAACCACTGGTACGCTTGATCCGAAGTTGGCTTATAACCAGTTTTGTTCTTGTGTCTAGTCAGACTATTTTCCAACTTAACTTTGAATTGTTTTCTGACGTTTACTTTTTTACTTTTTGTTTTTTTCATGGTTGACTATATTACCAATTATGCTATAATATACTAATAATTATCTAAAATACCATGACTGAAATGCACACAGATTTGCCAAAAACTATAAACGAAGCACTCAAAATACTAGCATATAATGATTATTTTTGGGCAAACCCTTCAATGATTGGAAATACCGGCGTAATCAAGCCACATCCTAAAGATCACCAAACAGTCAGATCATTAGCCGAATCTCAATATCCATGGACAGAAAAACAGGGTAAATTAGCATTGGTAATACTTAAAAGGTACCTTACAAAGTTCCAGGCACATGGCATGGACATTAAATCTTTACTAGACAAGCCTGTTTTCGATGAAGAATTCAGGGTGATTAGTTTTGAGAAAACCATAGAAAAATTTACTGATGAAAACAATGTGGATATGATTGAAATGCGTTTTCCTTATAATAAAAAAATTATTCAACTAATAAGATGTCTTAAAGACAAAAGAGGAATGCCTGTGAGTTACAGTCAGTACGATGGTGATGCAAAAAAATGGTTGTTCAAGCATAGCGATGTAACCGCATACTATTTGACCCTCATAGCAGTCAGATATGATTTTAAATTTACTGATGACAGTCTGTTGAATGACTATGATCATATCAAAAAAGAAATCATAGGACACAGAAAACCAACCGCCAGACTGATAGGTGATCAGATTGTTATAGACAATGCATCTACTTCCCTACAAGAATATTGGAATGAAAATTTAAAACATAAGTCTGCCTTACAACAGTTAGATGCGTTGAAAAACTTTGCAATAAGTGCCAACAACATTAGTGTGCCTGCACAAAATGAAGTTGCATACAGAATTGCTCACAACAATCACCACAAGCTCTGGATCAATTCCAAAGACTTCACAAAGAAAGATGTTGTCAAAGCATTAATTGAACTGGACTGTTTTCCATTACTAGTGCCAGTGAGTGGTGACATTCACATGGATGAGGATTTGAAGCACACATGGGAATGGTTGAATGCTTTCAAATCTCATGGAATTGACTTACTAAATCATTGCTCTTGGGGATTCGATGTCAAAGAGCCAATATTCAAAAAGGATGTCGACAGGCACAACGATAGAACTTATCTTTTAGACAATCAAAAATCAAACGAATTTTTTCAGAACCTTTATGAACTACATCAAATGAGTAAACAATTCAAACTTATCAATAAAGACACAAAAATTATCTTTGTAAGAAATAGGATACCGAGAGCACTTATCAAAAGTAAGGTAAAACCAAAGGCATCGTTGATTGCACTGGGTGGAGGATACTACGCCACTGGCACTGATAACCTAAAAAGACTTCTTGAAAATCTTCCTAAAAAGTTGTATTATAGTGATCACCAACCGAGTAGTTGGGATTGGCATGATCATATTATACAAAAAATTTAAATGAGTAGTTGTAAATTAATAATAAAAGACGAAGTAAATGTGAAGTTTGAAAACTTATCTCTCGAATGGAGAAAGAGATTGTCCAATAAATTCAAATACGAAATACCATATGCCAGACATCTTCCAGCAGTAAAACTAGGTAGATGGGATGGAAAGGTAAGTTTTTTTGGATTAGGTGGCACGACATATCTTAATCTAGTTGATCAGATCATTCCCATACTAGATGAGGGTGGTGTTTACATAGATGTCGAAGACCAAAGGCATAAGCACAATTTTGAATTCAAGACAGTTGATAAAAATTATCTGTCACATCTCACATGGCCTGACAAACATCCATGTGCGGGGCAATCAATAGAATTAAGAGATTATCAAGTGGAGACAATCAACAAGTTTATCGAGAATCCACAGAGCATACAAGAGATCGCCACTGGCGCAGGTAAGACCATTATAACAGCGGCACTGTGCCAACTGGTCGAACCATACGGCAGAACCATTACCATTGTTCCTAACAAAAGTCTAGTTACACAGACTGAAGAGGACTTCCTCGCTTGTAACTTAGATACAGGTGTCTACTATGGCGACCGTAAGGAAGTTGGCAGATACAACACAATAGCGACCTGGCAAAGTCTTAATGTTCTTGAAAAGAAAGCAAAGAATGAACACAGCACGGAGTTTAAAGAATTCTGTGATGGCATCCAGACTGTGATTATAGATGAAGTACACATGGCAAAAGCAGATGTTCTAAAAAGATTGCTGACTGGACCATTTGCACACTGCGGAATAAGATGGGGACTGACCGGAACTGTACCGAAGGCAGACTACGAATTTATGGGTCTAAAATGCAGTATAGGAGAAGTTGCTAATCGGATACAGGCAAGTGAACTACAAGACAAAGGTGTACTTGCCAACTGTCATGTTAATGTTTTACAAACACAGGATCACCCACAGTTTAAAACATACGGCGAAGAACTCAAATGGCTAACAACAGATACAACAAGGATGACTTGGGTGGCAAACACAATAAAAGACATAGCAACATCAGGAAACACCTTAATACTCGTTGATAGAATTTCGGCAGGTGAACTACTAGAGAAGAAAATAAAGGATTCAGTTTTCGTATCAGGATCAACTAAAAACATGGATAGAAAGGAACAATATGATGAGATATCTACTGCAACAAATAAAGTTATTATTGCCACATATGGAGTTGCCGCTGTTGGCATTAACATTCCTAGGATTTTTAATCTTGTTCTCATAGAACCAGGCAAGTCATTTGTTAGGGTGATACAATCGATAGGACGTGGTATAAGAAAGGCAGAGGACAAAGACAGTGTACAGATATGGGATATTACCAGTAGTTGCAAATTTGCCAAAAGACATTTAGGTGCAAGGAAAAAGTTTTACAAAGAAGCCAATTATCCGTATAATATAGAAAAAATAAATTATGAAAATCCTTACACTAGATAACAGGACATACAAACTAGAGAAAATACCGGAATGGGTAGATGAAAAACTAAGATTCGCAGTATTAGACAATTCAAACCCAGAAGAACCAGATTTCTTTTACATACCTCTAATATTTCTTGAAAGTTTCAATGCTCCGGCGGCCGTGCTAGAAATCGGTCAGCACAAAATTAAAATGCCACTTGATTGGAAAATGCTTATAGGAGAGGCCGGCCAGTCTGAAATGCATGTGCTTCCAATTACAAGTTTAAACGACAGAGGCTTTGATGCATTTACTTTCAATCCTATGTCTAGTTCAAAACCAGAATTCTTGCCAATAGATATCGTGGACATTTACACAGAGGTGAAATGGTATTTTCCAAAAATAAAGTCAGGACAGATGTTGGCAGTGCCATTAAACAATGGACCAAAACCAACATGTGCATATTTCGTAAAAGATATTTCAAGACAATGTGAACAGGTAGACTATGGCTCGGTATGGTAAAAAAAGTATCAAAATAGATGCTCCGGTTATGATAGTACAGAAGAAAGCGATTTGGATGGATGAAGCATGGGTCAGGGATTTTTTTGGATGGATGAACAAGAACAAATTTAAACTTTCAGGTATGAAACATTTGAATAATAAATTAAAATTAACCTTTGTTGATGCAAAAGAATGCACAATGTTTGGATTAAAATATGCCAGCAGAAAAAAATAGAAAATTTTTTGATTTAAGAAACGGATTGAAAGCGGTAG
>Ga0209645_1000458_pt1 | contig 21044 bp, 30 predicted proteins | sample ETNvirenome_6_30_FD_184070 | JGI IMG/M metagenome (GOLD analysis project Ga0209645, IMG submission 184070) | Marine viral communities from the Pacific Ocean - ETNP_6_30 (SPAdes) (version 2) | ecosystem: Environmental > Aquatic > Marine > Oceanic | place: Pacific Ocean | collected 2013-06-19
GTGTTAAAGGTTATCTTGTCTCTTGAGCCATCTTACATACATCTTCGCTGCCCAAGCGTTTCTTTGTTTCTTGAAGGGATAACGCTTCTTTAACCTCGCACTTGCTATGCGAAGGAATCTATACATATCTTCCATAGTAATATAATTTGAAGGGGAGGGAGGAATCGAACCTCCCAAGCCTACTCCGCAGTCAGCTTCCCTTATCCCCTTACAGACGTTTAGAACAAGTCGTCATCTTGTGTGTTAGCAGCTTTCGCTCCCTTGAACTCCATAGTAGGAATCTCGGCATAGAAGCCACCGTCTTTCTTAGACTTCAGGTCGATGTTTACCCACCCTCTGTCATTAAGGTTTCCCTTAAGTAGGTTAAGGTCTTTCTCGTTAAGACCTAAGTTGATGATTTGACCATACTTGGTCGTCTTGACTCTGGTAGAGCCTACAAATTGCTTGTCAGCCATTTGGATCTAATTTAGGATTAATAAATACTTATTCAAGAATCAATTTTGAGAGGTGATTCACCCTCTGTTCTAACCTCGATACTCTCGAGTTCATATTATCTACTACCTGAGAGATATCTGTGCTATCCTCAGCGGTGCTTTTAAGGATGCCTGACATCTTGTTATAGTTGAAACTATACATACCGTCCGACATTCTTAGATCGTGGCTGTGAATGTATTCGTACGCCATACGCTGACTTACTCCTAACACCTTACCCACTTCTGTGCTACTATACTTTTGCTCCGATAGTACTCGAGCGATCAACGCTCTGGTAGCTACCACCTTTCTGTTCTTGCTGTTGTCAACGATTTTATCTACCGGCACATCCATAAGGTTGCACGCACTTTCGATAATCAATCGTTCCATTGGGCTATAGTTCTCCCACAATAGCATAGTACGGTCTAAACTCTCCATCTAAAAATAAATCTTTATACAAATTAATCGACTTCTCAAGTTCCTGAGCGCCGAAGCGCAAGAAACTTTCCGAGGCCTTAAATATCCCTACCTCGTAAGGGAATTCTTTCTCTACTACCAAGAAGTAAAACTCATCCAGATCAAACAACTGGGTATACAGGTATGCTTGCTGTGCATACATCCATTTTGCATTTCTACGGAATTCATCCAATGGCTTTGCCGTAGTCTTAAGATCTACAATGTAGTCTCCTGTTGGAGCAGAAACCACAGAATCCGCTTTACCTTTTAGCTTTACAAACTCCCCAGATTCCAGGTACCAATCCATTACGGCAGGAACCTCTGGTTTAAAGTCAAAGCCCATAAGGTCGGTAACCTCTTGCACCTTCTGTAGTTTGTCATACATACCTTGTACGCAATCATAATCCTTTGTGGGTAGCACCAACTTATCAGCGTGTTCCGCTTTAAAAGCCTTGTAATCGTTTCCTCTACGGGTTCCGTTCCACTTCACTGAGATATCTTTTCCTTCCAGGAATAAGGCGTGTAGTGCTGATCCTACATCGAAGTACGATGCACTTGGCCAGGACCACTTACCTTGTCTCCACAGGTGAAATTTGGTAGGTGACTTTCTTAGGAGATTCAGCGAACTATTGGACAGGTAAGACCGGTCCGCATAGTACGCTTCGTCATCGTTAAATCTGGTTACATCATCCATTACCCGAGGATCTCTTTACGCACCTTAGCAGTAACCTTGTAGTTACCTAACGCATTCTCTACAGCATCTTTCTTCCCGTCAGCTACAGCCTTAATCATCTTCTCTTTGATCTCGTCTGTTAGGGTTTTAAGAGCCGGTTGAGCCGTACTTGAATTCTTATTTGCCGGTGCAGTAGACTTGTTTTGTTTGGATATCGCCATCGAAACCTCGTTACTACTTGCAATTGAAGTATCAATACCAATACCAAGATTAGCCAACGCACGGCCCCAAGCACTTGTTTCGCAATTCTCCACATAACTTGTTTTGTTTATGTATGAGGAAGACTTGTCTTCTTGGGCAAACCCAGTAGCCTTAACCATACCGTTCTCATCGGTAATCAATGCTTTGATCACACAGCTACCTTCGTCCAGATGAACTACCTCGGAAGATAAAGACCAACCTTTGTAGTCTCCACTCTCACGGAAGTACTTGATTCTTTCGTTAACCTCAACATACTCTTTACCTTTGATGTTGGTGGTTTTAAACTTGTAACGACTCATATATAGTTAATTTAAAATTACTTGTTTAGAGTTTGGTTAGAGGGGGACGGAGCCACCCCCTCCGGTACAACCAAAACCTTAAAGATATTACTCCGTTACTTAACACCTTTCTGCTAATATACTACAAATATTCTTACCAAGCAATACTTGCAATCTTTTTATTTAACGCATTGATACGAACATCTTTCTTACGAGACTCGTCCTTCAAGGACTCTAACTTGTCTTCTACAAGGATAGCACGCTCTTCCGCCTGGAGTTTACTTTTAATCAACTCTCTGTTTCTTTTGGATAGCGAGATCAACCTAAGTCTAAGTCTTCTGTTCTCTTCCTTTAAACCTTGGTACTCTTCAAAGTCAAGATCTACAAACATCATATCAGACAACGTAGAAAGTATCTGGTTGTACGCTGTTCTATAGATTTGATTGAACCTCATATTTGATTCGTGGTTTTTCGTGGCGTGTATCACTGTCGCGTGATGCTTCCCGATTACCAGACCAAGTTCCGTTATGCTGAGACTGCTTGCCTCCCTTGAGGCTACCAGGAATGCGTGCTTGTACATCACATTACGTTGGTGCCTGTTATCTTGAATACTTTCTTGATCACAGAGTTCTTTCCAGTACTCTTTTAATTGTTGCATCTGGCTAATAGCGCCTACTAATTCTTCGCTCATATCTTTTTTTATTTGCTTTATATACTAAGTATATCAATAACTAATATATTATCAAATCTCTCTAAAAGAGATTTGTATATACTAAGTATATCTATATATTACTAATATATTACTATAATATACCCTACGTATATAAGGGTGTTTAGTGGGTTATATTCCGAGGTGATCTCCATATTCGTCCTCTAAACGATTATCTATCCATAACTGATACCGATACTCATCATCTGCATAAACATCGCTTAGATCGTCTCTAAGACATCTCTCTGTCGATGTATTGGTTAAGCCTACCTTCCGCTTCTTTCCAACGCTTATGGTATTCGTTCCTTTCTGCCAAGACTTTTTTGTATTTGAGGCGAGCCTGGTCAACACCTCTTTGAAGTTTAAGTAAATCATTTGTTCTTGTTCTGTGTATTGCCTCGAAGTCGTACAAGGCCATTAGTAATTTCTTTTTCTCATCAGTATCTTCCAGCATACCAACGATCTCAGTCATCTCACCTACAATATAGATGAGAAGACTAATATCATTTTGGTAGATTATTTCATCTGCTGGATTCATTTAAACAACACTTTGTTTTTCCAATCGTTAAGGTCTGTAGGTTGTAGATCACTACTGACGTTCTCAAACTTGTAGTACGCAATAGCGTCTACCATCACCTCCTCTGGTACCTCGTTCCATACATAAACTAAGGCAAGGTCAGCGAGCGAGGGACGGCCTTGTCCCTCTATACGCTTCCAATTATTAATCACTTTAACGAAGTGGTTCAATGAGTTGATTTCCATCTTACTTATTCTTTAGATTTTTCCATTTAATACGTGCTACTCTTAGGCTTAAGTTATCTAAAACAGCATCGTAGAAGTGTACCAGTGAGTGTTCCAAGTAGTTTCTATCTACCACATCTATTATTAGATCTGCCAATTCCTTTGCGGTGGGGTCAATGTCTTTAACAACATCTTCCAGTTTTCTAAGGGTCTTCTCGTACTTTGTAGTTTCCATACTATTAAAATAATTGGTGGTGCGCCTCCTCTAAAAAGGGAGATCCCTGTCTTCGTTGATTATATACAACTCTTCTTCCGTTGCATCTCTCCAACCCGTATCTGTCAACACCTCAGCAGAATAGATGTAAGCATCACAGAAGTCTGGGTAATCAGATGTTTCTATACCCTCTACTTGAAAAGATCTGATGTCCTTTACGTTTAGTTTTTTCAATAAATGTTTCATTGTATTACTCTTTTATCATTTTAATAATTTCATCGTAGCTTTCCGAATATTCGCCCCAGCCATTGTTACCGAGTCCGTTCACACAGGTAACGTGATCTCTCACCCAGACCTTTGTGATAAATGCAGTATTGCAATAATGTTTACCTCCTTTGAGATCCGTTAATTCAATCCACTTCATCTTACTACTCTTTAATAAATTCATACTCATTACCGAAGGCTGTTACCGAGATCAACTGGTCCGGAATGATAGCCATATAACGCTTGCGATTGGTATCCCAGATCAGCCAGTTGCTATCCTTCAGTGTAGACTTACCACCCTTGGTAAACTTAGAGACACCCATACGTCCGTTAAACTTAGTCATCTCACCATTCTTTTTGAGGTAGGTACCGCCAAAGATGCGGTTGCTGTTGGCTAATTCTGATTTAAGATCAGATGCATAGCCCTTAGTTACTGACACTTTAGTTTTCATAGTATATAGTTTTAGTATTTAATATAAGAGTCCTTAGCTGGGTACACCACATTGTAGTTTTCGTCAAACATACCACACTCAAATCTGCGTGTTTGTAGCGTTTCAGCTATGTATATCAACTCATCATCATTACACCACTCCCTAAGGATAACTTCTAACATTTGTCCAGCAGTCCAATGTTCTGCTTCCTGTGTAATTGCATTCACAGCTCTTTCCGAGTGTGAGTCGTTGTGTAAATCTATATCTGTTGCTTTCATTTGTTTATTTCTTTAAAGGTTCAACTTCACACGTGTAATCATTGATGATAGGATCATCGTAGTTTGTAAACATCTCAAACGCTTCATCGTATGATTCTGCGTCGAAAGATAATTCTCTGGTGTACTTAAATGTGTAGGTCATTTTCATAGTTGTTAATGTTTTGATTCTGGTCAAAGGTAATAGAAAACTTCTAACTTGCAAACATTTCTGTTAATAATCCCAAAAAAAATATTTTTCCCAGATTCCACAGGACTTCCCGTTACAGAAAAGTCCCCAATTATTTCGGCAATTCGCGGTATATAGGGTCCGGATGCACTCGCCTTCAGCACGTGTAACGGTTTGAAGCCGAAAACCCGATTTTTTAGGCTTTTTCGCTCATCGGCATAGGTGAAAAATACCAGTGGACCGGATCCGTAGGTATTTAATACCAGCACCCCGGTATAAAATACTCAATTTATCCCCGGATCAGGGACGAAGCACTAACCCCACAGCCCAGGCCTGGCCAGGGTTAGCGGGTTTTTCATTCGATAAAAACACGTTAAAAATATTAAGCCTCTTAAAAAAAGATCCCTAAATAAGGGACCTATATAATAGAAGGCCCTATATTTACACCAGTAAACAACCACGGCCGGCGTGCCCTTTATTAATTAAACACTTTTTAAAAATGAAAAATTTAACAGCCTACCAAAAAAACACCGCAAAAATTGATCGCCTTTTAGCTTCGGGTTTTTATAACTCATCAGTTGACGCCTATCTACACATTAAAAACATTGACGGGTTAAAACAGCCAATGAAGGACAAACTTTTGACCTACTTAATAGATGAACAATGCGACGAGGATCTCGAGCTGTTTTTAGGCCGTAATCATTCGACAAGCAATCTATTTAAATAATAACCACGGCCGGCCACAGCGCCGGCCCTTAATACCTTAAGCAATGAAAAACAATTTAAACAAAGATCAATTTCTAAACTGGTACACCTCAGGAAGCGACCAAGAACAGCACTTAACCGCGACCCAATTAGGGCAAAGAGTTATAGAAGGCCTCAACAGGTCCGGCCAATTTTCTATAACTATTGAAGACCTAATAAACGAAAGTTTAGACGTATATATTGACGAACTCAATACCCAAACAAAATGAAAAAGACAACCCAACACCAGAACCCAAACCAACTAACAAAAGGCGAGAAAATAGAGGCCCTTGTTTTATTTGGATCCGGCGCCCTGTTCATATTGGCACAGGTGATCCGCTTAATTTTTAACTTTTAAAACCTCAATAGAATGATACTACGATACAAAAAAAGTATAATTTTCTGGAAAGTGAACCACGGCGATATAAGACGAACCACGGCCACCCGCCACGACCTAAAACAACCAGAACGGACCAAAGAATACAAACAATTACAGCAGGAATTTAACGCCGGCAAAATTGAGGCTTTTGGCTGGACCATATGGCACCCAGGACCGGGCCAAGATCAAAACGTAAAACCCGGGACCCCTGTAATTAGTATACTATAATTTAAAACCTTAAAAAAATGTTTAGAGACTTATCAGAATTCGAAGAAATCGCCAGCCTATATATAAATGGGGAAGGCGAATACAACCCCGGCGAAATGGACTATTTAAACGGCACCGGAATACCGGAAGGCTGGACCGCTAATGTTTACGGCCTTGTTATTTGTGTAGGCTCGAAAGAGTACACCATACCAGCCAAGGCAATACCGCCGGAATTGATCCGGCACCTAAGCCAAAAACTACAGGACGAACTAAACGACCACCACTAAAAAAAACAACCTTTTAAAACTTTACAAAATGATTGACTTTAAAACATTAGGCGAAGCCCTAAACCCGAACACCGGCCGAATAGCTGTCAAAGATTTGGCGCGCGAACTCGAAGCAATAAACAACCCAACACCGCCAGCGTATAAGGTCCCGACTAAATTATTAGGGAAGAGCAACGCCAAAACAGAAAAAAACGACAGAGAGACGCATATTTTGTATCTAATACCAACGGACAAGAATAGCAAGAAAAAGAACCTTTGCCCTTTTGCCTCGAAAGGATGCGCGAAGGCCTGCTTAGTTAGTGCTGGCCGTGGTAAGTTTAACAACGTGAAAACGGCCCGAGGAAATAAAACCGAGTATTTCGTACAGGATCCGAAGACGTTCACCGCTCAACTAATATTAGAAATTGAGACACTAATAAGAAAAGCAAAGAAGGACGGCCGACAAATTGCCGTTAGGCTCAACGGAACGGCGGATATTGACTTTTTGCACCTGTTTAAAAAATACCACGGCTGGAACTATGAAGAAAAAGCAGTCCAGCCCGGGACCAATGAACCCGGGGTTATTTTCTACGATTACACACCAAACCCACATAAATACAAAAGGTACAAGGGCACCAAATACGCCCTAATATTTAGTAAAAAGGAAGACAACGCCGAAGAGGTAGAAGATATCTTAAGCATAGGCGGTAAAGTGAGTGCAGTGTTCAAGGACGGATTACCAGAAACCCACAACGGGACCAAAGTAGTCAACGGCGATCTAAGAGACGATCTTATCATTGACATAGTAACAGACCCGGCGCCCGTGATCATAGGACTAAAGGCCAAAGGCGACGCCAAAAAAGATACAACCGGCTTTGTAATTACGGACCACCTAAACACCGGCGCCAATGTATAACCCTTTCCAATACATAGACAAAAGGCCGTTAAAAGTAAGACCCGCAAAGCGTCCCGGCCGGTACTGGATCAAGACCAACGGCCAGCGGGTAAACCTTGAAACCAGGAACCACCACAGCAACACCACCACCGGCAAAACCTTTTATTTTAGTGAGGACGGCCAACAGGTAAAACAGATCAATAACTACATATAAACGGCGCCAAAGGACGCCAGCGAATAAGCCCCTGTATATATTACAGGGGTTTTTTTGTGCTTAAGTGATCCAATACAGGGAACCCCGGACCACTGGAAAGAAGAAGAAAGGACAGAAGGAAAAGAGGAAAAGAGGCGGAGAGTTCACGCCACCCAGCGCCACCCCTTACAGCCCACCGGATACCTGGAAAACCGGAATAACCGACCCCGAACAGCCGGCGCCCGCTGGAATACGTCCGGACCGATGCACCCGAACGAATACCCGCCCCGAGGTAGTGACCGGAAAAATGGAGGTGAGAGTATACTTAGACCCCTCTGAACGCGGGGGAGATCGCGGGGGGATATTATCCCGCTTCTAAACGCATTTCACCACCTAATCTATACATTGGTACCAAAGAATACAGAAACGCTCTTAGAACGTCTCTAAACACCCTTAAAAGAGCTATAGGCATTAGCCATTGCTGAAGGGAAAACAGAATATGCCAATCCATAGGGTGGCATTATATACGTAGGGTATATGTAGTAGTATACTAATCTAGTAGACCTCTTTATTAGAGGTCTACTAATATATTAGTAATATATATAAGTAATATATTAGTATATTAGGGGAAATGAAAAATACATTAGTGAATTGAAATAACATTCATTATTGTAAATTAGTAAAGTAACAAGATATTTTATGACAAGGAAAGCATTGATATTAGCTTTAGTAGGTGGTGGATTACCTAAGGGAGAACTCAAGGCGGAGATGTTCAAGTTCTACAATTCTATGGTAGGTAAGAGTAGATACTTCAAGAAGGAAGAGAACCCTAAGACAGCTTGTGGAAGTTGTATACAGAGGGTGAAGACTTCTATATGGAAGTGGTATCATTACGATGAGAAAGCACCAACCTACAAAGAGATAATCTTTACGGGAAGGTTGGGCGCACATAACATACCCTTATACAAATTTGTGGAGTGATGGCAAGTGTTAGAGATAAGAACGGTAATGTAGTCAGAGGACTAGGTTCTGAACTTACAGATACTCAGAAGGAGTTTATTGATAAGGTAAAGAAGTACGGCTTTGACGAAGCCGCTAAGATAGCTTCAGAGATGAAGTATACCAACTACTACCGAGATAGGAGAACTATCGGCACAGCGTTCTATAACGAGCTTATGAAGATAGTAGCATCTGAAGGGATGCAGATAGAAGCAGCGAAAGGTTCTAACATTAGAGCATTGATAAACATCAGAGACAAAGCACTACGTGCTGGAGATGATAAAGCTGCAATGGAAGCCATTAAGATACTGAACGATATGCAGGGTTATAAAGCTCCTACAAAGGTTCAACAAACTAAGATAGATGTGAAAGCTACTATCGACCTAACCAAAGAACCTGATGAAGAAGCTGATAGTTATATTGATATTGATTACATTAACGAGTAACGCTCAAGAGTGTAATCCGTATTTTGGTATCAATAATTATGAGTTAGATAAGTCTAAGTCGGCAGGTATAGCTTATGTAGCTTGTGTACACGCAACAGGTGTAGCAGCTGAAGTAGGTTACGACAATTTGTTTGTAGGTGTCTTAGCAATGGGTCAAGGGCATCACGGAGCGACCTACGGATATATCCACTACGAATACTACACAGACCTTTACAGGGTATACGCTGGACCTGCATACCGACTAAACAACGACCCTGCGCTAATGATAGGTAGAGCAGGCATAGATGTTAAAGCGTATAAAAACTTTTACATTACCTTTAGCCTACTTCAAGTAACCACCAACTTAAACTACTTTCACTACGGAGTAAAAGTAATATACTGATGGAGATAAAATTATACAATCCTACTAAGCCACAGAAAGATTTTCTGCGTATCATCTACGAGGATAAGCCTTTTATCACACTAGCGGCTATGGGTAGGCAGACGGGTAAAACCTACTGTATGCAGAACGATGCAGTGATGCGTGCTTTGAATAATAAGAAGCACAGAATGTTTTGGGTGTCTCCTATACAAGACCAAGCAAACAAGGTGATGAAAGACATCGAGAGTATGTTTAGCAACCATCAGGATTTGTTTAGTCAGATAATTACAAGGTTTGACAGGAAGCACAATGAGATTTATTTTTATAACGGTAGCTTTATTAAATTTCGTTCTTCTGAGGCAGGGGATAATCTTCGTGGTGCCACGCTTGATTTTATCTATATTGACGAAGGAGCTTTTATTAAAGAAGCATTTATTAACGAAGTGCTTTTACCGATGGTTACACGGACGAACGGACGAGTAGTAATGAGCAGTACCTTTAACGGTAAGAATTGGTATTGGGATTGGTATCAGCGAGGGTTGAAGGAAGATAACGCTAAGCAGATAAAAAGCATCAAGAAAACCTACCTTGACTTAAACGACCCTGATGTAGAGCGTACAGTATTAGGTATTAAGAAGTCAATGACTAAGGCACAGTTCGACCAAGAGTTTTTATGTAGACCTGTGAGTGCAGATGCTCTATTCTCCAACATTGAGGATGCGGTGGTTAAAGATGTAGTACAAGAGTACGAGAGAATCTATATCGGTATGGATATTGGTGTAGCACAGGATTACACAGTGCTTACAGCACTAACTCAAGACTACGAGGTGATAGACATTGATAGGTTCAACTTCAAGGAACAAGGATTAGACTCTACAGAATTTAAGCAACGTATTAAAGATTTTTACCTTAAACACTTTGATAAACTTGCAGCGGCATACTTTGAGGTGAACAACAACGATTTATTATTCGATGAGATTAGCGATGACGATAAAATGTATAAGCTAATACCGTTCCAAACGACAAGCAAGAGCAAACCTGAAATCATTAGAAACCTTATTAAGCTTTTCGAAGACCATAAGATTAAAATACCTAACTACGATGTATTGGTAAAAGAGTTGTACGATTATAAGAGTAAGAGAAACCCTATCACGGGGAACTTACAGTTTTCTAATACCGAGGGTAAGCACGATGACTGTGTAATGAGTTTAGCCATTGCTGCCTATTGTGCTGCAGAGGAACAAGATGGTGGTATAACGATGTTCTTATGATTACATTACGAAAGCATATTGAGCTGATGCAGCATATCCAATCGGGTGATACTGTATCTAATTTTATGGAAAGTATGAAGCCTTTAGAAGCTTTAGATTTTAGCAGGGCATCAAACAAGACTTACCCTATACAGCAGAACATTAAACAACCTAGTGTAGATAAAAAGATATACACTACCGTTGAGTCTTTAGTACTAGGACAGTTTATTATGCTGGAACAGATTATTACCCGTAAAACTAAGCTTGCAGACCATTTAATAGACTTTGAGATAGCTAAACTGCTTATCAGACCTTCAAATCATATAGTGTTTGATAACGAAGATATTAAAGAAGAAAAGGCTAATGAGCAAGACATATTAGATATGGATGTCTTAGAGGTGTATTGGGTGTTAGACAACTTTATTGAAAATAGAAATAAGACATTGTTTGAGGATTTCTCAGGGGTGTTCTACGATGTTCCTGATGAAAACGAAGAGCAGGAAGAACAGACCGAAGAAGAGAAGACCTCAGAGATGTTATTCAACCAACAATGGTATTGGTACTCTATTGTGAGAATGTTAGGCAACGAGGACATTACTAAATACAGTGAAATATATATGTTGAATATGAGTACTGTATTACCTGAGATGTCCTTCCTAGCACAGCGTAGTAAGATAGAATCTGCTAAAGAAAGACAAAGGCAGGCTATGAGTAAATTGTAAATTACAAAAAGAAGGTTGTGAACGATTTAATTAGTATTTACGAGCTGTTTGAGCAGTTTGGAACAACTCACAATATGGTGAGTACATTTAAGCTACTGAACAGCATAGAAGACCTTGAAAGAATAGAGATGGGTTATCGTGGTATGTATATCGCTCTAAACGATGCAAACATATCAAGAGAAGATTCAAGTCCTGTATACGATATTAACTTTGATATTGTTATCGTTGACAGAACAGACAAAGACGATTCGTTAGCTTTGATGAACTCTAATCAGGAGAATTTATTTGTGATGGGTCAACTTCAAGACTACTTCATACAAAACCTTGACGGAAGCCAAAGTTTCCAAGAGGTGAGTATGCGTGGTTTCTCAGACGATGATTACAACATCACAGCAGCTATAAGCTCCGCTACCTTTATTGTAGGTAGAAATCCTTACATCAAAGGAATTGATATTTAATGGCTGTAGATGTAAATAGAATGAAGAACCCCAAGGCTGCTAAAAATCAGCAGCAAGGGGCTATACGCTTTTACTTACAGCAAGAGTTGAATAAGTTAAAGATTATTAATAAACTTAAAAATAATCTAAAAGGTACAGCAGTCGATGGCGACCCGTATATCCACGATGTTACAGGAAACTTAAAAAATAGTATAAAACCCAATAAAGATGGAGGACCTGTTTGGGGAGGGAATATTATATCTAAAATAAAAACAGATACTTACCTAGGATTAGGTATTGGTATTGACCAAGTGTCTGTAAAAATAGATATGGCTAAGTACGGAGATGTTTTGGATATGGGTAGAAAACCAAGTCCACAAGTCACTGTAGAAGATATTAAGCAATGGATTATATTAAAGTCTCAAAAGTACCCTACTACTAAATGGTATCTATTTAATACGAGACAAGGGATTAGAGAGTTTTATGGTAGTGAGATGACACCTAAGATAGCTGCTTCTTTAGCCATACCTATTACTAAAAAAATACAGATAGACGGTGTTAGAGAAAGCGGTTGGCTAGATGTATTAAAAGGTAAAAAGGGGTTAAACGGTGCTTTAGATAGAGCATTTCTTAGATACCTTAGAGATTACGATGATTACGCTTACGGTACGGTAATCAACAAACTAAACAAAATGTTAAGCAAGCTATAAAATGGCAGAACAAAGCAATAGAATACAGTTTCTAAAAGATGCGTTAAAGAACCTATCTTCAGCTGTAAAAGAGGTTAGCAATGGTCTTATCGACCTTGAAAAGGTTATATCAAGACTTTCAGGCAAAACTAGAGAGTTTGCTAAAGAGCAACAGGCTGCAGCACAGTCGGTAAACCGTGTAGGTAAAAACCTTAAAGACACTGCAAAGACGGTAGATGATTACGGTAAGAATACCGAGAAAGCATCAAAGTCTCAAAAAGGATTGTTTGGAGGTCTTCGTAAAAACCTTAGGACGATTGTTCAGTTTTACGGGGCTTATCAAATATTAAATATTGCACTATCCGCTTTTAGAGAATTAGCAATAGGTTCTGCAAGACGAGCTGTTGCATTAGAAAAATCTTTAGCAGATTTAAGAGCTGTGGCAGGGTTAACCGCTGAAGATGTATCTGCATTAAAAGACGTTGTATTTGAAGTGGCGGGAGCTACATCTTTGACTTCTACTGAGGTTGTTTCATTGCAAAAAGAACTTGCTAAACTAGGTACTTCTGTAACTGATATTGAGAATTTAACACTACCTATTGCACTTTTATCTCAGGCATTAGGAGAAGATGCTGGAGGTGTAGCAGCTACACTAAAGAAGACGCTAAATCAGTTTCAGGCAACATCTTCAGAATCAGAAAGATTTGCCAATATACTTTTAGGTGCAGTTAATGAAACCGCACTTAGTTTAACTGACCTCGGTACAGCATTAGGTTATGTTGGTCCACTTGGGGCGCAACTTGGAGTAAGCTTTGAGGAAACAGCTGCTTTATTAGGTATTCTTGCTGACAATGGATTTAAAGCATCTAAGGCAGGTACAGGTCTTCGTTCTTTCTTCATTGCAGCTGCTAAAGACGGTAGACCATTTAATGAGTTCTTAGAAGATGTAGGTAGCAGAAGTTTAGATGCTACTGAGGCTGTACAGACTTTTGGAAAAATAGCGGCTTCACAAGCATTAGTTTTAGGTGAAAACGTAGATAAGTACAAAGAGCTTTCTAAAGAGCTTCAAGATTCCACAAGACTTTTAAAGGCAAATGCAGACCAAATGGCTTCTACGCAAGGTCAGATTGATTTGCTTTCTTCTGCTTATGATAAAGCCTCTACTAGATTAGGAGAATATATTACTAAAACAGATTTATTTCTTAGTGTTATAGCAATTTTTGATAGGAAGGTTGCTGGTCAAGCTGCTGCATATAAAGTTATATCAGAAGCTACTGAAACTACTAAGGAAGCTTTAGACCTGTTAATAGAAAGTCAAGCTAGATTTAATAAGACTTCAGAAAACACACTCACTGAAACAGAGCTTGTTGAAAAAGCATTTGATTCTTTAGGTAATAAAGTAGATATAACTAGAGAACAGTTTCTTTTTAGATTTAATGAAGAGCTTGAAAAAACAGGAAGTGTTCAAGAGGCTTTAACAAATTTAGGGAAAACTTGGAACAATGAATTAAACGAGGCTGCATTAACCATACAAGCTCTTATAGATATTACATACGCTCAAAGCAAATCTTTAGATGATGCTTATATTGCTCAAGAAGCTAATAGTGCTTCTGTAAAAAGGTATAAAGAAGAATATCAAGGTTTGTTATCTTTAACTAGAAAAGGTATCAATGTAGACAAAGAAAAAAGCATCTTAACAAAACAAATAGACAAAGAAATATCAGCTTTGCAAAAAGCTAGCTTCAAAGCAGCTGCTGATAGAGATTTTGAGCAACAAAATATTATTATAAAAAGAATTGAGCTTTTAAAAGAGCAAAAAGAAGAAATAGGAAAATTATCTGTTTCAGAAGAAACGTTGGCTAATCAAAGGAAAAAAAGAGATAAGCAAGCTAGAGAGTCTTTTGAAAAAGATTTAGCAAGTTATATAGAGAGAATTAAAGAAACTGAAAAGGCTATTTCTGAACTTCCTGAAGGTGTTTCTGACAAGTTATTTACTCAACAGGTAGATTTACTTACAGGTTTCTTTGGTAGTGCTGAAGATATTATAGCTCAAGCAACAAAAAGGTTTGGTGCTGACTCAGAGTTTGTTAAAGCTTTGATTGAAACGTTAAAAAAGGCTTCTAAAAAAGTAAGTGTCGAACTACCTAAAGACCCTTTTGCAGATACTATATTAGATTTCTCAGACCTTGCGGCTTTTGATGAAGGAGATGTAGAAGGTGTTACGAAAGTTGCTAAGACTGCTGCTGAAAAAATTAGAGACGCTTTTAAGGGTGTTGAGTTAGGTGAAGTTATTGCTGAAGGATTAGAAACCGCAGCGGATGCTATATCTAATTTCAACGATACCGCTCTTGAGAACACAAAGAACAGACTTGATGCGGAAAAGTCTTCTATTGAAAATAGGTATCAGATAGAACAAGATATTCTTAAGTCTCAGTTAGATAACCAATTAATTACAGAATCTCAGTTTAGACAAAAACAAAGAGAACTTCAAAAAGCAAAAATAGCAGAAGAGAACGCTATTGATAAACAGATATTTGATTCTGAAAAGAAAAGAGACAGACAAAACGCCTCTACAGATTACCTGCAAGCAATAGCTTCTATTATACCTACGCTTATCGCTTACGATAAAACGGCTGACCCTGTAAGTGTATTGACTAAGGCTGCTATTACAGGAGCGTTAGCAACAGCCGCTTATGGTGCTGAGTTAGCTGCTATTGGACAGCGTAAGTTCTTCCCTAAGAAGTTTGAGCAAGGGGGTATGGTATCAGGTCCTTCACACAATCAAGGCGGTGTACCATTTAGCGTACAAGGTCAGGGAGGCTACGAGATGGAAGGTGGTGAGTTCATTGTAAATAAACGTGCTACTGCTAAACACTACGACCTGTTACAGCGTATCAATGACTCATACCGTACAGCTCCTAAAATGGGTCGTATGAAGTTTGCTGATGGTGGTTTGATTAATAGCCCTATGAATGAAAGTGTAGATTACCTAAAGGCTATTGCCGAAGCTACTACCTCAACAGCTATTGGTGTAAGTAAACCTGTAAGAGCTTATGTGTCTGATAAAGACCTACGCACAAATGCTACAGAACGTAGAATTAGAGACAGAAACGATAGATTATAATGGCAGATTTAGTATTCAAACAAGGAATTGATAGCACGTTATTCAGTGTAGCTCTTACCCGTACATCTTCAAACACCCTTGAAGAAGTTACTGCAACAGGAGCGTTTCAGGCTAGAGATGTAGTAAGAATTACATACACGCCATCAGGAAGTTATCCAAGAGCTGTATACGCTGTATGTACAAATGCTGTAGGTGCTGCTGAATTTACATTTGATGAAAATATATATCCTGTAACTTTAACTTCTATAACAGGTGATATATATTTATACAACAGAGACGATGTAGCAGACACAGGCTCTTATAGAATTGGTGTAGATGTAGAGAACGGATTGTATTCAAAAGCATACTTACAGTACGAAAACAATATTACGTACTCATTAATCATACCTACCAAACGAAGAGAATACTTTGGTGCAGCATCAACTATTATAACACAATCAGATGTTGCTTTTGCAGACTACTGTGACAACAAAGCATACGGGGTGGGTTTATCAGAAGCATCCTTAACCAACCTAAACAACAAGTTTAAGTCTTCGTTAGAATTTAATATCGCTACACGTTAGTATGGAATTTAAATTAGAGATTAGTCGAGACAATGTTACCTACTATGAGGTTGACTTGTTTCCTGAACAGCAATTAGATTACGATTTAGATTTTTACGACAGCTTAGAAATCGACAAGGTAAAGCTTCCGTTTTACACCAAACTTCGTATTCCTCTAACCGCAAACAATAAAGCATCTAACAGGTTTAATTTTGACCCACTAACTAGTACGAGTGCCGATTTTCCTAAAGATGATTTTTATTTCACAATAAGTGTATTTGGGTCTTCTGTAACAGAGATAGGTGGTATTCTAAACATCAAGTCTTTTGAGTACAACTCATCACAATCATATATAGAAGTAGAACTGAAAGACTATCTTTCTAAATATATCGCGGGCATAAGCGACCTAAAGCTAGGTACACTATACGGCTCTGAAACAGCATACTATAGAAACAGACATACCTTTGCTGATTTTTTAACTACTACTGCAAGTGGTGGTGAAGCAGGTACTATAGGTCAAAACCCTGACTATACACGTCCTATATCTTTTCCTTACGTAGACTTCTGTAATGATGTAGACGGTAAGTTTGGATATGCTGCAAGACAGTTTATGGAGTACGGAGCAGGTCTTAACAGAACAGGTATTATGCCTGTGTTTTCAGTGCCTAAGTTTTTAGAGTACATAGGTCTTTATTTAGATACAGCGAGTTTTCCTTTACGTGTAGACTCAAAACTTTTTGGCGTAGGAGATTTCGCAGGTAGCCCTGCCTTTGCTGATATGCAGCCTGAAAAGCTACATATGGTAATTCCTTCTCAGTTGCTTGCAAAGCAAGATGTAAATAGAAGAAACTTTAGTGTTAGACAATCACCTGCTTGGGCAGGAACAAACAAAAACCTAGACTATTGCGGAGATGTTCTAGGAACTCAAAAACTAATCAGAACAGATTGGTTTGGAAGTATGGAAACCGCAGGGAACTACGGAACTGATGGCGAAGGCGACCCTGTATACGCTGTAGAAGAATGGGGAGCAGACAAACGTATGGGGTTCTACCCTTACGATACTACAACAGGATTTGACGATGATGGAATACGAGGGTATTTCTGTCCTAAAGTTTCATTTAACTCTTCTATAAGTCTTGCTTCAGGAAATCAAGCTGCTACAATACAAAGAATTAAATATGAGATTCCTGTAATTCAGGATGATAAGATAGTTGTAAACATAGATACTGCTAACGCTAATTCAGATATGGATTTTGGTGTTTATGTTGGAATCTATGTAGACGGTGTTATAAAAAAGAAAATACGACTTCAAGACAGTGGAGGAAATGACCTAGTATTAAACGCTCAAAACGCAGCAACTTCTCAAGGGTACTCAAATAAAAACGATTTCAATGCTACATTTGATTATAAAGCTTGTGACGGTAATGCTTTCACTACAGGTACAGATACAGGTGCTATATACGCATACAATGCTGCTTGGGTAGATATTCTTGAGTTTGAATCTATCACAGCTTACTTTCCACAAGGTGAGGAATTGTTTATAGATGGTGGCAGCCAATACAGCATAAATTACTTCCTTGAACCACTAGACGGTTCATTAGTAATTGAATATGTTGACAACTACGCTTTTCAACCTGCTAATCCTACCATACCTTATTTTTATGCAGCAAGTACAAACATTTCTACTTTTGAAACTTACGATATTAAAAAGGCTATTACTAGAATTGGAGAGCCTGACGGTTCAGGAGATTATGGGCAGCTGAATATTAAGTTTAATTCAAACGCAGACACCTTCCTTTACAAGACTGACGATGAATTTTCTATCGAAGATTCTATAAACGATACTTGTCCACTAAAGGTTATGGATATTCTTCCTGAAGTATTAAATAGATTTGACTGTGGATTGTTTTATCAATATGACAACTCCACATCACAACACGTACTTCGTATAGACCCACTATCAGTTGTAAGAAGCGGAAGTCAAGACATTAACAGTTTAGTTGATGACCTAAAGTCTGTTAAGATATTTAACGGTGGAGATAAGGTTAAAACACTCACACTAAACAACAAAGACTACGACCTTTACTTTGATGATTTTGATAATGACGACATAACCATTGGCTCTACCACTCAAGACATAAATCAAGAAGGTATAACTGAAATAAAGATAGACCTAAACTCTTCTATTTATTACCGTTCTGTTTGTGGTGAAGAAGGTCCAAATTATGACGAGGTAACAAACTACAAAGCTTTCAGTCAAAATGAATTAGGTTTTACAGAAAACATCTTTACTCCTAATAAAGACGTAGGTTTAAGATTTGCTTACTTAGATAAGCCGTTATATAAAACCAATTTACTTGTTCCTTATGTAACCCTTAAAGGTTTTGGTATCAATGAAAATATGGTTACGGATTCTCAAATAATATTTTCCAACATTTATCTTCCTACGCTAACTACAAACATTGGCGGTCAACATATATTTAACGGGAGGTTATTTTCATATAATACAGCAGGTTGGTCTTTAATGTTTGAAGACGAAGACGGTAACACTACAGACTCTTACGATAGTATTTTTGCTGTATCTGAAAAGATATTACAAAGTGAAAATCCTCGTATAGAATTTGATATGGTTGTTCCTACATCAAGCCTTGCTTCATTAGACTTCTTTTTACAAACTTTATCAGCTACGAGATTTACCTCTAATGGCATACTTGTTAAGAGTGCAAGCGGTGAAGTATTTAATGATAACGCCTACCTTACTATAGAGGGTATATTACAATAATTGTAAATTAATGTGATGGCTACATACAACGACTACCCACAATCTGCTACTAACAACGCCAAGAAAGTTCTTGAGTGGAAAAAGAAGTACGGAAAAGAAGTTAAAGGAATGACTTCAGTGGGTTGGACTCGTGCAAGACAGTTAGCCTCAAGAAGAAAGCTATCATATGATACTATTGCTAGAATGGCTGCATTTAATCGTCACAGAAAGAATGCTGAGATTGACCCTAAGTATAAGGACACTCCTTGGAAAGATAGAGGCTATGTTGCTTGGCTTGGGTGGGGAGGAACTTCAGGCGTTAATTGGGCGATTAAAAAAGCTGAGTCAATCCGAAAAGGAACAGTTAAGGCTAGTGCAGACATCGCTGACCTCCCGTGGGGTAATCGCAAAAAACAAGATGATTACGCAACACAGGGTAAGGATGGAAGCATTAAGAAATCTCCCAAAGCACCTAAGAGCGATACTCCTAACAAGAGTCCTAAAGGTGTTGGAAAAGGTGGAAAGCTATCTCCAAAGATTATTAAGTCTATAGAAAGCAAAGTAGCAAAGCATAATGAAAAGTACCCTGATAAAAAGATTGGTGTCGGAGCTGCAAAGCGTGTTGTGTTACGTGGTATGGGTGCATACAATACGTCTCACTCACCCAAAGTTACCTCTGCAACTCAATGGGGACTTGCAAGACTAAACGCATTTTTATACTTGGTAAAGAACGGTAAGCCTTCTAACCCAAAGTATGTACAAGATAATGACCTGCTACCAAGCTGGCATAAAAGAAAAACTAAAAAGAATGGATAACTTACCATTATTTGATATATCGTTAGAAGATATTGCACAAGGGATGTACAAGATTTCCCTTGTAGACAAACCTGCTATTGAGGAAAACTTTATCTACTTCAACGAAGTTGAGCGAGTGCAGATGTTTTCTAATGACGAGAAGAAAGAAGTTGTAGGACCAATTATGATTCCTAACAAGGAAATCCTACGATTCAGCCCTGATATGGGATATTACTATGTACGCTTCACAAAGGAGACAATCGAAGAGATTATGTACAAGTATTCTAAAGAAGGGTTGTTTAACGCATTTGGTATTAACCACTCATACGATACTGATGATGTGGTGATGCTAGAAGTTTGGATGAAAGAGTCTGATAACGATAAGTCTAAAGACTATGGTTACAACCTACCAAACGGAACAGTATTCGTAAAGGCTAAGATTGAGTCTGACGAATTGTTTGCTTCGATTAAGAGTGGAGAGATAAATGGTTTCTCTATCGAGATTAAAGCTGATATTAAACCAACAAATAATAATGAACAAATGAATGAATTTGCTTTCGCCAAAGAACTTGGTAAGTTGGAGGCTCAATTTGAGGCTATGATGAACAAGTACGAGGCACGCATTGAAGCTTTGGAGAACGAAAACAACGTACTCCTTGAAGCTGTGACATCTTTTGAAGATAAGTTCGCTGGCGTTGAAGACCTAAAGTCTGCTATCGAGATGATTCAAAAGCACATCGAGTCTATGGCCGCATCTCAAGAAGATGAGAAAATGGAGGAAGATGAAGAAAAAGAAGAGATGGCTTCTAACGAGGAAGAGGAAATGGCCTCTGACAAGGAAGAAGAATCTTACGAAGCAACTGAAGAGGTTACTGAAGAAGTAACTGAAGAGTTTGAGGCTACTGAGGAAGAAGTTAACGAAACAGAAGTTGAGGAGCAATTCGCTGCTGAACAGAAAGAAGAAGAAGCTGAAGAAACAGTAGAAGACAAGACAGTAGTTTTTAATGGTATCACTCCTGAAAAAGTGAATATGATTAACAACTTCTTTAATCGCAAGTAATTATTGTAAATTAAGTAAAACGAACCTTTTTTAAAATTCATATAAAATGAGTATTTCTATTTCTTCATTGCCATATGGTGACAGACGTCCTGACCTCTTCATCGATGCAATGGTAAAATCAGCGGCTGTATTGAACCGCTTCCGTCTAATTGACGGTGTAAAAGCTAAAGTAAACGTACCAATCTTTGATGCTTCATTGACTTTCGGTAACGACCTTTGTGTATTTGATTCT
>Ga0209645_1000459_pt1 | contig 21033 bp, 17 predicted proteins | sample ETNvirenome_6_30_FD_184070 | JGI IMG/M metagenome (GOLD analysis project Ga0209645, IMG submission 184070) | Marine viral communities from the Pacific Ocean - ETNP_6_30 (SPAdes) (version 2) | ecosystem: Environmental > Aquatic > Marine > Oceanic | place: Pacific Ocean | collected 2013-06-19
TTTAACTCCATATACAATCCAGCTAATTCAGCAATATATGGTGGGTTACCCCCACTTTCAACATTAGCAGCGGGTGTTAAAAAGTTTTGCTCTCTAGCCTCTACACTTAAAACCTCTTGAGTTTGGTAACTTGTTAAGGCACCAAATGTATCTGTTTTAACCCTTAATATATCGCCTGTTTTAACTTTAGTTTGGTTCTGACCTTCTAACTTAAAATGTACTGTATTAGTGGTAGTATCTTCATAATAGAAATTACTATATATAGTTTCGTATGGTCCTTCAGCTCTTTTGACTACAAATTTATATTTAGATGCCCAATAAGGGGGTTTTTGTGTTATAGGTATAGTAGCAATTATTTTATTAGTTTTATCTGAAGTAGAAGCAGGTGTAAATATTGTATTATCTGGTGATACTAAAGCAGTTGAACTTCTTAAGTACTCATCCATATAAACTATACCAACTTCATAATTTCTGTTACTGTGTAAACTTTTAGTATTACCATTACCTAAAAACAACACTTCCGCAGTAGTAAATTTATAATACTCATACAATGGAGCCGCTGCACTACCTTGTGTGTCGAGAAACTTCATTGCAGGAATTATAAATACAACGGTATCTAAACCAGGAGCTGCACTTATTTGTATTCCTTCATTTAAATTAGTTATACCACTTTCATTCTTTGTCCAAGTAATGTTAGAATCACTGTCTGTTTTGTTAGTTACAGCACAATTAAATGCATCTGTAAGGCTAGTTCCTGAACATGCACTAGCTACAGGATTAAAATAAGCAGGTTCACTACCTATTCTTGTTTTAAATTCAGTGCTAGTAACCATTTCATATACACTACTATAATCTCTTGGTAAAGTAAATATTGTAGTTATTGTGGTTGAAACTTGTTGAGTAGAAACTGTACCACTATTACCTGTAAATTGAGCATGAGTAAAAGTAAAGTCAAAATCAAGTATAGCTCCACTCTTGAGTTTGTTTTTTATATCTGCAAAATTAAAAGATACAGATGCATCTGATATTGTTGTAGTTCCAGCACCACTATCTATTGTATAATTAACTGTAGATTTAACAGGTGCAAAATCATCGGTTTCAATATTAGTTGTAGATAATGCAGTTTCAAAAGTCATTTGACAATTATTACCGTCACTATCTACCATATTATATCCATCAACATAGTTACCATATACCAACCTATTACCCATAAGGGTTTGTGATTTTGCAAACCTTGGTACATTATCATACAATCTTAATAATTCAGCTTCAGGAAGTATTGTATATATTTTACTATTACTAAATGTTTGTGTCTGTATACTATTGTCCGGCCAACCAAAATTTGATTTATCAAACTTTTCTATAACATTTAATACATTTGAGTCTGCAAATTTAAATATCAAATCTACTCCTACTACATTCGAACCTCCTGTGTTAAAACTTATTTCAACTGCATTATATATGTTTTTCATACCACTATTTAAATTAGTGGCAATATCTAATCTAAATACACCAGGAGTAAATGCTATATCCGTAAATTGAGATAGTGCACTATACTCATCATCTTTGTACTTATATCTATAAGCAAAAGAAATCATTCTTGTTTCTAAATAATTTGCTTCAGTCGCCTGTTGTATTAAGTTAAATGTAGGGGCTGCTAAAGGTGGTTTTACTATAACATTTAAGTCTTCATCTGTTATTACATCCGCACCACTTGAAGGTCCAGGATAAGTTCTTGTTACATTAATTTTTCTTGGTGGATTAATATCATCTGTAAAAAATAATAAATCACCTATTTTATTTACACTATTAATTAGATACTTTTCATTAAAATTTAAAACAGAAACGGAAATAACATGATATGTTATTAATTCATTCTTAGTATCAAAAGATACAATCATATCTACTGTAGTAGATGTAACAAACCAATATATAGTTTCATTTGCACCATCTTCATATGCACCGATACATTTAGCTCCAGTTAAGTCTGAACCACCATATTGTAATGTAGTAAGTTGAGTATTACCTTTAGAGTTTTCTACTGCACCTATTTCAGTAGTCTCTGTTGATCCTAATCTAACATTGATAGCATTTATGTACTCACCAGGTGGAAGAAGTCTTTCATCCACGCTTTTGTTCATTCTACCGCGTACAAAGTTTGTTGTTACTATAGGCATTTTTACTTAATCCATTTAGCCTGACCTCTTAAATTCATTAATAATCGACCAGGGTGTATATTACTTAATCTAATTTTTGCGTTTCTTAATAAAGAAGACTTATCTTTTCTAGCTCTGTTGACAATATATTCTTGTACTCCTAATTTACCATTAAGTATAGAGTATTTAATATAAGCATAAATAAATTCTTCAAATAGTTTATTTACACTAATGTCTGCATCATTACCTCGTTCCATTCCATCAGAAACATATTCTAATACAATAGACTGTCCAGACGCAATAGAGCTAAAATTAATTACTCCTCTTTGCTTATCAATAGAAAAAGTAGGATTAGTATTAGCAGTTTCTGTATTCAATCCAAAATGTCCACCTATAGCAAAATCAAAATACCATAAACCATCTACACAATATCCCTCACATCCATCATAAGGACTTTCGTTGTTTAAATAAATAGTTTTCTTTGATAAATCTAGTGGTGAGTCTTGTGGTTTTAAAACATTACCATTTTGATCAAATAATATATTGTTTTGATTGTCTTGCAAATAAGTAGTTGCCCACTGGGTTTGAATATTTTCTGTTAATGGAAACAACACCCCATTTTGAAACATAGAAACTCTGACCCAATTTACATAATCATGAGGTAATACAAATAATAATGATTCATCTAATGACAATTGTAATATTTTTATTTCCTTCATAGCATCATAATTCAACTCTTGAATTCCTCTTTTTGCATGAAATAATATTTTATATCTACTTACATTGTTTACTAACTCATTATTGCCTTGATACATTAACATAAAGTTATTAACAATGTCATTTAAGGAAACATATTGATATGAACCCCAATTTTTACTTTTTGGTGATGCTCCTGCATTTGCATAATATTGATAATCTGTTATATAAGCCATATTCTATACTTGTATTTGATTGTCTTCTACAATTTCACTTTTACCAAACTCATAAACATCTGATTCTCTAATTTCTATACCTACATATTGACATATTTTTGCTACAATGCCAGGTTCATCAGACAATGGTAATTCAAAGTCTTGATAATCTGCTTGACCTGAATCAAACTCTGGACTACCAGATGTACCTCCTACAGTTTGATAAGTCCATTTAGGTGGTAAAGGATATCTAATGTAATCAGTAATTACTGATCCTGCTGAAGTAATTGTTTCTGGATAAACTGTTATGGTATTTCCTAATTGACCAGTAGCAGTGTCACTGGAACCTGTTATTCCACTTGTAGCCCCACCTAATACATATGCAGGAAACCCTGTTGTTGGTGCAGTTAATGGTGAATTATTTAAATAAAATATTTTGTTTTGATTTACTCTTTCTACCTCTACAATATTAGTGGTATTATATATAGAATAAGTATTACCACCCGCACCACCTATTGGAAATATATTAGTACTTAAAGTTAATTGTGTATTGCTATCAATACTTACAACAAATGCACTAAAACCAGCATAATCGCTGTTAGCTTGTGTATTAGTTACTATTTGTCCTACTTTTATTACTCCACTTGTAGAAAACTGTGCACCAGAATCTGTTAATCTATTAGATACACCTGCGGCAGTTGTAAAACCACTATCAACAAAGTTAGGGTAATAATTTACCTTATTTATATAATAGTAATCTGCCGGTAAATTAAACATATTGTTAGCTTGTTTAATTAATCCTTTAGTAGCAGAAAAACTATCAATAACTTCTACTAGACTTTTAACTATATCTGCATAACCAGTACCAGAAACTCTTTGATTTTGTTTGTTTATCCAACTATTATATTGATAAAAATAATCTTCAAATAAATCCATTTGTGCTTGTTGCGCGTACAAATTAAAGTCCTGTGGAGAAATATATCCATAGTTATTTTTGTTTGCTATTGCTTGTACAGTCTTTCTAACTGAGTTAATCATGCTAGTTCTTTTTACAAATATAAGCAAAAAAAAAAGAGGCTTAATTGTTTAAGCCCCCTTCTTAATTTCCATGTAACAGATTAGACTATGCCCATGCTTTTTCAACTTGAGCTACTGTTGTAATAGGATACTTTGGTTCTAATACAAAAATTGGTCTATTCCAACTTGTAGATAATGCATCAGAAATTGCTTCAACAATACTGTTGATTTGCTCTTTCTTTTTAGCTGCATCATCTGCTGTTGAAGCAGTTAATGTTACACCAATTACTTCACTAGCTCCAGTTGCTGTATGTCCGACTATATCATATAGTACATCTACAGCTCCAGTAGCAGAACCTTGCTCTACAGTTAAAATGTTATTAACTTTGATAAGGTAGTCTTGATCACTTACAGTTACTTTTAAAAATTTTTCCATATCTTATAAATTTATGGGGTTAAACAATTAAACAAAGATAATTATTTTATTCACCTTTTTTTAAGCGATTTTTTAGTAGCTTATAAATTTCTACACCATCATCAGTTTGAAAGAAAGATGCTACCATCCAATCTGGATCTTCTCCAAATGGAACAGATAGTAATCTTTTTTTATTGTTGGGTAGGTTATAATAAACTTCTTTATCACCATTCCTTTTTTGTAAAAACCCTGCTTTAAATATTTGATATACATCATCTTGTAACTGAAGCATAGGATCATTTATAGTGTTTATAAAATCTTCTGGTTGGTTTTTAGAATAAACTAGTAAATCTCTTTTTATTTCTGGAATTGTCATATTATCAACAACATTTCCCATTAAAACTCTTGATACTTGTATCATTTTTTGTGTATCAGAAGACAATTCTTTAGCCATAATTTGAGCTTCTAAAACACTCTCAACATCTGCAAGTTCATTTAATGCGTCTTGTTCTTTGTTTACTTCAACAAATATTTTACCATTACCTGGATGGTAATGTAAAAATTGTTGTAGTATTTGATTTTCTTTTTGAGCCACTAACATACCATCATCAAAAACTATAGGTTCTAATATTGCATTACCATCTTGCTCATCCTCAAATGGGCTTCGTTGGTTTCTTGCATATCTAAGTGGTCTGTTAATTCCTTGGTCTTCATCAAAATATAACAAAGGTGACCTTTGTGAGTGTCTTGAAGATAACATGTAGGAGAGAGGGGCTTTGCCACCTAAAAGTTTATATACTTTAGTGACATATTTTGCTTTTTTTTTCATTGTATTTGATTTAATTAAATTTTAGTAAATAAAATATTACCCCCACCGAAGTGAGGGTAAGATTTATAATAATATTAGTCCTTAAAGATAAAGAAGTTGTTTGCACCTAAAGTACATACAGCTCTTTCACTTAAGAAGTTAACTTCCATCTTGTCGATATTAGATGTTCTTGCACCACCAGCTGAACCAGTTATCCAAGTTTTGTATCTTCTATCTTCAGTTTCAGAAGCTCTATATCTAACGTGTAAGAATGGTCTTTTAGCATTCTTTCCTAAGATTTGGTCATATACAGTAGTTGAACCAGCTGGAACTAATAGTCCATTAACTGCTCCACCAACTAAACCACCTCTCATTGTAGGATCGTTTAGATATTTCCAGTCAGACTTATAAAAGTCATAACCTCTTCTAAATCCTGTAAATCCAAGATTTAAAGCCATATCTTTATCATTATCAAATAGACCATATGAAGTACCACCACCCCCGTAAGAGTTTTGTTGTGCTAACATATCATCAATGTCAAATGAGAAATTTCTATTTAAGAAAATAACATTTTCTTCTATAGCTCCTTGCTTATCTAGTCTTTGAATAACACTATCAAACTGAGCTAAAGAGACGGGATTACCTCCCCCAAAAACATTACCTCTTGTTTCAACAACATAGAAAATACCATCAGAACCAGACTTATCTGCTGCTGATGCACCACCTGCTGCTAAACCTTGTAAGTAATTACCTGCATCTGAACCTGCTTCTGCTGGAACTGCTTCCACCATAGCTGTTTCTAGATAATCTTCAAATCTTAGCCTTGTTTCATGCTCAGACTTTAAATACCATAAATACCCACTTGCTCCATTTTCAGTTGTAACTTCAATCCATCCAATTTGTGCCATATCAGAACCAGATACTTCATAAGTATCTTTAATAATAATTGGCTTGTTTTCAAAAATGAAATCATCTGCTTCGTTAGAACCAACCATTCCAGCTGTTCCTTTAGCAAATTCTGAACCATAAATAAAACAATCAATAGAACCTGAAGTAAATGCAGGCATACCTGCTGCTTCATAAAATCCTACACTGAATGTTCTTGCTGCTGCACCTGTTCCAGATGGAGCTGCTGTAATAATTCCTTTAGCTGATAATGTTGAGCCAGGAACAGAAGAACTTAACATTACTGTTTGTCCTGCTCTTAAAGCTGCAAGATTTGGAGAGGCTAATGCTGGATCAAAGTCTGCTGCTGGAATTACAAAAATCGCTGTATCCGATGCTGCTGCTGATGCAGTTGTTAAACCTCTGTATTTATTGTGTAACCTTCCTTGTTCTGCCCATTTAATAAGGTCAGAGTTAGAAGGCATTTCAGCGCCTACCATTCTTAAGAATGAAGCTACTGTTCTATTTCCATATCTTTCGAATTCTTTTTCGTAAGTGTCAGGAAGATATTGCTGTAACCAAGTAAAGTCTGCCGAAGACAGATAATTAGTTGATACAGGCACTTGTTGTGAACTAGGTTGTAAATCGAACCCAGGTACCGCTTGTACTGCCATAATAATTTAAATTTTAATTTGTTAAACTTTTTTAATACTTCTAATTTTAAGTCCTCTTCCACTATCGGTATCTCCTACAGCCCTTATCCTCATTCCGTCTTTTGTGACAGTCTGTTGTGCAGCGTTTCTGATATCCATGTTTATGTTTTTAGATTTTCTAGAAACACTATCCACAGTAGCAGACACGCCTTGGTCGTAAAAAAATTGAGCAAATTTTTCAGGGTTCATAGCAACAGCTAAAGAACGATGATAACCTTTAGGATCTGCAATCAAGCCAGTTTTTGTGTCCATATACTTATTAACAAAATTGTTAAAATCGGACTGCAAATTTTTTAACTCTTCTCCAGTTCCAGGTTTAAAAGTTATATTACTATCTCCTACATTAAACTCAAAACCTTTGAATTCATGATTAAAAACCTCATTGGTTTTTTCAAGAAAGTAATTATACTTCTTTTTATTTTGCTCCTCAATAGATTTAGATTCCCTAAGATAACTTTCATAAGCATTTAAATTTTCTTGTTGATCGTTAGATAATTGATCCCCACTTGACTCAAGAGGTACTTTGTATTTATCTTTCTGCTCATTCAAAAACTTTTTCGCTTTCGCAAGTTCTCGTTTTTTCGCTAGTTTTTTCTTCTTAATATCTCTTGGTTCATCTAGCTCTTCATCGTAACTAAATTTATCCTCCATGATATCTTGAATATCTATAGCATCTAAACCTTCTTCAGTGATACTATAGTAACTAGCAAGTACAGAGTCATCTTCCATGGAATCATAATCTTTCTGTAAATTATAGAAATCTTGGATTCCACGTCCAGTGTCTTGTTTGTACTTTAAATACGCAGATACATCTTCAGGTAAATCCAAGTTTGCTTCTTTTTCCTCAAACAATTCTTCAACTGAATTTATATCTTTGTTGTATCTATCTCTAATATAAGAAAGAACGTCTTCATCATTTAACTCTGATGAGGGAGTTTCATCACTTAACTCTGATGAGGGAGTTTCTTCTTTAGTTTCACTCTCTGTATCATGATTTTCTACAGGAATTTCTACTTTTTCTGTTTCGTTTTGTTCTGTAGAAGTGTTGTCTTCAAATTTTTCTTCATGTTTCTGTAACAACTCTTCTTCTATTTCTGCTTTGGACTTTTCTTCTTTATGTCCTAAATCTCTTACTTTTAATTCCATAATATTAGATTTGATTAAATTTTAAACAAAGTTAAATAAAAAATAAATACCATTTTTAGCCTATCTAGGTTCAAATTCAGCTAAATCAAATCCATCAAGACTATCCTCGTTAGATTCAAAGTTAATTGCTGGTAGATCTCTTTTCTTTTGTTCAATCATTTTAGAGGTTTGTGTAGATTGTTGACTGATACGTGCGTCTTTAGCTTTTTCTCTTTCATTCTCTCTTTTTTGTAAACCAGCTTGTTCCATTCCTTTTAATTGCATTTGAAACTGAAACTCAGTGTTCATTAACTGTTCTTTTAGTGCTGCTTCATTCTTGAGTTTTTCTATTTCAAAACTAATCTCTGCTTGTTTTACTTGCATCTTAGATTGAGTTTCCATTTGAATTTTTTGAGCCTCTAATTGAGCTTTTGCCTGTTCAGATTGCATTTGCATTTGTGCTGCCATCTGTTGTTCTTGCATTTTTTGTTGTTGCTCTTGTTCTTGTTTTTGTTTTCTTTTTAGTTTTAACAATTGATTAGCCATTTTAAGATTATTAATCTCTCTTATATCAATGGCATCTTCTAAACTAATATCTTTTTGTGATAAAGCCATTTGAATATTTTGTTCTAGCATAGCTTTTTCTTCTTCATCTGGAGACATTTCTATAAATATTCCGAAATCATATATATATAAATCTTTAATTTCTTCTAAAATTCCAGAATTATATTTCCCTATTTGCATTACAAATTCATCTTTGAAATCTGCAAACTCTAAAATATCAGCGGTACGAATTGATAAACATTCTGCTAATGTTCTAGTTATAAATAAACTACCATCTAATATATGTCTCGTTGCGGTATTGCTATTTAAAGCTGCTAATTTTTGAACACCAACTAAAGAATTAGGATCAGGTGTTGTGCCATCTCTAGCTTCATTTAATCCTGTTACAGCTCTAATCATATCTAAATAATGATTGTAGTTTGCAATAAGCATTTGCATTTTACTAGAACCACTGTTTGCAGTTAATTGTTGTATAGGTACTTTAGCGTTATTAAACTCACCATCTTGTGTATAACTTCTTCCAATAACACTACCTGTTTGGAAATATAATCTTAAAGCATCTTCTGGATTATAAGCATTGCCTGTTCCCAAATCTACTTCATTTAATCCATCAGCATCTATAAACACACCGTCAGGTACAATTCTAGAAACTACTTGTTGTATCTTTAAGTGAGTCATTTGTATTAAATCTGCAAAAGGAATCATTCTTCTTACTAATGATTCCAATTGTCCTTTATACATTCTTGGTGCACAAGCTACATAATTAGACATAGCAAACTGATTAGCAGATTTAGGACGTACCATGTTTTCAGCTAACTTCCATTCTAAAACAATATTAGTACCCATAACCATTACTCCAGTATACCACACATCAATTCTTTTTTCGACCTTTTCAAAATTTCCCTCTTTCATCATCTCTTCAGGTGGATTGAAATTGTCATCTTTAGCTACAGTTTTATATGTTCCATCTGCAAGTTTTTTTCTTTTATAAACAAAAGAATGAGTCGTTTTATAATTAAAATATAAAAGTGTAGCGGTGTCTCTATAAAACATACTATTCTCATAAAATTGAGAAGTGTTAAAATAATTATACCACGATTGACTGTATTTAGCTATTTCGTTTAAATCCGCATCAGTTAATGAAGGATCAATCTTTATAAGTTCCGTCATAGGAACTGTTTTAATTTCTCCCCAATAAAAACAATCTTTAAAATATGGATCTTCTGTATAACTGTATACAACATTTGCAGGGTCAACATAATCTATTTTCACACCTTGTCCTGGTAAAAACTCATGTTTTGTTATACCTATACCTAATGTTGTTAAATCATAGTCAACTCTATTTCTTATATCATTATAATGATTTTCGGCAAATAAAGTATTAATTGCTACTTCTTCAGCAATTTCCACCGCAGGCTTATACTTCATATTCATGTAGAGTTCCATTTCCTCATCTGATTCTGGCAATTCATCTGGATTAGATTGAAATACATTTATACCAAACTGTTCTTCGATTTGATTAAACAAAGGTTTTGCTATAACCTCACCTTCTATTTGTTTTTGAAATGCATTTCTTTTTTCAGCCGACATAGCATCTTCCGCATAGGCTTTAACTTTAAATAATCTGTCGGACATACCATTAACTACAATGTCTACAAACTTTGGTATAATAGGTACTGGAGTCCAATCTAAATTTAAATAAGATAAATCTCCATCTACTGCTAGTTCGTTTTTGTATTTAGCAATGGACTGTTCGCCTCGCGCGTACAGGCGCAGACGCATGAACTCACCCCATTGATCGTAAAATCTACAAGAACCATTGTCTCTTCTAAACCATTCATATTGTATTGCTTGACCTATTTGCAAACCATACTCAACTGTATCTTTTGTAGAATCTGAAACGAATTGATCAGGAAATGCAGCAGCTTGTATATTAATTGTAACGTCTTTCATCTTTTAAGTAATTGACTAACTGTACTCTTGTTATTATATCTTGCAAAGTTAATGCTTATTTTTGATTGTTTTTGAATTGGTGTGTAGAGGTGTTTTTGATTAGACATAATAGCCAAACCAGAACTTATAGCTGCATCAAACTTAGTTCTGTTGTTTATATCGAACTTAGCCCAATCTTCTAATGTTCTTTGAAAATACATTGTACCCATTTCATCTTTATCTCTATACGTGCCATCTAAATCTAATCCTACATGTTTTTCTATGTAAGACTCAATTGCAGATGCATGTGATTGTTTTACATCTTCAGAAGTGTTAGGAATTCCTCCTAGCTCTCTTTCAGTTTTAGACAATTTATTGTATTTTTTATCTGGTCTATTTAAACAAAACCCTCTGTATCCTCGATTTTTAAAATGATATAATAAACGTGGTTTATTATTTTCACATAAAATAGGCATACCATAAAAAACACACGCCATTAAAACTTCTTCAAAAAATATTTCAGCTGTTTGAGGTCGAGCTATATATTCAAGAAAAAACTCATTACTAGGGGCATCATCCATATTAAATTTTGTTAACCCATGTAATGATCCATTAGAACCTTTCCCAACAACTACTCCAGATATATCATAAGAGTCACACCCAAAAGAACCTAAGTGTTCATTACCAGGTCTTTTTTGCCCTCCTCTTTCAATAACATTGTTCTGAAGTGAAGCCTTTGGGATGTAAGTTACAAAAAATCTTCCTCTTTTATTTGGGCTCCATATAACTTTAGAATCTTTTATACCATCCTTCCAATGAAATCCACCTTGTGTAACATGATGTTGCATAATAAGTGAATCATTATAATCTATTTGTTGATATATTTTAGTGAGGTTAAATAAAGACTGTTTGCTCTCATCTCTAAATGCATGAGACTCTGATCGTGGAAATTGTCTATAAAATTCATTTAATGCATCTGGATCATTTTTTAATGATTCTACTTCATTCTCCCAATAATTAATTGCACCTTGATATATGAGCTCTCCATCAATTCCTTGCACTGGATCTGTAGGGGTTTTAAAAACTGGCATACCATACCTATCAATAAATCCTTCCATGTTCCATTCCATGGGAATAAATAAATTATATAAACCGCTTTTAGTTTGACCATTAGAGTTCCTATTAGTACAATCAGAATCTTCAAAAAGAGATTTAAAATTAGCACCTCCTTTGTCTAGTGCATTTGAAGTAGAGCCCATCATACATTTACCTATAACCTTACTACCTAACCTTAAACATGTTTTTGTTACTCTCCAGTTATTAAGAATGTTTTCAGGTCTTTCCCATTTACCACTTTCATCATGTAAAAGTAACTGTAACTTTTCACCATCATAACTATTATCAGATGTATTTTTCCAGTCAATTGTGGTGTCTAAACCCTCTAACTCATCTTCATCAATAACATACATATTTTTTTTTGTAATTTTTGACGCAGGAACTCTATAAGCTAATTCAGTCTTTGGTTTATCCATACCATCTTGTATAGGCTTAAAAAAGAAAGGGTAGTTATTTGAAATAGGAACTATCTTGTCTGTAAACATTTTTTTTGCATCTGCTCCAGTTTTTGACAGTATGCCTATTCGTGAATCTTTAGTAATAGTAGCTGTATTAACACCTTCACAAGAGCTCATAAACGAAAACCCTGAACGTCTTATTTTTAAATAACACATACCAAAACTTCTTTTATCAGCTTTAGATGCTTCCCAAAATATATAAAACAATCTATTGGCCTCTCTAAAATCAGGATGACCAACATCTATTTTAGTCCATTGTAAATACATGTAATGAGTACCAGTAATATAAGTTGGTATTCCATTATTCATAAACCAAAAACCTTCTTCTCTTCTATCAAACTCTTGTTCTATATATTCTACCCACTTGTTTTTAAATTGTGGTGGTGTATCATGCCATTGAAATATAGATTGTATTTTTTTTAATTCTTTAGGTAATTCATGAGCTTCCCAGTACTGTTCACTCTTTTTTTTGTCTCGCGCGTGCACATGTGCGGGAGGTTTAGGTAATGCTATATTAAGACCATTTATATTTATTATTTGCCCTATTTGTCCAGTTTTAGAAATAACTACAAAATCATATTTTACATTGTAACCATACAACCAAGTTCGTGCTCTATTTTTAGTTACCATAACATTGTTAGGAACTATTTTGTAGAGGTTGGTGTATAAACTATTTTGATCTTGATTCTGCAAATCCTTTAGGTCTATTATTTTTTACTATATCATTTCCTTCTAATAACTGTTTTTCTTCTTCAATTCTTTTTAATATTTCAAATGCATCAAAGATAGCAAGTTTTTTTGTAGCTGCTGCATTTTTCAATCTATCAGCCGCCAATTCATCTTCGTTGTCATATTTAATAATATCCTCTTTTGCTACTTTAATTAATTGTGTAACAGCTTTTTCTCCTGCTTTAATTATTTCTTCTTTAATTTTTTTACTATCCATTATAAGCTAATTGTAATGTTGTTTGTAAACATACGATATAATTTTTCATTATCTACATAAAACTCATACTCACTGTCTGGAGTAAAACATATTTTATCTCCTTCTTTTACACCTAATTCTTCTAACTGTTTATTATTATATTTTATTACACCATGTAAAGGTTCTTCTTTAACATTAATTCCTTGAATGTAATAATCTTTTTTTGGAATCGGCTTCACAAAACAATATTTGTCATGACCATACCATTTACCATTTTTATTATATAAAAAAAACTGATCATTATCAAGAAAAAATAAATCATCTTTAAAAAAACTTTTGCCACTTTTTTCTCTTCCCTTCATGTCAAAATAAAATTTAAAAACATTATGATGAACTAGTAATATATCTCCTACACTTATATCACCATTATAATTTATAGGCAAAGACACAACTACAGCTTGTCGATTGGAAACAGTATGATCTTCTTTAGATACACTAGTTATAAAATCTACACCTCCTATATCTTTAATATTATCATATCTTCTACCTTTAAAAGGTCGAACAATAAAATAAAAAGGTGACTGCATTAAAAATTTAAATTATATTCTACAGAAACAGGCATTGTGCTTTTAAATTCTTTCCACATAATTAACTCTTGATTTCTTTCTATCCATATTTTAAAAGAATTTGAAGTAGAGTCGTGTTGAATTAAATGTATATGATATTTTCCGTTCAAAACCTCTTGACCAACAATATAATGCATAGCCCCAGACTTGTAGTCTGCTCCTATAGAGATTTTTCGAATGTCCATTGAGTTAAAATGTTGAGTCTAACTTTAGTGTGCGGTAAGTTATATTTACATACAATGTTCCGTTTCCTTGAGTTGGATTACTTCCTGCTTTTGATAAAACAACCGCAGTATTAATAGGTAATAAAAAATTAGTAGTACCTCCAGTATAAATTACTTCAACAACATCTGTTGAAGAGTTCATAGTAGATATTTGAATATCACTAAACGCTAATGATCCCATATCTATAGAGGGTAAATCTGCTGCATAGTCATATGTTATTGAACCTGGATCCATAAAAACAACAATTCTTTGTATGTCATATACATATGCAGAACCAGGTGCAGGAAGTAATTCAAAATCTTGAGTAGCTAAAACATTTAAATAAGTAGATGAAACAGTTACTGATTTCGATGTAACATCTACATTATATAATTGTTGTAAAGCCTCTAAAGTACAAGTTTTGGTAGATAAGTCATCATTAGCATCAGTTAATACAAAATAGTCTGATAATACAGGATTAATATTTGGATATATGCTAGTGTTACTTATTCTTGCCATTACTTTTCTTCTTTTACTTCTGCTACATTATTATCTGCAACTTCTTTAATGTCTCCAGTAGCAAGATCGATTGCAACATCTTTCCCATACTTTTCCATCAAACTTTTTTCATCAACTTTAAATGCACTTCGCAAATCTCCCATTTGCTGTAAAAGTTGTTGTTGTTGTAATAATGAATCAGCGAGTGCTAATTTAGTTTTTGTGAACTCTTGGTTCATGTCCTGTAGTCTTTTCAGTTCTTCAGGAGTAATTTTGTTTTCTGCCATTTTATTTAATTTAATTTAAGTTTAAAAAACAAATATAGTAAAATAATATTATTCTTCGCTTACCTCTTCCTCTTCCTCTTCAACTGGTGGAGGGGTTGGCTTTTGCCATGTAAAATATAATTCTTCATTTACTGGATGAATTTGAGAATCTATGTTTTTATCTAAAGATTGTTGCATTGCAGAAACATCTAATACATCTTCTAACCATCCAATAACCACATCTTCAAATGCTTCTGTATTTTCATAAGGAACAAAAGGTTCGCCTTTTTTCCATTCAAATGTTTGAGCCCCTATTGACTCAGCGGCATAATTAACACCTGTAGTTGGGTCCTTTTTATCGGAAGTAGCATTATATCTCCAATGTACAGTATAAATAACATTATTTTCTCCTTCATACTCTATGTGAGCATCCATTTGAGAAATAGTCCATGTGTATGTAGTAGCCATAATATATAATTTTATACAAATATAGCTAAATTAATTTTATGGTGGTGGACATACAGCAACTGACTGAACTGTACCTGTACTCCCTGTTATTCTAAATGCTTGAGCCGCTGGTTGAGGGCCACTTGGAAAGGCTGGCCACCATGTTCCTGATCCTCCATTTAAGGGGTTGGTAGTGGCATTGGTTGAATATACTTTATCACCTACTGCGGGATAAGTACCACTTCCATCATGATAATAAGTAACTGTAGATGATAATTCAATACATGCATCATCACTACTGGATGTATTACTAGGTCCACTTAAAAATGATGTTAATGTTGCTCCACTACTATATGTTTTGCCATAAAACTCAGAATAACTGTGTGGTGCATTTTGATTAACATTAGAGTATTGATATAGCTTAACTAATGAACCATTTTGTGGAGTGCTACTACTACCTGACAATGGTGCATTAGCACTAGAAGATCTTCCTGCTTCTGAGTTAATATCACTTGCCCCTAATGGTCCAGAACTTGGTAATGTCATAATTTTTATTTACTAATTATACACAACGCTATATACCTATCGTTTGTTGATTCATTTTTGTATCCATGCTTAAAATCCCAATTATTTAAATACATAATACCGTCTGAAACAGATGTAGGTGCTTGTTTTAATTTTACATCTTGAACATCATAAAATTCGGTAGATGTGCCACTATCAATTAAATTTATAATAATTACCCCTAACATATTTTCATTATCAAAATGAGGTATTAATTCAAAATTAGGTAAGTTTTTTTGTATCTCTACATAAATTTTATAAGGTTCTGTTATTTTAGTATCAATCACACTAGTATCAAAACATGCAGTCATTTCTGTTATAGCATCTTCATCGGTACAATAAAATCTACCTGTGTCTTTTTCTACATAATTTAAGTTTTCAAAGTCTAAAGCAGGTAAAGGATTTATAGATGCTTTCCATACATCTAAACCATTTATATATTGTGAATTACTTATAACTAAACTCATATTATTTATTTTCTAATTCTTTTACTCTTGCTTCTAGCTCTTGAATTGATTTTATCAATATAGGAACTAATTTACTATAATCTACAGCTTGTAATTTATCTTCATCTTTATTTCCTACAACTGCTTGTGGAACTATTTCTTGTAATTCATGAGCAACAACACCATACATTCTATTCTCACTTTCCTTCCATTTAAAATCATAGACTTGTATTTGTTCTAGCAAACTAATACCATTAAAATCTTTTAAATCTTCTTTTAATCTATAATCAGACGTATTGGCATAAAATATATCGGTACCATTTGTGGTTATATATCCTACTTGAGTTGTACTGTAATAAAAATCAAAAAACGATGGAGAAGTATTGTCTACTCTATATCTTGCACATCCTGATGTTCCGTCTGTTCCTGTATAATAATTAAAGAAATTATAAGCACTTGTTCCGTTTTGAATATCTATCCACCCTGTTGATGCTAAACCTGTACTTGTGTTTGTTTGATTAATATTAATTCTACCTTGATTACTAATTATTAAAGGCATCCTATTGTTGCTAGTGTCTCTAACATATATAGCCCCAATCTCTCTTCCTGTTACTGGAATCCCATCAGTAGATTTAACATTAAATGAATAAGCTCCTGAATATAGTCCACTACCATTATCCATGTAACCTAATTTAAACTGAGCATTTCCATGAGTCCAATAACTAGGTGTGGCATTACCATTATATAAACCATCAGCAGTGTAAGCTGTGTTAATTCCTGACTCTAAATAAACTCTAGTGTTACCACCCGTTTTTAACTCCATAAAATCACCAAAGTGAGTATACACAATTTGTCCTCTATCTTTAGCATCTGAATCACCAAAGTATAATGAAGATGTTGCACTGTTAATATTAGATGTTATGGCTATTTTTGGATTAGCTGTACCACCTATTTCTAATTCGTAGCTTGGATCATTTTCTCCTATACCAACTTTACCATCGTTTTTAAGAACCATGTTGGTGTTTGGCGATCCACCATTGTTTGTTAAAAAAGATAAACTACCTACATCATCTGCATTACCTCTTACTGCTCTGATTGAGCACATAGGATCTGCTTCTGCTTGACTGTGAAATTCTATTCTACTTACAATGTCTGTAGCATTATTTCCTAAACCAGTTAATTGTAAAATACCTTCACCTCCCGAAGTTCTACCTTTAATAGATACTACTGTATTACTTGCACCAAACGCGCCATTTATACTGGTATTTCCTCCTATTCTAACATTACCTGCTGAATCTATATCAAATCTATGTGCTCCTGCTGTAGCATCATATACATAAAATTCACCATTTGGAACAGTAGAACTTCCTCCAGTTCCTATTCTATACTCACTAGCTGCTTTTACTTGAACTTCAGCATAACTTGCGGCAACAGTTGTTTCAACCATTAGGCCCCTAACATCTCCTGAGGTATTTACTATATGTAATTGTTTTGTTGGCGTAATTGTTCCTATTCCTACTTTACCGTCACTAAGAAGAGTTATTCTATCATTTGTTCCTAAATTACCAGAAGCAGCAATTTTAAATTTACTACTATCATCTTGGTCAATACCCGTCACATAACTTTGACCAGATACATTAAAAGTTAAAGAAGCATCACCAGTACTACTATTTTGTATAAGTACCTGAGGCGTATCATCACTTGTAGTTCCTTTAACATGTAATTTTTTTTCAGGATTATTAGTACCAACCCCTGTTGCACCTAAAAAAGCACTCTCACCAGAAGCAGCATAAAAAGCAAAATTATTTGAAGTACCCTGGGTTGCATCAGCATAAAATGCATAGTTATTTGCACCAGTTCCTTGAACATTAGTATATATACCAATATTTGTACTCGCACCCCCCGTTTCTAAAACTTGTAACTTATATGAAGGTGATACACCTATACCTACTCTTCCAGTGTTTGTAACATTTATTACACGACTATTATTAGTTTTTATACTAAAATTATGATTAGTGTTTGTTCCTAAAGACATATCAGTAGTTGCATCATCATAACTCCAATCACCAGCAACTGCTCCACCACTTCTTTTGGCTTGATAGAGTTTCACTGAACCACTAGATGCATATGCTCCTTGCGAGTCAACTACAGTTACACCAGCAGTTGTGCTATCAAAACGTGCTATACCACCTGTTATATCAACATCTCCAATAAACTGAGTTGCAGTTACAGTACCAGCAAATGTCGCATTCCCAGCATCTGTTAGTTTTAAAGCATATACCCCATTTTCATTATATATATACATCCCAGCCGCTGTACTATCTGCACCTATTTGCCAACCATTACTTCCAGTATAATTACTCCAATGTAATCCAGATGTTGTTGTTGATGTAAATCTTGTAGATTTTGTGGTCGCGTTAAAAGTTGCAATACCATTAGATCCATCTATTGTTAACCTCGTTGTTTGACCTGCTCCAGTTGCACCTGTATCAAATGTTAAATCACCACCATCTAATAACCTTAAAACCCCAACACCATTAGAACCACTGTTTCTTTGTAATGCAAAATATGGTTCTGTATTATCCGTTGTTCTAATTATTAATCCTGTAGAGCCAGTTTTTGATAATGTTACATCTCCAGAAAATGTTGCAGATGTTCCAGTTATAGCTCCAGTTGAACCATCAATTATTTGAGTATAATTATTAACAGCTCCGTATGCTAAACCTGTTGCTAATATAAATTGACCAGCTTGTAAAGTACCAGCTAAAGTTGCAGTTCCTGATACTCGTAAATAAGTAGCTCCTGAAACACCTTGGATCATAAGCGAATCTCCAAAACCGTATATATTAGCAGTGGTATTGGAACCATTACCCACAAACAAATTACCAGTATTTGTTCTGAGATTATTGCCCGTTATACCACCATCAACACTTTCAGTGCTTAATATTCTAATAGCCATTAATTACTTTTTTTTAATTCTTCAATTTCTGCCTTTAATTCTTTTATTGCCTCTATAAGTAAAGGTACTACTTTTTCATATTTAACAGCTTTGTGACCATTAAATCTAGTATCTACAATCTCAGGCATTACTTTTTCAACTTCTTGAGCAACTACACCATAATCTTTGCCTTTATATAAATCTTGCTTGTCATTCCAATCAAACGTGTAACCATTCAATTGTTGAACTTTATCTATAGGGTTTTCAATAACTTTTAAGTTATCCTTAAATCTTTTGTCTGATGTAGCATAAGCAACTACATCACCTGATATTCTAAAATTAGGGTTGGCATTATAAGCTGTAGTTATTTCTGCAAAACCACTACCAACTGATCCATTTATATAAAAAGGTTTTCCTGTATTGGCAGACAATACAGTTATTCCATCACCTGTATGACTTCCATTACCATGAACTACATAAAGAACATCTGTTGTTCCACTATTTTCGCCCTCAACATGAAGTGTTCTTGTAGGACTTGACTGATTAATTCCGACATTTCCACTTTGTTTTAATGTCATTATATTTTTTGTTATAGTAGCATTATTACCACCATTATTGAATATAAATCTCATTTCCATGTCTCCCCAATATGCGCCAGGAGCTCTAGTTTCAATTCTCATGGTTTGTCCAAAGTTTCCTGCATTTGAACCTAACACAATACCAGCTTTTCTATCTGCCGTATCAGCACTATAAGCTTTCATTATTCTAAGGTAAGGTCCAGCTCCAGTTGTGGTGTCTGAATCTAAAAGTGATAATTGTACACCTGGGTTGCTTCTAGCTAATTCCATTTGTGAAGTTGGAGATGTTACATTTAATCCCATGTTACCTTCTCTTGTAAATCTTGCAACCTCTCTAGGACCATCACCTCCTGTTTGAGTCATAAATGTCATTGCAGAACCACCATTACCATTAGCTATTTGATGAACAGAGTTTATTCTTGTTTCTATTAATTGTGAAGCTGCCCCTGACCAATATCTACCAGTCATTCTAATAGAGTTTTGGATTTCTTGTGCATCTGTTAAATCAGCATCATAGTTTCTCAAGATTAAAGTAGTTTCTCCTGACCCCTTTGCTGCTCCTACTTGTAATGTTCCATCTATTTCTACATTTGCATTATTATTAGATGTTGCATTAGTACCATTTGTGTTTTGAAATTTAAATGTTGTATATACATTACCACTACCTGGTGTTGTCAATGGCATAATTGTACATGTTGGTGCACCTGAATTATATCCACTATATGCAAACCTAACTTGATCATAAGCACTTTGATCTCCTACATTACTTAATCTTAATCCTAAAGTACTTCCACCAGCTACCTCTAACTTACCCGAAGGTGAAGTAACTCCAATTCCTACATTACCTGAGCTGTTGACAATCATTCTTTGATTCCAAGAAATAGTGTCTCCTACTGTTCCTGCGGCTGCATTATAAAAGGTAACATTACCATCTTCTAAATCCATTCGGGCAGGAGCTTCATTTGCGTACCTATAAGTAAAAGCAGTACTACCTGCAGTTACAGTTCCATTACAGGTTAAATATAAATTTGATTTCCAAGGTGCACCTGTAATAGTATTTCCTTGCCTACCTATTTCTAAAGAACGATAATCTGCTGCAGGTGTTCCACTTGTAGCACCAGCACCAATTAATACACTTCCCCCAGTATCAAGACGCATTCTTTCTGAACCATCTGTATACCACCTAGCAACTCCAGAATTCACATAAGTAAGCCACCCAGTACTATCCCAATAACTTTGAGCTTTTATAGAACCATTAGCTTGATATATAATAGCACCTGATAAATCAGCTCTAGAAGAGCCTACGCTTAATGACTTTGTATTAGCTGATATACTAGTAGGGTTGTTCGATCCGATTCCTACATCTCCTGCAGAGTTTATAAGTAGTCTAACATTAGCCGCTACATTAGTTACACCATCTACTATAGCTAAATCTCCTGCT
>Ga0209645_1000460_pt1 | contig 21010 bp, 22 predicted proteins | sample ETNvirenome_6_30_FD_184070 | JGI IMG/M metagenome (GOLD analysis project Ga0209645, IMG submission 184070) | Marine viral communities from the Pacific Ocean - ETNP_6_30 (SPAdes) (version 2) | ecosystem: Environmental > Aquatic > Marine > Oceanic | place: Pacific Ocean | collected 2013-06-19
ATCAAACTCCCTATAGCATTAGTACTAGCAATGGCAGTCCAACTTGCAGGTGGAGTTTGGTGGGTTTCTCAACAGGCCGCTACAATTACAGCATTAGAAGAAACAGTCAGTCAACTGGGTAGCCGCATGGCTATAGAAGACAATGTAAATCTTAGACGTGATGTTCAAGACAACACCTTGGACTTGTTAGATGTTTGGGATGACAGTGATGAATTATGGGAAGAAATAGCTAGATTAGCTACATCCATTAACTCAATTAACGAGTTAAAACAAAGATTAGCAGTAATAGAAAATGAACTAAAATATATCAGCCGTGACCATAATGAGTCAAAGCACAGAGGTGCTATGTAAATTTACGCTGATTAAATTTGCCCTAACAGATTTAAGCTAACCAATGATTGACCCCGTTACAGCTATTGCAGGAGCGACTGCAGCATACAATGCCATTAAGAAAGGTATATCTGTAGGTAGAGACTTACAGGATATGGGTGGTCAACTTTCTAAATGGGCAGGTGCAATGGCAGACTTACAGTTTGCTGAAAAACAACAGTCCAAACCACCTTGGTACAAAGTGCTTGGTGGTGGTGTGCAAGCTGAAGCGATGGAAATATTTGCTGCACGTAAAAAAGCAGAAAACATGCGTAGCGAATTAAAAGATTTTATTTCTGTTATGTATGGGCCATCTCAGTGGGAAGAAATACTAAGAATAGAAGCAGAACTTCGTAAGCAGAAAAAAGAACACGAGCATAGGCGAATGGAAATTAAACAAACAATAATAGAATGGACTGCAGGATTAGCGTTGTTTATAATTTGCGTAGGGGCTTTAGTTGGATTTGCTTGGTTAGGAACTAAATAATGGAAAATAAATTCAGTACCACATTAAATCAGTACACGTATACTTTGCCTAATGGCAATACTATTATTACTACAGGAGAAACAGAGGATTTAGCTAGGCAACAAGCTGAAGATCAGTTTAGTAGATTTAAAGCACAGGGTTCATTTGAAGGATTAACTGTACAAGATCTTGGAACTCCTGTCGCTAAACGGGCAGATGCAGAGGCATATATTATTAGAGGGTTAGACGTTCCTGTTGGCACTAACATAACTCAAAACTTAGAACAAAGAAGCGAAGAGTTAGAAAGACAAGGTTACTCAATAGAAGGTGGTCGTGTTTCACGTGTACCCCCATCTGCAGATCCTGCGTTTAAAGAAGCTTTTACTAAAAAAGTATTAGACCACATTGTGGGTAATGCAAAAATTTCAGAGGATCAATTATCTATATACGATTTAAATAGCGATGGAGAGATAAGCATTAATGATGTTACATCTGCTCTTAGAGCTTTTAAAAATTTAGGCGCAGAAGAACAAAGATCAAAAGTACAAAGTGCGTTTAATACTTTTGTTGAAACTACACCAGAACTTTCTAGCAAAGCCTTTGTTGAAAAAATATTAGGTCATATAGTAGGTAAAACAGAATTAACTGCAGAAGAACAGTCGCAATATGACTTTAATAAAGATGGAAAAATTGATCTTAGTGATAGTTTAGCCGTACAAAAACATAACGCAGGACTTAATGTAGATGAAAATATAGGAAGTGCTATTAGTTCTTTTCATAGAGCTAATGTAGGTTTAGAAGAAACAGTTGTAGATTCGCCAATTAGTTCTACAACACCTGAAGAAGAATCTGACCCTTTTACACCTATGCCTGTGGTAGAACCTGACCCAGAAATTGTAGATGATTTAGAAGATACAGGAGATTCTACACTTGTAGATCAACTCGAACCTTATGAAGAAGAAGACAAGGAAGATAAAGAAGATGAACCTTTAGATTTATTTGATGTTTTAGATAATACTAAACCCGATAAACCTGAACCAGAAAGAGAAAAATTTTATTACGTTTTAAGAAATTCTAAAGAAATAAGAATAGCTGAAAGTAGAGAGGCAGCACCAAAATCTATAGCATTTGGTTCTAATGATAAGAATGAAGTACTAGAATGGATCGTAAAAAATTTTATAGAGGATACCGCTCCAGTAGATATTGCTCCAGAGCCTATAGATCCTCCAGAAGCAATTCCTGAACCTGATCCAACTCCCACACCTACACCTACACCTACACCTGTGTCTACTCCTACTGGAGAGGGTGCATACTCTATTGGTAATACGCCATTTATAGCAAGCACTGTGCCTTCATATACTCCTGTACAGCAATACCAACCAAATACAAGTGCAGGTATGACCTTTGCCCCTGCGCAACAAGCTACAACATTTCAAGCTCAAGCAGTGCAGCCACAGTTTATGGGGCCAACAAATCCAGCTACAGGTACGTTTGTGTTGGGCCAGCCACAACAATTTACTACAGGGGTTATGGGAACAACGTCCTCATTGAATCCTACATATGGCTCTAGTTATTTTATGAATGAAGGGGGTGTCGTGCCTCAACAACAGATTAGACAACAACAAAATATGTTTGGTGGTTTTAAACCAGAAGCAATGCAACGAATTGCGGGTAGCCTTGGCTATCAAGGAGACATGTCTGGTTTTAATAATTACCTAAATAATAATCCAGATAAAAAACAAAAGATGGATATGTTTAACCAAAAAGCTATGCAGATGGTAAATGGTGGTATGGTTCAAAAGTATTCAAACGGTGGACAAACTACACGTGTACTGAGCCAGCCGTATGTTCCTCAACAGCAACAGCCAGCATCAGGCACAGGTCTTGAAGATGTAATGGCAAACCAAGCCATTAATCCAGCCCTACCTACAGGTACTACAGTTACCCCTGTAGGCACTGTAGCAACTGCAGATCAAATGGTTGGTGCTATGGACCCAACTGCAGGTATGGTATACGGAACTGCTGCAGTACCTACTGCTCTTGCCTCTACAACACAAGCAGGTATGCCAGTAGCAACTGGTGCAAATCTTATGACTCCATCAACTGCTGCTGCTGACGTTGACAAGTTAATGGAAGGCGTTGACGCTGCACAGTTAGATAGTGCTCCAACGATAGATGCAGCCCAAGGTTCATCCAGTTTAAAGGTTAATGCAGCCCAAGGCACTGCAACAATGATGGAAAACCCTGTAACCAGAGAAATACAGGAAGGTGAACTTATTAGTGGCGCTGCAGATGCACAGAAAGCAGCTAAGTTTACAGAACAGATACAAGCTGCAACTGCAGAGCCTAGTGAAAAAGCTACAGTACAAGGTCAACTAGCTGGCTTGATGCAACAGTTTGAGGGTGGTGACACACCTGCATGGGCTGCAGGAGCTATGAGAGCAGCTATGGGTACTATGGCTGCACGTGGACTAGGTGCTAGTAGCCTCGCAGGACAGGCTGCTGTACAGGCCGCTATGGAGAGCGCACTGCCTATTGCATCTGCTGACGCAGCGACACAAGCACAATTTGAACAACAGAACTTGTCAAATCGCCAACAACGTGCTATGCTTGCAGCACAACAACGTGCTCAGTTTATGGGTCAAGAGTTTGACCAAGCATTTCAAGCACGTGTTGCTAACGCATCAAAGATTAGTGATGTAGCAAATATGAACTTTACTGCTGAACAGCAGGTTGCTTTGGAAAACTCTCGTGCAGCAAATACTATGAACATGGCTAACTTGTCTAATCGTCAAGCTGGCATTATGGCAGAGGCTGCTGCTATCGCTAACATGGACATGGCAAATCTAAACAATCGTCAACAAGCTGCAGTAATGAACGCACAAAACTTTTTACAAGTAGACATGGCTAATTTAAATAATAGGCAACAATCAGAACTGTTTCGTGCGCAGCAAAGAACACAGGCATTGTTTACTGACCAAGCTGCAGAGAACGCAGCCGCACAGTTTAATGCTTCATCACAGAACCAAGTGGATCAGTTTTTTGCAAGCTTGGCAAATAATACTGCACAGTTTAACGCTTCTCAAGCTAATGCACAAGCACAGTTTAATGCAGGGCAGACAAATGTTGTTGAGCGTTTTAACACAGAAATTAATAACCAAAGAGAACAGTTTAATGCAAACAATCGTTTGGTAATTGATCAGTCTAATGCTCAATGGCGTAGGCAAATTGCAACTGCAGATACAGCCGCTATAAACAGGGCAAATGAAATTAATGCTGCATCTTTGTTAGGGTATTCTACAACTGCGTACAATAACTTGTGGCAATATTATTCAGACAATATGTCTTGGGCATGGACCTCTGCAGAAAATGACAGATCACGTTATCACGATTTGGCTTTAGAAGAGTTGCGTAACGATAACGCAGTAGACCTTTCAAAGTTAAAAGAAGACTACGCAACATCGGAAGCTTTTGGGAGCTTGATTGCAACTCTGTTTACGGCAAATCTAACAGATTCAATAGCTGGTAAAATCTTTGGTGGATTTTTTTAGGAGACAATAATGTATAGTGTAGGATTTCAGGCAATACAAAATTTAAAACTGCCAGAAGAAAAAAACCAAGCACCCGTTGGTGACGGGTTGCTTTCTAGACGTAATAATATGAGTCAAACAGAGCAGCCAAAAGAGCCAAAGGATCGTGTGGCACAATATGTTTCGCAGATTCGTAAAGCTAGAATGGAGTTAAAAAATGGTTGATACCCCATCAGTATCTTTTGATAGACCCATACCAGGACAGAGTTTAACATCTGAGCTGGGCAATGCTCCTTGGCAACAGCCACCTCAATATAGCACAGTAGAAGAAGCTTTAGAGTTTTATATTCCAAGGCTAACCAACCAAGAGTTTTTAGATAATCTATTTGATGTAATGGAAACTGGCATTCCTTTGACTACAATTGCAAGCGCAATGCAAAGTTCTGGGGTTATGAGTGGTAAGCATTCATTAGATGTAGGCATACTTATAATTCCTGTGCTTGTAGAAACGATGGCGTACCTAGCAGATGAATCAGAGGTAGAGTATAAGCTTGGATCGGGAATGGGTATAGATAATTCTAAACCAACAGACACTAGGATTGCACTAGCTACAAAGATGGCAAAAGAAAAACTTGGAGAAGAAACTGAGGAAGCACCAACAGTAGAAGAACCCTCAGAAGAACCAGAAAAAAAACCTATGGGTTTAATGTCTAGGAGAAGTGAAGATGTCGTTTAATTTTGGTGGATTTATTAGTGGCTTATCTAAACAAATAGTAAGTGATATTGAAAGAGAAAAGGCAAAGCAAGATCAGTTTGACCTTTTAGCAGAACAAGAGGCTACTAAACTACGACTAGCAAATGCTGCCGAAAGACGTAAACAGCGTAAGGCTGACGCAGATAATATGGCATTTTTAAAGACGCTTGGTTTTTCTGATGCAAAAGCACAATGGATTATGAAGGGTGGTGCTAATTCTGTACAGATGTATGCAAACTTTGCACAGACCGCTATGGAATCTGGCATTGATCCTGATACTATACTAAAAAGTAATTTGATAAATGATGATCATAATGATCCTAGAAATGAAGCCAATTTAGAAGCTGTTAAAAATGCAGCAATAGGAAGGCCCATAGGTGTTGATCCATCTAATCCATACAGTTTAAATTTATCTGTGGTAAAAAGGCCAGAAGATGAAGAGAATTTAGAAATAAGTAGTATTGCAACGGGTTATGCAACTTCCCTCAATCAAAGATTAAGCGTTAAAAACAAGTTTGGAATAGACAGTGAAGAGTACAAAGCAGCAGATTCAAATGTAACATACTGGAAAAATGAAATGGAAAATGATCCGAGTAAAACTGCAGATACTCTTTTTAATAAAGACTCTCGTGAAACTATAATTAAAAATGCAAGATCCTACGCTTTTCAAGAAGCAGGGTTTAAATACAATATTGAAACAGGTATTGTACAAGTTATCGCAGGTAAACGGGGTCCACAGGCTGTTGCTTCTTTAGAGGCTGCAGGAGAAATAGCATTAGCCGCTAATCCAACTCCAAATTTTTCTGATGATGTATTAATGGCAAGAGCAATAGGGATTCAAAAAAGGGCTGAAAGAGATTTAAGTTCTCACGCAAAAGCAGTAGTAAATAAAACCGCAACAGCGGAAACACAAAAGTTTGGCTATAACAAAACTAAAATAGATGATACTGGGAAGTATGTAATAGGTAGTTTTGCGCAAGCGTTAAAAGATGGAGATGGTGGAAAACTAAAAGAAGGTGATGTAATTATTGTTAAACAAAAAAATCTAGACACTGGGGTTATAGAATTTAGAATAAAAGTGTACACAGGAATACCACGTGCAGAAACTCCCCTTGGTATATTTGATACATTTTATGACGCAGGTGTATACAGCACACCAAATCAATAAGGTATTTAAATAATGGCTGGTATTAGTCCTTTATACACTCAAGAGCAAGAGCAATTAGGTGTAAGTAGTCTTTATTCAGGCAATAAAGCTACAAAAATAAGTCCTTTGTATACAGGAGATCAAACAACTAAAAATCTTCCTATGCTATCAATGGAAGAAATAGATCCTGATTTTCAGGAATCTATACCTGAAGAAACAGTTACTATTGAAGAAGCAGAGGATGAACCTGAGTTTGACGAGACACAAGAGCAAGGGCAGACTACAATATATACGGCTGAAGATGACTTAGAGTCTCCTGTTGACGATGTGGATAGTATGCAGTATGATGCAGAAACTTTACTCCCACCAGAATTGCCAGAAGATGAACCTGATGATTTAGAAGCTGCGCAAGCTGAAAGAACACCACTAGAAATTCTAGACGATGCCTTTGCTAGATTTGAAGAAAGTATCAAGTCTGGTGAAGAGTACGAAAAGACTATAAAAACAAGTGAATTTGCTGCAAGAACACAACTAGAGCAACGAGAGGGCGCAGAGGCTATAAGTATGCGTGTGTTCTCTGATCCAAATCTACGTCAATATCTAGATGAAAAAACTGAAGCAGAAATAATGGCAAACGTAGAATCGTTTGGAGGCACTACACTTCTTTCAAGCGATGAAGAGATTACAGTAGAAGCTATTACTAATCAAAAATTAGAAACACTACAAAAGAACTACGACAAAACAAAAGCGTATTTAGAAAGTAGAAACTTTGTAACTAGCAATCTATCTGAAGTACTTATAACTGCAGTAGATTCTGGTTTTCTTACCCTTCCCCAACTCAATGCTATCGTACTAGGCGATGAATTTATTAACCCTGCTACTGCAGTAGTAGAGGTTCCACACTATTTTGCTGATGTACAAGAGAACATACGTGATGGCGAATACGGCTCTGCCGCTTTTAACACTGGGCTTGCCGCATTAAACATGGCTGCTGCGCTACCCCTTACACGAGTAGTGCAAAAAGGTGTAAATAAAGTTTGGAGTACGTTATCAGGTGGCGGTAAAGCGCATGGCGAAATTATAGAGGCCGCAGCCAATGAAGCTAAACTGTATGACGAAAAGGTAGCAGCAGCAAGAAAAGTAGCAAATGATAACAAAGAAACACGTACACAATTAATTCGTGAAATGGAAGAAAACCTGTCACCAAAAGATGGGGCAGGTAATATTATAGAAGACCAAAGGATAAAAATATCTAAAGAATTAGAGGATGGTAATTTAGAACTTGATCCAGCATTAGTACGGGCTGCAGGTACTAAAAAGATTAGTGAATACTACAGTGACATGGGTTATGTAGGCAATGATGGTAAGACTGTAAAACTTACTGACTATGCAATTAATGATAGCGCACTGGCACTCCCTATCCTTGATCCAGACAAAATGGATATCTTTGTTGCCACAGTAATAGATCTGAAAAGTAACCCTAAGTTTGCAGAAAAATTAAATAAAAAAGGGCAGAGGCTTGTTGACAATATATTTGATCTTACTTTGGAAAAAGACCTACTGGCCTCAGAAGAGTTACTAGACGTTTTAAATAAAAACGGATTGACTTTTGAAGAATATGTTCTTGGTGTAGTTGGCTCTGGTTCTCAGGCAGGTAAATTACTAAACCGTCTATCTACTATTAAACGTATAAAGCCAAAGTCCTTAAAAGAACAACAAGAAATAGAGGCAAAAATTGCAACACAAAATGCTCTAGGCAAGATGTGGAATGGTTCTGTGTTACGTACTGAAAATATTCGTAGGGGTTTGATGGTTTCATCACTGGCAACAGCCATGCGTAACTACCAATCTGCATTAATACGTGCGCCTATGGAATCTCTGTCTGATGTTATGGACACTGCAATACTGACATATGGTAACTCCCGTCATGCAGGTGACTCTCGCGCCAAAGCGTTAGTCAAATTTCATAACTCAGTCAACCCACTTGTTCGTGATGGCACATGGTCAGGATCTTTGAATAATCTGCGTTACATGTTCTATGATCAAGGACGTGCAGAAGAGTTCACAGACTACATACTTGACAGACCAGAGCTTGCTGAACAGTTTGAGAGAATGTTTAACAGTATTGGAGAGATTCAAAAGGCAACGGGTAGGGGTCAAGCCACATCTAAAATGGGCCATGCAATTGACAAAGTAATGTCACGTGCGGAAGACTTTGCTTGGGCAGTCAATGCCCCTAACCGTTGGCAAGAGCACATGATTAGACGTGCTACATTTATGGCTGAACTTGAGAGACAAGTAAAAGTTAAATGGGGTGGAGACTTACAGACTATTATTAAAGAGGGCAGAATACAGGAGTTGTTAAATGACGCTCCCACAGTTCGCCCAGAGGATGGTGAGTCTTTTATAAATCTTATAGAAACCGCCACAACTAAAGCACTTGATGTTACCTATGCATTACCGCCTGATCTTGAAGCATTTAAAATGATGTCTGAGTTCATTACAAAAACAGGTGCTACAGTTATAATACCTTTCCCACGTTTTATGTTTAGGTCAATGGAATATATGGGTCAAAACGTAGGTGGTATAGGGCAGGTTGCATTTAGAAAAGCAATGTTTAAAGAGGCACGTGAAGCAGGTTTAACTGCACGTGACAGGCAAGATATAACTCGTAACCTTGTAGGTCTAGCAGCTATGTCGGGCATGTACCAGTATTACACCAGTGAACATGCTACAGAAGACTACACAATGATGGCGTATGAGGATAAACAGGTAGATATTACAGCACAATATCCGCTTAGACAATTTTCTTGGGTAGTAAATCTGGCAAAAAGAGTAAATGAAGGAACTGAAGACACTTGGAGCGGCCTCAATATGGAAGAGATAACGGAAACGTTTCTTGGTACTGCAGCCAGAACAGGTGTAGGCAACGTATTTATTGATGAAATGACAGAGCTAATAAAAGGCACGGAAGATATTATTGATGAAAATAGACGTGCTAAAACAATAGGTCGTTTGCTAGGTCAGTATACCAACACATTCTTAACTCCAGTGTTTCAAATGACTGAAGCACAAAGAGTTTCTGGCAGAAGAACAGGTGAAGCCAAAGACTTTTCTGGTAGTATCCCAAACATTGAAGTTCAAATGCAGGAACTGGAACAGATCAGACAACAGTTTGGTAAGAACAGCCCAGAGGCACAGGAAGCAGAGGCAAGGCTGACACAAATGCCCTATACGGAAAGTACATTTATGCGTAGTTTCTACGAGCAGATGGCTAGACGTGGATTAGCTGCACCATCTTTTGAAGAAGAACTACCTAACCGTGTTACAATTGATCAGGGTCAGGTAGAAAGACCAGACACTGCAACAAGATTATATTCTGGTATAACTATAATGGATAGGGATTCTGACACACGAAACTATTTAAAACAAATAGGTTTTGCTGATGCTACGTATGAGCTAGGTAGTAAATCTAGAATACCAGAAAATAGACTTGCAGAAAACGAGTTTATCAGTAACTTGTTTCCTTTAATTGTAGACGCAGCAAAAGTTTTTGCAGAAGATCAGCATACACGCAAAAGAAATCAGAATGTAGCCGCACGTAAATTTATACGTGAGGGTGCGGAAATGCTTCGTCAAGAATTTAATGATCCAAACTTGGGGTCTGCTGATCAAAGGTCAATCATTGCTGATAGTATGCGTAGGCTTTCTGCTGACGATAGAAAGTACGGCATAATGCGGTTCAAAGAAATGAATAATGGGAGGTTGCCAAGGTTAACAAGTTTAGAAGATCTGCTCATGCTTCTAGAGTTAAGTAAGGTAAAAATGTTTGATGATTTATAAATCAGGGGGCCGTTAAGCCCCCTTCTTTTTTAGCTGTTCAATGAACCTCTCTAACATTTTTATTAGCTCTTCACGTAACTGATCGACATTGCTATCATTGTTACGCTGCTGTAGAAACTGCTTTGCCTCTTCTTCCAAGCTCATATTTTTTTATCCGTTCTAGCTGCTCAAAGTAGGCTTTGTTAAAGCCTCTCTCCCATTCACGGTGCTGCATTGTATCCGTATGGAATGGATTCCAAACCTTACCACGTTTGAAAGCTGTATAGCCTTGATCAAACTGAAATTTGAGAGGGGCATCGTACTTACCCAAACCACGTGCTTTTCTTGATTGTTTCTGCATAGTAAATCTCCTTATGCTATTTCCAGTTTATAATCGGCATGTTCCTGCAAGAACTCCAGTGGTAGAATTGTCATAAGATCACCACGATTTGGACGTGTGTGTAATCCCCATTCTCCACGATAGTATTCTTTGCATTTTTCTCTGATAGTATCAATAATTTTTTCAGGGTTTACTAGGTAAAAGTATTTGTGTGTCTTTATTGCCACATATCTATCAACACTATTAGGTACACCCCACCCGTCTTTGGACTTCCATTGAGGTGGGCGCTTTACCGTAACCAACTCCCACCAAATGGTATCATCTACAGGCCCATTCCTGTATTTACGTTTGGCTGCTTTTACATCTACCCTTCCAAACTCCTTGTCCAAGACATCCCAATGTTCGTGTATATCTTCATCTCGTGTAGCTTTACGAACAATGTTTTCCCCACGGAGAGCAATAAATTCCTGCTCTGCCTCTGTACCTTCACGCATAGATTTAGTCATACCTAATCTCCTTTTCTGCTATTCACACTTTCGTAGTCCAGTTTCTATATCATAGTAGCAAGCAGTGCCTTCGTCAACAAAATCTTTTGTTTCCTCTACTATTTCTTCTTCCGCTATATCCTCTGAGGTAGAAGCATTCAGAATGCCATAGCGTTTACCTGATGCGCGGAACGTAGTACATCCAGATGCACCACCTTCGTATGCTTGCATGTACACATCCTTAAACTCTTCCCACGAAACATCATCACCAACATTACATGTCTTTGAACAGGCACTGTCTACGTACTTGCTTGCAGCATTGAGCACCTTGACGTGATCAAACACTGAAAGGTCGTTTGCAGTCCTGCCGTTCACCCCAAAGACACGGTAGCCGTAGTCTTCTACTCGCTCTGTTTGAGGTCCATCGAATGTGATAATGGTTCTGTCGTAATAGTAGGAGAAGACAGGTTCGATTCCGCTTGAGATGTTGTCTGCGGAGAGACTAATGGTTCCTGTGGGGGCCACAGAAAGTAGATGGCTGTTACGAATGCCATAAGCAGCAATATCTTCCCTAATTTCGTCTGGTAAAGTTTGCGCAAACTCAGAATCCAAGAAACGCATGTCGAACATAGGGAACGGACCTTTCTCCAAGGCCAAAGAAATAGAACTTTTATATGCTGTATCACGTATTGTCTCCATAATTATTTCTAATTGGGCAATAAACTCAGGTGATCCATAGTCAAATCCTAATGCTTCAATCGCATTGGCAACACCTGTTACTCCCAAACCCATGCGGCGTTTGGCTTTCGCCTCTTGTTCCTGTTGATGCAATGGATACACCGCACGATCCACTACATTATCCATAGCACGTACAACATGTGGAATGTCATTACGCAACTGATTGATATTAAACACATATTTATCATTTATCTCAACAATGTATTTAGCCAAGTTAAAAGAACCCAACAAACATGCACCGTTTGGTGGCAATGGCTGCTCTCCACAAGGGTTTGTTGCTGCAATAGTTTCACAGTAACGTAGATTATTCTTTCTGTTTATTCTATCAATGAATAGAATCCCAGGTTCTGCCCAATCCCATGTGCTACGTAGAATGTCATCCCACAAAGCACGAGCACTGATAGTCTTGTAGATATGTCCTTCAAATACTAGGTCAAAGTCACTGTCGGACTTTACAGCTTCCATGAACTTGTCCGTAACACCTACAGATACATTGAAGTTTGTTAGGTCAGTACTGTTGTTCTTTGCACGTACAAACTCTTCAATGTCGGGATGATCAACACGTAACACACCCATTTGTGCTCCACGTCTGTGTCCTGCACTTGAGATTGTGCCACACACCGCATCAAACACATTCATAAAAGAGATAGGTCCAGAGGACTTGCTCTCTAGGCTGCGTATCATGGCCCCTCGTGGGCGTAACGTAGAGAAGTCATACCCTATACCACCCCCAAGTCTCATAGTCTCAGCGGCCCTTGTAGCGGCTTCCATGATGCCTTGCATACTATCCCTGATAGTCATGGATACGTAGCAATTGTATGGAGTCACACGTCTTGGTGATCCCATTGCTGACTGTACACGCCCTGCAGGTAAGAACCTTTGGTTGTACAGAATGTTTCTAAAATTAGAAAAGTGTGCTTCATCATCTTTCAGTGCTTCAGCTACACGTGTCATCGCTTCTTTAAATGTTTCGTTTTTACCACGATATTTCATGGCATGTATCTCTTCTGAGATGTTCAGTGTTGGTCCATAAGTTTCCATATTATTTACTCCGTTATTATTTTTATTGACTTAATCGACATACCGTCTACATCGTGAATAAGATTATGTACTGTCTCATTCACGTCCTCTTCTACCATACCATCTACAGGTATTGGGTAATCATCTTCATCCAGTTCTACTGTTAAAAAGATCTTTACTATCATTTTGTTCCTCAATCAATAGTTTGAGATACCACTGTGCTTTCTTTAGGTCTTCAACGCCATTCTTGTAGCGATATCTCCACAAATACTTCAGTATGTTACCCTGCAGATAGTGCTGGAAACCGTCACCAGTAGCTGCACGAATAGCATCAATGCATTCAATACCTGCTTGGTTATAGTGTGGTGGATTGTTTACTATGTCTGCCATTCGTGTGCTCCTTTCAAAAGTTTACTTTAATTATATTGTCGTGTTTCTCTACGATCTCTCGCTTTCCTTTCTTCTCTTCTTCTAACACATTTTGTGTATACTTGTAAAGCATATCTCTGAACTTTTCATCATCTTCCATCAGAGGCACTGCTGCACAAAGCATGGACCCAAGCTGCATTATATGGAAGTAATCATCTTCTGGCAGATCATTATCTTCCGAACTGGCTATACCAACAAGTAACTCACCTGTCCACGAACCCTTTTGATCAAGAAACGGAGACAGTCGTATGAGTATATCGTTGTCATCAAACTGTTGAAATATTGTACCCATATTATCCTCTCTTTACTTTCTTTAAAGGAAACTGGATAAACTCTGGGTGCATATTTTTACCTTTCTCCTTCAACCATTCTTGCGGTATTACACGATCACTGTACATAAACTTATTGCGCTCACACCATAGAGCATACGTAGTCTTCGCACCCTTACTTAGCTTGCGTCTACTACTCTCAAATACGAAACGAATATCCAACTTGGGATGTTGTTTCTTGATACACATATGTTTACGTCTGTCATCTGCAGTGAACCTACCTTTTACCTCAACGATAATACCATTGGGCAAAATAAAATCTGGTGTATAGGTGCGGTACATCAAGTCTTCCCACTCTATCTTCATACATTCGTATTTGATAGGGATCTTGTGTTCCTTTAGGAAGTCTTTAACCTTGATTTCCAGACCGCTCCTATACCCGTGTTTCATGGCGGCTTTAAACTGATGGTGATTCACTAGAACTTCCAGTGAAAGTCAAGAGGTATTCCAAAGGAAGAAGTTTGTATACCTAGTTCCTTCAACTCTTGCTTAACCGCTTCGTCTGCTTCCTTACGAGCTTGCATAGCTGTACGTAATCCTGCGTACTTTGCCTCTCGCAACGCTTTCTTTTTTGCTGCAAGCTCCTGTTCCATTTCATTAATGTGATCTTGCATCTCTTTGATTTCATCATTTCCAATCATGTTTACTCCTTCTCTACGTATTGCATAATGGGTGGCTCTTTTGCCTGTGATACCTTTGATGGTATCTCTTGCAACGTAGGCCAACACTCCTGACGGAAATCGCAAAACTTGCAACCAATGTCAAGTATGTAGTTACCCGTTTCTTTCCCCCTAAACTTTTCGGGTACAGGGGAAAAGCACCGACTGAAATCATTCTTTATAAGAGTCTCAGTGGTGTCTCGTATCTTGGACAGTTGTTCTTGCATGTCTATGTTTGATTTGACATATTTGAACTCTCCATTTGCCTTGTTGATTACCCACCAACCCCCAGCCTTGTAGCCAGAGGCTTGTGCGTAACCAGCAAGCTGACTCACATAACCAAACGGATCACTCTCTGCAAGAGTCTCGTATGATTTGAACTTGTGTGTATAAGACCAAGCAGACGCTGACTTCACATCATCAACTGCACCATCAATCACAAGATCATAAGAGCCAGAGACATGAGTATTGTCAATGTCACGTACTGCAAGGCTAACTTTGTCAGTGTCTTTGTACTCTACACCAGCTTCCGTAAGCACACCTTTAAATACAGCTTCAACTATATCTCCAATCATCATGTTCATTACAAATGTCGTAGGCTTTGGTAAAGCTTTCTCAGGTTTATTCTTTTCAAACCAGAGTTGACAAGTAGGACGCCCAATGTTGGACATCCTTAATTTAAATTTGTCACGCTTATTACCAGCGCCAAACTGTCTACGCAACGCATCAGCAACTTCAGTAGCCACACGTTCAATGGTTTCCTCAGACATCTCTGACTTGCCATTGGCAGCGTCCTGAAGGTACTGATGTATTGCCAGTTCAGCAGGATGATCCATTATGCAAATTCTTCCATGTCTGCATCTATGATATCATCTACGTCACCGAATGGAATGTCCTCGTGTTTATGCACGTTTTCATCCCATGCGTTGGAAATGTACTCATTGTAGTTTGCAATCCATGCAAGAAAGTTCGTAAGAGTTTCTTGTGCGTTTTCATCCAAATCCAATGTGTTTGTCACATCCAACTCCAACTCAGGCAGGAAGAAGCTGCTACCGTTAGGTAGGTTGCGCTCCTGTGTACCTGACTTGATCGTGTGCATTGGTGGTAGTCTTCGCATCTTTGCAAGCTTTGTAAAGATTCCCCCAGACATTTTAAATGCATCACGATTCTCAATCTCCCAGATAAAGGGAGTATCTACCAAGTCTTGATTGACAGGATTACCGTTGGCATCCACAGGATTGACCAGTGATACTGTGCCAAACATAACACGTACCCGTTTAATCTGACGAATCAGATCTTGTGTCTTCTGAGGCAGAGCCTTGAAGTCTTCAATCCATCCTGCAGGTTTACCACAGTTGAACCCACCGTCATTGTCTTTCAGATCAATGTTCAAGTTGTCAGCCATGACAGTCTTGATGTAACGGTTGGGTGTTGAGTCATTGCCCTTCACGAAACGCTTGTACATGTAGCGTTGCATGTATGGACGAATGATTGCAGAATCAGCGTAGTAGGTAGGCCCATCTGGAATCTCCAGCTTGTACGTACCACCAGCTACAACCTCAAGCTTTACCTGCTTGCCGTTTACTTCCTGCTCACCCATGATAGGTGAGTGGTTAATGCGTAGTCGTGCAAGCGTAGAGCTATCACGGGATGGTTTGTTCTCCGCAGCCATCCCAAGTGTAGCTGCCATCTGATTGTAATCTGCAGTGTTAAATGTTTCTACTAGTGTCATATGTTTTCTCCTTTTCGTTTTTACAGAGCTATAGTTATATCACGCAACATCTTTTGTGTCAAGCCAATTTGGACCTATTTTTGCTTCTAATAAAAGAGGCACATTTAGATCAAGGTTCCAACGCTTGTTCACTAAAGATGTCAATACCTCATTAGTGCGGCTAATGATCCGTAGTACTTTCTCCTTCTCGTTAGGGTGTACGTCAATCACAATACTGTCATGCACTGTGTTGACGATACAACTGTTAAGTTTATTTACCTCTAGCATCTTGTCGATGTATATCAGAGATATGGGTACAATGTCAGCAGTAGCAAACGATTGTACAGGATAATTTTTTATCTGTGTGAAATATGTCACACCCCCATAACGTCTACGTTCAACGTCAGGGAATGCGAACTCACGCCCAGATGGTGTAGTTATCTTTCCTGTGTTCAATGCTTCCTTTGCCAATGCTTCATGCCACTTGGCAATGCCACTGTATTTCGTAGTGAACTGCCTGTAGTACGCAGCTTCCGCTTGTGTTCTGCCAAAGCCACTTGCTCCATACAAGGGAGCGAATGTGTGCGCCTTGGCCTCTTGTCTGCTCATAGCCTGACCTGCATCAGTGATAACCTTGGCAGTGTACGAGTGTACATCAAAGCCTGTAGTTACTTCGTCAATCGCAGTCCTGTCTTGCGATAGGAACGCAGCGACACGAAACTCAAGCTGGGCGAAGTCAGCTTCCATCACACACCCATGATCCCATCGTGATTTGAATACACGTTTGACAGGGAACGTACCACCACGTGGCATGTTCTGCATGTTAGGATCTGCCCCTGACAGTCTACCCGTGCCTGTGCGATGCTGCAACAATCTCACATGAAGTTTACCATCAGGCTTGACGTGTGTTGCAATGCCCTCTACAAAACTGGACAGGTAGGTTTCTACAGCAGATAGCCTACGCACATTTGATAGAAACTGTTCTGCCTCTGTGTTACCCTTGCTACGAGCAATACCCTCAAGGTAGACGAGATTATCCTTACTTGTACTAAAGCCATTAGCACTGATCCACTTGGCTGTAGGTGCAGTAAACCTTAGTCCTGCCACAGTATGGGTATCCAGAAATAGAAAGCCAGTAGCGTCACAATCATTACATCTGTTAGTTCTTGCATACGGTGTACCATCCTTCCTTACTTTTCGTATATACCCATTACCTTTGCAGGTGTTGCACTGCTTTGCCTTCTGTTTGTACAACACATTGCTACTGTTTCGTACTTGGTACTTGTAGTCTTGTTCATCCATTCTTTCATCAAACAGATCTGCCCAAAACTTTTTGTCCTTTGGCTTGCGGCTATAGATAACCCAAGACAATTGCTCTGGGCTATTGAGATTGATAGGTGTGTCACCCATCAGTGTGCGTACCTGTGCCTCTAGGCTTGCGATAAGCGTATCACGCTCTCTTGTAAACTCTTCACGCACCTCTTCAAGCACAGACAGATCAACAGCAAAGCCACGTTGGTATATACGTGTGAGGTGTACAGCAAGTTGATTGGTCAGACGTATTGTTCCTTCCAGTGTACTGCATTCCTCGTACTGTGTCTGCAAACGCAAGTACAGTTGTTGTGTTGCTTTTACATCATCTATGCAATAGCTTGCAAGTTCTTCGTAGGGCATGTCACGAACTTGTTTACCAGCCTTCAACCATTCTTTCATAGTGTCTTGCTTTTTTGTGTCAAGTTCGTAACGCTCTGCACAAGCCTCAAGGGTCAGTGGTTCTTTACGTCCACGTTGCAATACATACTCGCCTAACATGGTATCAAAGATAGGCCCGTTGTATGTAAACCCTGACTCCCACAACCAAAGGAGATCGTGTGCGGCATTGTGCATAATTAATAAGGGAGCACAGTCAAGAAGATCTTGCACTATTTGTGCTCCCCTGTTGGTGGGTGGATGCTCTGCGTGATCAAATGTCACAGTAGCTTCGTTGCCAAGATCATCTAGCATACCCACCATAACCAATGTATTCTCAGGCTCAAACGGATCAAGGTGTGTCTTCCCATCCCGTTTGGTTACAGTGTTTTCTATGTCGAGTGTTAAGTGTTTCATGTTTCCTCTAATGGTCTGGTGTTATTTCGTCAAAGTCATCAGCTATGTATAACTCACTCCCATAATAATCGTCAAGCTGTTTTTGAAAGTCTTTGTCATTTGAGTAGCGATTCATTGCTTCTATTGCTTCATTCAGGTTCAGTTTATTACGTATCATAGCGTTGTATAGTTTCATTTCTTCATTCATATTACGTGTATTCATGGCGTATTTCTCCTTTGCACGTTGTCGTTCTTCATCCGTCATTTCTCTTATCATTACTCTTCCTCTAGACAAAAGCCACATATGTCATTGTATGATGGCCCACCACAACTCACGCATGTCTGCCATTTATCTTCGCTAACACCCCTTAGTAGGGCATCCCATGACACAGGAAACTTTATACTCATTGCGTTACTAATTTGCTTTGCAACTTCACGTGTCTCTGCTTGTGTGTCATCTGCACATCTAAGTTTACACATATCAGCCCACGCATCTAGGCTACCTGACCAGTACCACTCAGTCATCATTGACTGTGGTAGTATCATACGCGCTTGCTCTGGACAGACACCATCCTGTAGCATCTCTAAATAAGCTCTTCTAGCCCAAATAGAAGCCTTTGCTTCAGACCTCATAGTAGAACTAGATGGAACTATTGTACCGCCTGACCCCTGCTTCTTGTCTTCTGCCTTACGTCTGTATGTAGCAGGTTCATAAAACTCAGGATCACTGTCCACATACCTACGACTGATCTCGTTCCAACGTAGGAACTTGTGCTTGACCAACTGCCTAGCCACAAATACAGGAGCTTTGACATGGAAGCTGGCAAAGCAATGACCGAATGGGCTGATATGTTTGTGCTCTGCAAGATAGTGTATTAGCTTTTTGTCCTTCTCTTCAAGAACCCATTTACCTATCATGTTATCAACACAGACCATGCCTGACCGTTTGCCAAACGACACACGGGCAGCGTTCACAACTGTAATGTCACCACCCATGTGATCCAAGTTAGTTACTTTTATCATGCTACGTACCTCGCTATCTTGTACTCCAAATCAGTGTGGACAATACCATGCCAACCAGACAACTTGTTCTTAACAATGTTGATGTGACGTTGGTTGTCCTCTTCCTCTTGCCCCTCTACTGTAGGGTTCTTGGAAATCATAATCATCAAGTCAGCTTCTGCCGCCTTACCTGTACGTGAACCTTCCATCATGGCTTGGTTCAGTACCACCTTGCCCTCTGCCTCTGCTGATAGCTGAGACATGTAGAAGATAGCACAGTCATGCTGCTTGGCTATTTGTCGGGCATAGATTGCATTAGCCTTGAGTGCTTCATCAGGACGTGCAAACCCACCTGTCTTGGCAAACTTGTCACCCATGTCTAGTATCACAATGTCAGGCTTGTATGACTTGCACACAGACTCAACCCATGACATATCACGTCCTGTCGCATCCTTGAACATAATGTTCTTGCGTATTCTATCGTACACATCTGAAGCGGTAATCTTGTTCTTGCTGATCTGGAATTTATCCATGCCAGTAGCTGCCGTGATGTATCTATGTGCGACTCTGTGATACCCCTCTTCATTACATAACACGATACACTTTGCGCCTTGCCACGCAAATCCTTTAGGCCCAGCCACAAGAGAAGCATGGAAGGACGTTTTTCCTGTGTTTGGCCTTGCGCCAACCTCAATCAAGTGTCCTGCATTAATGCCCTCTACCTTACGTGTGAGCGTAGGTATATTGAACGTCCACTGTGACTCAAGGTCTGTCATAGCAAGTATCGTATCAAGACTAGTATCTTCCCACTCTACTTTTAGGTTGGGCGTGAAGTCATCACCGTATGACTCTAGTAGATTACGCAAAGGCTCAAGACTAGACTTGTCACCATTCACATAGTCAAAGCCAAGGTTGGCAATGTCCTCGCCCACCACCTGTTGGAACAGCTTCGATAACACTTCTTGTGCTATATCACTGCCCATAGGCTTCTCACGTTTTACCTGATGGAACAGATGGCTGTATGCCTGTTTCTGTGCCGTGGTAAGTGTGGGATTGTTTGCCATGAACAGAGCTTCTATTTCGTCAGGTGTGACGGTACGTTCGTATCTGTACATAGCTGTATCAATAGACTGCTTGATCTTTCGCACGTCTTTGCTGAATAGCCTGTCTGGACACTTTGCCCCACGATGGTCATCGTAGAACTCTTTATCCATAAGACTACGTATAAGTGATAATTCCATATTATTCTCCTAGCGTTGTCAGTTTCATCATGTCGGTTGGATTCCTGTACTTCAGGTCATCCGTCAGGCGTAAGACACGAACTGTGTCCACGTACCCTCGTAATTCTTTTGCGATTGCCAAAGTCTTTGGTAGTGCATCGGGGTCTAGCGCAATCACTGCTGTTGAGAACTGTGACAAGTGCTTCCTATGACCCTCTGATAATGATGTACCCAACACTGCTACCCCGACATATACATCATCACCTCGGCATCCAGTTCCGTCTGTTGCGCCCACAATTGCCGCACTCACACAGTCCTCAACAACTACAGCAGTTTTACCACATCCGTAGGTGTATGGCAATACACTTTTTCCATATCTTTTCCATTTAGGTAAACGCTTTGATAGGCTTCGCCCCGTAGCGTCTGCCAGTACACTGCCCTGCATAATAGGGAACACCACACGATGTTCCTTTACATCATACAGTAGCCCCAAGGATTTGGGGTCAAGCTTCCATTGGTCGCAGAACTCCCCGATTGCATCGTAGTCCTGCACAAACCAATCAGGCTTTGAAAAACCTACAGAGTGTGTCTCTGTTGCAACACTGCCAAGGGAGTTACGTATGTCATCTGCTGACAGATGCACACGCTTACCCCCAGACACAGAGCACCCTGCTTTGTAGCAGTTCCACACAAGTGAACCCATATTGTTAGTAATGGTAAACGTTTTGTACCCATTACATGTAGGACAATTCATACGTTTAGTTTCACCATTACTAAGTGATATGTCATTAATTATATTTTTTATATTCATATGTATCACTTTCTATGTTGTTCGTTTCACTCAAGGATACAGATACATTACGCATTGTCAATGCATTATTTGCACTGTCATACGAATGTTTCA
>Ga0209645_1000461_pt1 | contig 20978 bp, 9 predicted proteins | sample ETNvirenome_6_30_FD_184070 | JGI IMG/M metagenome (GOLD analysis project Ga0209645, IMG submission 184070) | Marine viral communities from the Pacific Ocean - ETNP_6_30 (SPAdes) (version 2) | ecosystem: Environmental > Aquatic > Marine > Oceanic | place: Pacific Ocean | collected 2013-06-19
TAAATTCATCAACTGACGGAAGATTGCTATTGTCTTTAGCAAAATCGTCAATTGAAGGTAAGTCCTCTCTTGACATTTTATTAGTAACTTAGTACTTCGAGATTTATCTCCCAGATTTATTTATCTTCTTCTTTAAGTCCAGACTTAAGAAGTTTTTGCAGTTCAGCAGTTGAACCAACAAACAAAGCGTTATTGACTGTGGACGGACCTCTTATCTGTTTATCTTCCTCAATATCTTTTAATTTTTTCTGTAGATCAATTAATTTATCAGTTGCATCTGCTACATTCTTAATTAACTGTCCAGCAACTTCATATGCACGAGGCATTTCACTTTCTTGGGCAAGTTCAAGAATACCATTCAGTGCTTCTTGACCCTTTTCAATAATTGAATAAAGATTGCCACGAGTATATTCGTAGTCTTTTTTTACATCTTCGATTGAGGATGCTGCCTTTTCTAACTTTTCTATTTGCTTTGGTTCTTGTGACACTATTTCACTCTCAACATTAAAGGCATCATTTAAATCATCAAATTTAGACATATATTATGAGATCGAACCACTAAATCCAAAGTCGTCTCCAAATTCAATTAGAGCATCATCTGCAGCATTAATAATCTTGACCGGAGCACCATTGACATGTGCAGCAGTAGTTGTTCCATCTTGACCACGTTTGACATTAAGTCTATTTCCAGTAATAGAATTGATAAAGAGTTCCTCTCCTTCAATATCAATATATGTTTTTGCAGTAAGACCACTTGCATCAGCAACATCGAATGCTCTTGTACTTGTAGTAAGGTCTTCTGTGATGGTTGTTTGAATCTCTCCAGTGTAATCCTTGATTGCTCTTGGAGTGGCACTGTAAGTAATATCGCGAATTGTACTTCTGGAGTCTCCAGAAATGTAATTGATTTTTGCGGTCTTGATGATATCCTTTGTAGCAGAAGATACAGGACCAAACATAAATGTTTTGGCAGTAAATCTTAAAGTATAAAGAAGAACACGTCTAGTAGTGTAATCTCCCTCATAATCGTCCTGCATCGTAATGTTTTCCAGAACAATGGGAATATCTCTTTTTTCGTTAATAGACCCAACCAATTCAACTGTCAGGTTATAGGATGGTTGAAAATATGGTAAGATTTGCTCCACGATTTGTAAAGCATCATCATTTAACTTGGTCATGATTGCCAGTTCAAATGACATGTTATAGGGAACTGGCATATATGCCTTTTTAATTTCAGACTCATCGTCTGGATTTTTTACAACAAACTGTTGAACTGTAGAGACTTTTCTTGATGGATCGTAAGTCAGTCCAGTAAACTCAAATGACATTCTTGGTAATGTCATCGCAGTTGCTTTATTCAAATCTGCTTGCTGTTCTAATCTCGCAAGAAATTTCTGAGTAGGACCATAAGCCAAAGGAACCCTGGTGATGTTAACAACATCCTCATCCGAGTTTGTAGTTTTAATTGTCAGTCCATTAAAAAGAGTACCAAAAGATATGATGGTTCTCCTCAAAATTTCGTTATAAAAATACTCAAACATTTTTTAGATTCCTTGTGAGTTTATTTAGGGTATTCCAAATGGATTTTGCTCAGAAAAATCTAAAATAGAATCTGCCTGAGTTTCAATATTGATATTATCTGCAAATCCATCATCAACTGGGTCTAGACTGATGACTCTTAGTTGATGTGAAGCACCAGAAGAAGATCCAACAATTTTTTCACCAACAGTCCAATCACCATCAACGGTATAAACTTCTAATTCGTTTGTAGTGGAATTCCAAGTCTTAACTCTTGCAGTTGTTCCACTAATAGATCCTGTAACAACTTCATTAAATTTAAACGTTCCTGTAGATGTAAGATCAGGATCTGCGATAGTAATAGTAGGAAGACTGGTATAACCAGTACCAGAGTTGCTGAAGTATATCGCTGAGATGGTCCCTGCTGCGCTCACAACAGCGGTGGCGGCAGCAGACACCGTAGAGACACCAGTGAAGGTAATTACTGGGTTTACAGTGTATCCAGCACCGGCATTTGTGATGGTGGCAAGACCAACAATTCCAGTATTGACCACTGCAGTTGCAGCTGCTCCTGCCCCGTTTCCACCACCGTAGAACTGTACATGTGGTGGATTTGTAGTAGCGTATCCAGCACCCGGATCAATAAGGAGAATTTCTTGAACAACACCAAGTTTTGGATTTGCAATCGTATTTGAGCAAGCAGCAATTCCTCTGAGAAGACCTGCTGTAGCAATACCAATTCGTCCTCCAGATGGAGCAGATGATATAGCAACTCTTGGTGGACTAATATAAGAACTACCTCGATCAGATATTACAAATTTCTGAATGCCATGATCAAACAATGATATGGTTGCTTCTGCTGTAACTCCAGTTCCAACCAATGTTAGAGTTTGAGATGGTCCAACTAATGTAGGAATTCCATCTTCATTAATTCCTGTTGCTTCATCACCAATAAGAACATCATCTATACCATCAACACCTGTATCAATAAGTTCATCACCAAGACGGAAGAGTTCACATCTCAGTTCATAAACATAATTTTTTTGTAACTGATAGAAAGGTTTTTCATGCTCAACATATTTAATTTCAAATAGACGATCTCCAAGAGGAAAGTAAATTAAATCACCTTCTTTGGGGCGAGATGATAATTTAATATTTTGCTCGTTCTTTATCAGAGGTGTAATATAAGTTTCAAATCTCTCTTTTGAAATAATTAAAGTAATTTCATTTGTTGCTTGAATACCAAATTTAGAAAGTAAAGTAGGATTATCACCATACCCATCAAAACTTTCTACATATGCTTCAATAGGATATGCGTCATCAAAAGTTGATTGTACAACTTCTCTGATTATAGAATTTTCTGTGACGTATTTTCTAGGTAGATAATGAACCTCAACCCCATACATCTTCAACTGTTCGTTGATTAGATCTTGGAGGAGGTTTTGCTCTGTCCTCGCACCTTGTTGAAAGAATGGGTTAAGCATAATATTAACCTATGAAGTCCAGTGGCGGAAGTTCATATGTGTTAGACATTTGCTCTCTAATAATTTCTAGATCCCTTTGAGCATCATCGTAAATTTGTCTTCCGTTTAATTCAATTCCACCTGGTAGTTTTACTCCTTGGAATTTGATTAAATTTTGACCCCACTGTCTCTTCATCAATGCAGTAGCATATCTCTTGAGGAAAGAGTCATTATAAACTCTAGTAAAATCGTCTGGATTGATAAGTCTATAACAATCAATTACTAAGAAGTCATCAACTGCTACATCAGCAAAATCGATATCCAAATATAAACGATTCTGTCTTTGATTAAATCTAATTTGTTTTTCGGTATTGAGAAGAAAATCCAAATCCTCCAAATACCTCTTGGTCATTGCATAAGTTAAAATTTCAGTTGATCCAAAATAATACATATCATTTAGGAACATCTGATACTTCACGCTAAACATATTGTTTGTTGAAGTTTGAGGTCCATCGTATCTGAAAATTTTATTGATACCAATTACAGATGGTGGAACCTGAATATAATTACTATTTTCCTCAAAGTCAAATGTTGTAGAGATTCCTACAGTGGAGGTAGCTGTTGTAGTTACAATTCCAATGGGATTATTTCCACCTCTTCCTTGACCTCTATCTTTGTCATCTTGAGTAATCTTATATTTCATGAATGTCTGAATGACACCATCAAAATGACGCTCATGAAAATATTGTAGAGCATCATCAATGATGTCCTCTACTTGTTCGTCGGCAATATTAATTTCTAAAACAGGAGCACCTAGTTGTCTCTTGCAGTAATTTATTAGGTCTGCCCTACTTGAAGGTTGTGCCATTTAACCACTATTCTCCTATACAGTATTTAGGGGGCAGTAGATATTCCGGCAACAACTAAAACATTGCCGTTTGCAATACTATAGACAGTGCTTCCAGAACTAACTAAAATATTATAAACATATCTACCTTCATTCAAACTTCTGGTGGCAGTAGAACCAAGAGAAATTTTAAACTTTCCATCATAAGCACTGGTAAATCCAACAGCAAATGAAGTTGTAATTCCAAGAGTTGCTCCTACGGCAACACTTTTAGACATAGCAGCAGAACCACTATAATCAGTAAAATCGAATGCAGCGTTAGATGTATCTACAACATTAAAGTTTGTAGTAAAATCAGCGCCAGTATGAATTGTAAGATTTACACCTTTTGGTACACCTGCGTCTGGATCGAAAGTAATATTTCTACTAGCCATTTGGTATGCCTATAACTTGCATTGTTTCTTGTTGTTTATAATAAAGTTTACAAAAAGACTTTGCGATATTTCTCAAAGTTTCTTTATCATCACAATTATCTATCTCGGATGCAAGTTGCGTATAAGCAAACATCTTTGAAAGATTTTTTAGTTCGATGGTTTCAGGATCCATTGACTAACTCCTTTAATAACGATTTAATTTCATTAAGCTCACCTTTCATATTGGCAAGATCAGTTTCAATTGACTCTACTTTTTCAGTCTCTTTAGACTTCAGTTGTTTACGAGCAAGATATTGTGAGTGTTCAAATTTGTTGACATTCACAATTGAATTTGTATTGGGATCTCTTGCGAGATCCCCATGTCCTTCAATTGTATAATTGTTTTCCATAATTATGCAAGTGCAATTACTCTAAGATTTCTTAACCTAGGAACATGAACCTGACTTGTTGAAGTCAAGACTAATTTAATTCTATAAGTTTTAAATTCAGGTAAATCATCAATTGTAAATGTATATTCCTTAAAGTCTAAATTTTGAGACTCAAAGGCGTAGTTATTTGATTTAGTAACAAATACATCAGACTCACCATTACTATTACTTGGGTTAATTACTTGACCCCTTACATTTAGATTTGAATAACCTGGGAATGGAATAAAGATTGGTTCTTTTCCTTCGTTTACATTAAAGGCATAAAATGCTCTAATATCGGCGTTAGTAGTAGCATGTACTTCTGCAAGAATTTTAATAGAAGATGCAGATTGTTCTAAAACAATTTCTTGAGAAATATACTGACATGCAGTAGGATCATTTTCAATTACATTAACTCTTGGGTCAGTTGCATAATTTGTAATAATATTGTTGACTCTATTTGATGTAAGAATGGTGCTTACTCTTTGGGCATCAACCACAGGAGATACTCTAGTATCAGTGGTATTCATTAGAAGTCTCATATTCATTGACTTCTGTCCGGGAGTATTTACAAGTTTAGCATCTTCATTGACTTTAGATGCAATCATTCTTGGAGAATCTAAGTAATTCGCTGCATTCAATGCGATTGGTTCAAATCCAGTATCAAGATACGGCAATTCACTTCCACTCAAACTTCTAGATGTAGTGCTTCTAAGTTCCGCAGAAATCGAAGTTCCTTTGACAGTTACATTTTGAACAGATGGAGTTATAATTTCAAAAGGAATATTTTGAGTAGCTTTGACATTGTATCCACCAGTGCTCTTGGTGTTGTTAAGATATAACTTTGGATGTCCAACATCAGTGTTTCTACCCGTTCCGGTAGTGCTACTCGTATCAATTTTAATATTGTAAGAATCAAAACCGATTGGATTGGAAACTGTTACATCATTAAGATCATGAGTTCTATTAATTCTTTGGAGACTAACTCCACCCAACTCATATTTGTAAACAGGAGTTCCAATCGGATATGCAATTGGATTTGTTCCTCTTACAATATTTCCACCAATATTACCTCCACTTACATTATCATATTCAATAACTTCATTACCAATTAATAAGTAACCTTTATTAGTTGTTCCAACTCCGACATTTTCAAATGTGGAGAATCCATTCCCACTATCAACAGAAAGTGCTGTAGTGGCATCGGCACCATAGGCAGTGCTTAGTTTTGTTGGTCTAATATCAGGTAGAATACCAGAAAGAGTTACTCTATTATCATTAAAATACATACCATGGTTTTTATGATTGACCTTGATATGAAGACCATCATTTACTACGTTTACAGAAGAAATCTGAACATCTCCACCAAGAGAGTAATTTAGGTCAGTGGTGATTCCTGAGGAGTTGACAAACTGAACTGTATTTGCTGCACCAACAACAAAATCACCTTGAACATTGTCAAGAATTAGTTCTTGAGTAACACCGATACCAGTGATTGATAATCTCATATTCTGTCCAACAGAACTTAGTCCAATGGTATTGACGGTCAAAACGTCACCAACTTGATATCCAGATCCACCACTTCCAAGTGTAGCTGCGATTGCAACTCCATTTTGAACGGTAATGTCTGCTTTAGCACCTCTACCACTACCAGTAACGGTAATCATATCAACACCATTAAATTGGAATTGTCCACTTGCAGGAGTATAACCTAAACCAACATTAATTAAATTAAGAGTTCCTGTTGCAATTCCAGCAACTCCAGTTAGATCACCGGTAGCGTTTGTTCCTAATTGGGAGAACGTGTTGCCAACAACATATGTGCTATCTCCAACGGTTGTCCCAAGTCCAACTCGAACTTGTCTTGATTTTACCTCTAATGAATTCCCATTTAAAGTAGCAACCTGATTATTACCATTTGTGAGTTCTGGATTATAGAATTCAACAGAACCATTGTCCACAAAGTCTGCTCTGTAAAGATTAAATTTAAGATCCTCCCATTGACTTGGTTCCCATGTAGAAGCATTCTGTGACTTAAACAAAGATCCAAGATATGGTTGGTTGGAAATAAAGGTTTGAGTGAGAAGATCATTTTCACCAACTCTAGAAACATAAACTGTATACTTAGTAGAGTTAGATGCTAGTGCAATAGCATATTCTTGATTTCCACCTTCCAAATAAACTGGTGCTTTAAATGTAAATGAAGTCGCTACAGATCCATCTGCTGATACATTAACATCATTCGGATCAAGAACAACCTCAGAGAAAGGTAAGACATGTTGTGAAGGAAGTCCATCCTTCATAGATCTAATTTGGAAGACAACAGGAATATCCATGTCATCTTTCGTTCGGAAATAAACATCACATCTAGTCAAGAAGATTCCAGTCTCATCCTCTACAAGGAAGGATTGAGCTAGAGGATCATACCAACCAATCTCAACTCTCTCAGATCTTCGACCAGTTACTTCACTATTAACAACTTCAGTTCCAAGAGTTTCATTAACATTTCTGGATTGGAATTGTTGTCTATTTTCAACACGGGCATTTCTAACAGAAATGATATTTTCTTGAACAGTCTCTAGAGTTCCAGACGCACTAAATGCCTCTTCTGAAATTGTAGTACAAATATCCTGATCATTGTCCTCGTTATTAATAAGGACAAAAGTTTTGGTTCCAACTTCAAATCTGGGATGGTTTATATTATTTGGATTTGGAATAAAGAAACTACCCGCAATGTGAGCAGCAATATCAGAAATTAATCTGACATTAGTAATGTTTGCTCTAGCTCCACTAGTTGAACCTCTTAAAGTCATCCCAGTTTCTACATACCCTTGATATTGACCTTGAACCTCTGCTTGTAGAGAGAATGTGTCAACATTAAGGACCGTTGATGTTGATGAGTATGATGCTGGGAGATCTTGTCCAGAAACATATGGATTTTCTGGATAGGTTTTAGTTGGGATATTATAAGCACCCTCTTTATGATTTGCCGCTGCAACTCTAAAAGTAATACTTGCCGCAGTGTTTGATACATCTGGTCCTAGTCCAGTTTGAATTACTGTTCCAGTTACAGTTTCACCAATCTCAAATGTTCCAGAGAGCATTTCTATTTCTAGAAGTTTAGGAACACAATACTTAGAAACATCTACACCATCAAAGAAAGCATATAATCTAGTCAGAGGTTTTACTCTCTTAGAAATAAATTCAACGTTTCTGGATCTCATAAATGGAACGAGATCTCTACTTATAACACGATCTCCTGCAGATATTTGATCAAATTGCTCAGTAACAACAGTCGCCAGACCAGTTCTACTTGCTATACCTCTTCTTCTGGTTTCTTGAATTTGTTCTCTAATTGTTGTAGAAGTTCTTGTACCAAAAGCAGGTCTTCTTCCACCACCTGGTTGTCCAGCCCAACCAATCCACTCACCACCTCTTGTTTCTGTTCTTTCTCTAGTTGTGTTAACAACATCAACACCTATCCAATTAGTTTCCCATGAGTCCCAAATAACTGGTCCAAAACCTGTTTGTGGATCAATTTGACCCGCCTCTACAGCAGCATTAAAAGTTTCCGCATAATTACCTTCTATGTTAACAGTTTTTGCTTCTAATCTAGTTTGATCAACCCACGTATCAGATGCTGGAGTCAATTCCATTGACCCCTGCCAGAAACTAACAAGAAATGGAGTTACATTTTCAGTTCTAGTTGCAAATGTTTGTGATAACCACTCAACCTCAGCATAATCAAGAGTAACCACATCATTAGATTTTCTTACATTAATACCTTCAATAGAAGCAAAATTTAAATCTTGAGTAGAATCTTGATTTACAACAGGACCAAAAATCAAGTCAACTGAAGTTGTATAATGTTTTGCTCTAAGTTCCTTATTTTTTAAGTCAATACTATTTTTAATTTCAACATACTGCTCTTGTGGTTTAAATCCTGTAAAATTGTCAACAAAGAATCCAGACTTAAATCTATTCAATCCATTTGCATCAGGAACAAAAAGGTTAGCAGTATTAGTTTCTAGTAATGAGAGTGAAGTATAAAATTCAAGATTTCTAACTCTATTTTCGATGCGACGAATGTCGCTCATAGTAAATCTTTTATGCTCTAGATAAGTAATTCCAACTTGAGCAGTATTATAAAGATATGGAGGAAGAGTTAATGTGGCAATTTCAATAGCATCATCAACAGGACCTGGTTTGGCTGGTCTCTCTGATGGTTCTCCATATTTTACTTGGAATGCACCTTCTTTAGTCAAATAAATTCTATCAATTCTACCAAGATAGTAAGAGAAATTGATAAGAATTGATTCATCAGATGCTAAAGTATTTGCTGCAGAATTTCCACTTGCATTATATGATCTACCCAAAAATTCTAAAGGTGATCTAGAATTTTCAGAAACAGTGTACTCAGAAACTCTTGGTCTAATATCAATAATATCACTAACCGCAGTTTGTTCTACATTTGGGATTTCTGTGGCATAATCAAAGGCATTATATGATTCAACAGTTGTGATGTCTCCATCATCTGTTGATTGGAAAAATCCATTAGAAAAATATACTTTAAGTTGTTTTGATGGGGCAAGCGAATCTGCTTTTCTTTTTAAGAAACCAAAATTCTGGATGGTTCCTTCTTGTCCATTAACAAAAGTATAATTATTAGAAATTTCAAAACTAGGTGCATCAAGAGATGCAATAGTTCCTTCAATATCAGTATCTCCAGAGATAATATTTTCACCCTCTCTAAAGGTTATATCACTTTTATAAACAAAAGATATTTGACTATCCGATAATTTTTCTGCAACAATAGCTACCGCTCCACTGTTTTGTCCAACAATTTCCTCACCAAGAATAAATTCTGACGTTGTTGTAGATGAACTGTTTAAAGCAGTAAAAGTTGCCTTTGGTGCAGATGCTTCACTAGTATCAGAAGATTCAAAAATACCATGAATAGTAATAATATCTGGAACATTCAGAGAAATTCTTTCATCCTGAACTCTAGTTCCAAACGGATATGCTCCATATGATAATCCATCATTTAGTGTTGTAGATCCAGTCCCTGAAGCGGAGAGTTTTGATTTGTCAACTACTAATACGTTTACTTTATTGAGTGATTTAACTTTTGATTTTGGTTTTTCTTTTCTTACAGTTGTAAGTAAAGTTGCTCCAGTATTATTAGATCCTAAGTTTAGTATTTGAAGTGTTTTTCCACCATTACTAAAGGAAAAACGATCAGATGTTAAAACCTCAGTTGCCCCATCACTTCTAATTAGAGAGTATCTCTCTGCATCAAATGGTAAGAAAGATTCATTTTCATCAACACTGACTGGAGTTGATAATTGATTACTAGAAATATTTACAGTAAATTCTTTTCTAATAGTTATATTTGCACCAGTTAAATCAACTGTTGCAATATTACTTTTTGGTAAAACAGTGAACAAAGTGTTATCACTAGATGACTGCAATTGAGTAGTAAGAACTGTAAAGTCTTGAACCTCAATTTGAGTAGCAACAGTTCCACCAATAGCAACACCAGTTACAGTATTAATACCAGTAATTGTAACATGTGATGCTCCAACAGAAACAACTCTTGCAAAAACAGGGTCACTATTAAAGTTTCCGGTTCTATTGACATCAGAATAACGAACTAAATTATTCTCTTTAATATCTCCAGGAAATCTTGGATTAGTGCTTCTAACAGTGCTAATTCCAATTGAACCAGATGTAGCGGTAGCGGTAATTGTTGCAACGCCAACTAAAGTCTTAGGTGATTGAATAACATCCGCATTAAATGTACTGAATCCAGCATTTGCTAAACCGTAAATTGATTTTGCATCAGAAATTCCAAAATTAGTAATAGCAACACCAACATATCCACTATCAACGCCATTAAATGATAGTGGTTCAAACGCATTAAATTGTCCTTCTACTTCATAGAGAGTGAGAGACTTAGAATTTGTTACAGCACTTCTTAAAAAGGCAGTTGCCCCAGTTTGAAGTCCTTTAATAAATGTAGGAACACTTAAAGTGTGATTTTCATTAAGAGTTGCTATTGAAAATGTTTGAACATCAAAAAGAGAAATGTCCCATTCATTTGTTGCAGGAAGACTGGAATTATAAGACCCACTTTCTAGAGAAAAATCATATACTCTAGCAAGACCAATTTCAGATCCAGTAGAGGGTTCTTCTCCATCAGATCCGATTCTTTGATCTCTTAAACTTACGGTAAAGGTACTTCCTAAACTTACTTTTGGTACACCATATACATTGTTAATTTTTATGGTTGGTCCAGTATTATAAATTATACTCTCATCTTCAATTGTTTTTGTAGTTCTTGGTTTATTAAAGTCTAGAAAAGTTGGTCCTATAGTTTCAACTTCATATCCTTTTACAAATGCTCTACCTGGAGAAATTTTATATAAACCTAGATTGTCTGTTACCGGAGTTCCTCCAGGTGTAAACTGACCTGCTTGAAATAATCCTCTATTTCCTTTATTGTTGTTAAGTGAATTTTCAACACTTACATCAAAATTTTTAACAGTATAGTGTCCAGATTCTGCAAATGTCCTCCTTGCGAGGACATCCATAAAATTAGATTCATAATCAGTATTTTTTACTTTAGATCTTAATACACCATCAGCGACAGTTGCAAGTTCAACAAAATCGTCATCTTGAAAATCAATATTTGGTTTTTTACTTAACCGAGCACTAATTTTTAATCTATCTGCTCCTGGAGCAGCATAGTTATTAAATCCCTGAGAGTTGTCATTTAAAGTTTCATCAATATCTGCAGTGATAATTTCTTCAGTAACTAATAGACCAATTCTGTAAGATGGAGAAGCATTGTATTGATCTAGAATTAGGGTTTCTGTCGCTACGTTTACAAACTGACCCCTAATAAAGTAAATGCCATTTTGAATCTGAAAAGATGAACCAGTTACTGCAGCTGTAGCAGGCAATGTATTTGCAAAAGGTGCTCCAGCTTCAATAGTTGTATTGCCAAGAAGACCAGATGACAGTACAGTATCACAAATTAAAGATTCTCCATCAGAAAAAGTTTGAGTTGCATTATTAGTGGTATTAGAACTTAGGTAATTAATATAAAGTGTAAGATTACCTCTTTCAGAATCTGTTGATGAAAGAATTTTATCAACATATGCTGTGACACCAGAATTTTGCCCAGTTATTTTGGTTCCTACAAGTTGATCAGCGTATGCTTCAACAGGAACTCCATTAAAACTATTAACTAATTGAACACCATAGTAATACTGACTATATCCAGTATTACCTGGAATTACCTTGGCACCCTCTTTAAAGAAGTGTTTGCCAAACTTTTCAATCTGATTTTGTAAAATTGATTGAAGTGTTGTTAATTCTCTTGCCTGAACAGGATATCCAGGTTTGAACAATACTTTATGAAAGTCATTATTCGCATCAAAATCGTCAAAATATGGTGCTACGTTGAGGTTCGTTTGCTGTGGCATAATCCTTTAGAACTGCAAAATGACTTTGATATCTTCTTTTTGGTTGGATGACCTAGTAATCGAAGGTCTATTGTCTACATAGATGATGTTTCCAGAATGTTGTCTAACTTCTGGATCCGCAACACCGCCAGTAAATGTTTGACCAAGATAATATGTCCTATTATTTATTACCGTACTAACACCAGTAAAAGAGGTATCAATTGCTAAATTAGAACCACTAGATGGTACGATAGTCAAATTTCCACCAGTTGATGGTACAGATGTGAATTCTGTCAGATCAAAACCATAAGTTGGTTGAGTTTGAGCAGTTCCAACAGTATTAAAACCAGAAACTGAGCGATCCTGCCAGTATTTTAAAACTCCTGTTGTTTGATCATAGTTAATAACACGACCAACAGCAGTAGATCCTGTTGCAACAGTTTGTGTAACATAAGAATCTGCAGTAAATGTTGCAGAACTATATCCTGCACCAACTAATCTTAAAGCAGGAACAGCACTTGCTTTATCTCCAGATAATACAGTTCCAACACTTTCTTCTGGATTTTGTACAATGCCAATTCTTGCTATTTGGTTTCCAGTTATAAAGTCTGGATTTTCATTATCATTTTCTATTCTAGAATAAAGGAGAACATTATATGCACCAAGTTCTCTATAAATGTCTGCTCCATGCCCTCCTTGTGGAGACATTATAACGTCAAAAGTTGGTCTAGTTGTTCCAGTTGGAACACTTCCTCCCACCAAATCAACATTTCCATATGTATATCCCGAACCTTGATTGGAAACAGTTACAGTATCAACTTTTTGGTCATTGTTAATAGCAATGGTGCATGTTGCTCCTGTCCCATCACCTCTGATCGGAACATTTGTGTATGTTCGGTTTGCAGTTCCTAAACCAACTCCGCGATTAGTAACTGTGACAATTTTGATAGATCCATCTACAGCATTATCTCTAACCGCTGCGTTGTCTGCTCCAACAGACCAATCAGATGGAACAGGAATAAAATCTGTAGTTTCAAACTTTACAATTTCGCTTGGTTTAATTCTATAAAGATATTTCCAAACATAACCGTCTCCACTAGTTCCAGCTGATCTTGGTTCTAAATCAGTGAAAGTTGGTTCATCCAAGGATGGTCTACCATTTGGATTATCTGGATCAGTTCCATTCTGCAGACAAATATAAACTTGATAATCATCGTTAATTACAAAATATGTTGCAGAATATAGGTTTGTTGCGCCAGAAACTTTAGCAGTGTTTGTTCTACTATAGTCATGACGATACATGTCATATGTAGTACCAGAAGACCAATTAATTTTAGGAACTACCTGTCTAACATCAGAAGTGTTAATCTTCTTAAGAGCGATCATGGTATCCCAATAATCATTCTCTTGATCAAAATTATCTTTCGGTGACGGTGGAGTATTATTCCAGTCAGATTGATAATCAGTAGGATTGGGCAATCCAATAAACGAATAATAGGAATTAGCCGTTACATCAGAAATAAAATTCTTTGCATTTAATATCCTAATCTGATCAGTTATGATAGCAGCCATTTGAAGAAGACTTTTTACTTATTTATTGGTCGTGTAGAAACACATAGAGATATTTAGACTGTATAGTTAGAGAATTTTAGAGGATTTGTTCTTCTAACAAGTGCTGAGGTAGAAATACCACCAACACCATTATCTCCGTAGAAAGTGAAAGCATTACTCTCGTTTCTGCCGGTAAGATTAATTTTACCCCAACTATAATCACCCATATAATTTGATGTTGTGTATGCAGAACCGGTAGTGTTTCCAAATCCAGTTACTGTCATCTGAACTCTTCTGACCACTGTGGTTCCAATTCCAGTGATAGTAGATTCTACATTGGAAACTGAAGCAACTTGATAAATGTTATCAATAAAACTAGTTCCAATTCCAATATTGTTACCACCAATATCTTTAGATGTAATTGATGTAGAACCAACACCAATATTTGAATTGGATATCATTAAGTAATCATTTGCAACAATTCCACTGAGAGTTACTGCTGTTCCAACTAAAGAAGCATCTCTCATAAAAGATCCACTTGGAACATGAAGATCTAAAACAATCTGAATATCAGATCCTGAAGTTGTTGTTCCAAATCCAACAACTATACCATTGTCTCCAGAGAAAGAGGCGACATTATTAGTTTCAACTGGACATGTTGGTGAAGAAATGAGAACCTGAGGTGGTTTTACATTTGTATATCCGGTTCCAACATTAGTAAGTGTAATTGAAGTCACAACTCCTGCGGTTATTGCTGCAGTAGCAGTTGCAGTAGTTCCAAGTCCAACTGACTGTGCAGTGTTTCCAATGCTTATTGTTGGTGTGGTCGCATATCCAAAACCTCCAGTAGAGATTGATATAGAAGAAATGGTTCCAAGTCCAGAAACAATTGCTGTAGCAGCAGCACCTATTTTGGTGTCTTGTGACAATAATGTAATCTTATCCTGGAAAGTAAGAACGCCATCTGAAGATTCAATTTGAGAGTTGAAGAATGGTCTAATATTGTCAACATAAACTACAGTAGATCCAATACCAACAGATTTAATAATATATGCTGTTGGTTGAATACCTGGTTCATACAACTCTCTATCTTTTCCTACAAGAGTTTCATCTAGAATGATATCTTCCGTTTGGCGACATAGTATTACGGGTCTTGTAAGATTTTCATCTGCAGTGTTTCCAGGTCCATAATATGGATTTGTAGTAACAATATCAGTAGAATTAATAATGTTGACAGTTCTGGGATCTTCAGTTTGATTAAACGTTTGATCGTTTGTCAAATCTGCTTTAATTTGTAGAGTATCACCCACTTTAACTGGTGGAATAATATCTCTGAATACAACATCAACTGCACCGGTTCCTTTGTAGAAAACAATCTTAGAGGTATCTCCAACCTTAGGTGCTTCAGTGAAGGTTATTGTAGAACCTCCATTAAATATATAACCCTCTCCTGGAACTTGCAGAGTGTCATTAATGAATACCAAAAGAACATCCTGAACATTAATCTTAGAACCTTTGGCAGATCTAATAGAAACTAAAGTTCCACTCTGTTTCAGTGAGAATGCAATTGTATCACCATCAAATAAGTCATCAAGACTGTCAAGAACTTGCAGAGTACCTAATGTCCACGCACTAAACTCATCAGTAAAAGTTTTTTGAACATCAAGAAGCATCTCTCTATAAGAAGATGTTGTTGGAATACCAGTAAGTCCTCCGATAGGAACTGTTAGAACATCTCCAGGCACATATCCATATCCAGTGTTGGAAATTGTAAAGTCAATGATGCTAGAACCTTGACCAACAACAACATCAATCTTAGCATTGGTTCCAACTCCACTGGAAACAGTGGCATATTCAAGACCAATATTAGAGTAGGACAATGGATCATCAACTACAACATAAGGAGGAGTTGATGTGGTGTATCCAGACCCAGCATTTGTGATTGTTACTGTAGTCGAAATACTACCAGCAATAATCGTAGAATATCCAACATGGGTAAATGTTCCAACTCCTACCGTGCTGGTGGCAACACTAACATTTGCAATACCAATTTGTGGATCACTAATCTTAACAACTGCTTGTGTTCCAGAGGGAATTTCATGAATGCTAGTTGCTCCAGTTCCGATACGAACAAAAGTAGATCCAACAGATGCGATTACACTACCTATTCCAATGAATGTTCCAACGCCGATACTACAGTTAGTTCCTGTATTAAGAAGGCTCAGAAGACTGAATACGCTATTAGTATTCTCAAGGTAGATGACAGTTGATCCAACACCAACAGCAGCTGATGTATCAACAGCAATCTCATATGTGCTAGATGCTCTATATCCAGATCCAGTATTTCCAACGCTGATAGAGGAAACAGTTCCAAGTCCAGAAATAACTGAAGTTCCACCAGCAGAAATAAGTGGTTGGAAACCAAGACCTCTATCAGTCATACCAACAGAAACTATTACACCACCAACTGGTAAGTTAGAACTATTAACATCATATGAAACTGAAGTTGCAGTTCCTGCAAATGTGATAGAACTGATTCCTGAACTTTCTGTAATTGTATAATCACTTGCTGCTCCAGGAGCTTGGAATACATCATTGACAAGAATAACACCATTTTCAGTTGAAACTCCTACTACATTTTCTCCACCACTTAGCAAGGTAAATGTTCTATTTGTTCCGTTGAATGTTGCTGAAATGTCGTCAAGAACTTGGTTTCTAAAATAAGTTTCATTTGTTGAATCTTGTACACCAGATCTTAAGAAGATTCTTCCTTGGAAAGATGAACCAGTTGCAATGCCAGTCCAATCCCTTTCATCAGGTGGATTTGTTGATGTTCCAAGTGGAGTTTGTCCAACTGGAGGATCAACGAAGTTGAGAATATTATCGACAATGTTGTAGTTTCCTACAACCTTAGTGACAAGACTATCAGTTGTGTGTCCAACAAGAGTTGTTCCCAACCACTGCCTATTAACAGAAATCGCATTTGTTGAACCAATACCGACACCAGTAACTTTAACAATCTCATTTTCAATCTTAAGAAGATCTCCACCAAAGATTGAGTTAATACCAGTGCTGACTGTAATTAAATCATCACTAGTTGTCGCTGTTTTTGCGAGGTGAGTTGTAAGTGAAGTTGATACGATAGGAGACTGAATAACATTATCAATAGCGATGATGCCTTTTGCGTTTTGATTTGTCGATACAAATCTATGGGAAGTTCCAATACCAACGCTGGTAAAGTCTAGAACCACTGGTGTCCCCTTCAGAGCGTTTTCTGCAGTGGATGCTAGTTTGATTTTGTCATCATCAACCTTAACAGCAAAGACGGTTCCTGGAACTTTATCAGTAGCACCAACACCAACGAATGAAGCAGTCTCAATTCCGATCGCTTGTGTTGATGCAGCACCTGCATGAACATATGTAAGTTGCTCTCCACTAACAAAGAAGTGGTTCGGAATTCTAATAGTATTGTCAGCAACGCTAACAATACTGGAGTCAGCTCCAAGGAAGTATCTTTCAAAAATTGGATCAGTTCTATGCTTCAGTTCAAATGCTCTCAAAACGTCTCTATCAGTTCCTTGATACTGAGTGAAACGAGTTTCGATAGATCCATTAGTGAAATCAATTTCACTCTTATCATCATCTGCGTGTCTCAGAGCTACCATAAAGACTTTTGCTTGGGCAGCGACACTTGCTGGTGGTGTAAATACCAACTCTACAGTTGCGGCAACACCGACAGCAGCACCAGTAAGTCTTGTGCCGATTGTTCCCAGTCCAGCATTGGTTTCAATAACACCAAACTCAGTGTCAAAAGTATCACCTGATGCATCATCAGAGAGATAGTTGTCTACAACCAGGACTTCAGATAAAGCATATTGATTATTGGTAATATCTGTTACTTGAACAATAAAGTGAGCAACATCATACTCGCCACTATTGTAACTTCCAATTACATTTTCAGTCGGAGATCCAGAGGATGAAATAGTAGTATTTCTACCCTCAAGTCTGGCATGATTCAAATCGAATGTTCCAATACCAGTGGTTTCACTATTACCAACACCGATTACCATTGCGTTGAGAACACCAGTTGTTCCTACACCAACATCAGAACCTGGAATGTAATCAACATTCAATGAGTCACCACTAATATATGCATGATAAGTTCCATATCCAATATAAGAACGTTCTCCAAGAGTAGTTGTTAGTTCTCCATATTGTAGAACAGAAACATTTGTGCCATCTTGTACAATATTGATGTTGTCATATGCAAACTCTGTTCTGTTAATATCTGGGGTAATTTCCACCATCAACTTAACAGAACTATAAGTCTTAGCAATTGAAACAAGACTTGACGTTGATCCTGAATTGAGAGCAACACTCTTGGTGTCAATCAGAACAGGACCTATTCCAGTTGTTCCCACTCCGAGAAGATTATCATCAAGATTATAAGAAAGAACTGTAATATCATAGTCATTGACCGAAGACTTCTCTGGGAAGAACTGAAGTTGTCCAGTTGTACCCGAAATATTAAAGTCAAAAGTTCCTTGGTCATATGTTGTTTCAACACGACCATATTGGTTTATGTAACCAAATGCACCATCTTGGAGAAGATCAACAATCATCAACTGACGTTGAGCAGTAAATCTTCTGTCCTTTACATATGTGATATACTTTTGTGCCCTGACCTCTGTGGTATCAAAACTATTTGAGATACTGAAAGCAGTTGGTCTTGGATTACTATTAAAAGTATTGCTAAAGTCATCAATAGATAGAACCCTATTACCAACAGATTCAAAGAAATCAGTTAGAACTTTGCTAGTAAACGATATTTCGTCAGAAACAATAGTTGTTTGAGATCTAGAATTCTCTTTAACTAAGTCAAAATCATTTACACAATTAAGATCAATAAAAGTTTCAATAAAATTGACATTTTCAACAGAAGTTAAATCTGTAGCAACACCAACAACTAAAGCATTTCTAGAACCCTCTGATAATTTGGATTCCATTTGGAAATCACAGAATTTTTTGAATCCTAGGGTATGGTTAAGAGATCCTACAGCATCACTCCATGTGTCAAAATCAACTTTAGAACGAAGAGAGTATGAGAAATTTTGATAGTATAGACTATCTTGAACTCTCTGTTGATTATCGTTTAAATAACCAGAATTTGTCTGCCATCCCTGAGTTACTTTTGAAAGAGTGTCTGTATTTAAAGTAGACTCAAAATAAAATACTGAGGAAGCAATTCCCTGAGACTTGGATGATTGTCCAACAATCAAATCACCAGCAATTATATCATCACTGGTGGATATCCTAAGTAAACCAGTTTGCTTATCCCATCCAGAGACAGAACCGGTGGCAGAATTTGTTTTTACTGTTTCACCCTCTGCAAAATTAATTGTTTTTAATACAGAAGTGAAAATTGGAAAATGATTTCTATTAATAATTCTACCAGTTGAGTTGGCAGCATTAAAATCACCAGTTACCTCACCATTCTGCAGCAATCCATCTAAACTAAATGATACTGTTCCAATACCACCTAGATTTTCTGTAACAGATTTAATCGTAAATAACTTATAATCATATGCCTCAGAATTAAATCCTTTGCCAGTGGATCCTACACCAACACTAACACCCTCAATTAGAACTTGATCATTAACAGAAAATGGGAAAGAATTGATTGTTGAGAATCCAACTGCCAGAGTGACAGTTGCATCCTTTGTAGTTGTATTATATGCGATTGTGCTAATACCAACTCCGTTTGAGTTTTTAATTGGAAGAATAGTTGGTTGAGTATTATTCATGCCATAACTATTCTTCAATATAGTGACTCGATTATCACCCAGAGTGTAACTTAGATCTACATCAGTAACTTGCGCGTTAGTCTTACCATCAAATACTAATAATTGTGGTGCAGAAGAGTAACCTCTTCCAACAGAAGAAATTGCTACGGACTGGAATGATGCGAGAGGAATGATCCGAACAACTTGTGGGAGTTGCACACTAGGTCTAATGGTTTTATCTACTTGAAAATTAAATCCAATATCTTGAATTTCTACATTTTTAATTTTTCCAATTGATGCACTGGCAGTATCTAAAACAGCTCCAGATCCAATACCAGTTGTTCCAATTTGAGATCCTTTTATGCCAGCAGCTACGCTATTAAATCCGGGTAGTTTATAATAATTTTTACCAGTATTTTCAATAGCGACTAAAGAAATTGGACCATAAGTATGAGTACAGTTAGTTTCATATGATAGGATTGAAGTAGAAGAATTATAAGAACTTCTTTCAGGAGTTATTCCCAGAGTATATGTAAAGAAGTTCGTTCCTCCAATACCAAGAGGGAAAGTTCCACTATAAGCACTGGATAATACTTCTACTTGATTATTTTGTAAAACATCATCATCGTTGATAATTTCTGATTTCTCTATTGGGAGATCACTTTCATAAACTGGATCTAAGCGATAATAAAGAGTGTTTGGAGTATCTCCATTAACTTTTAGAGTAACTTTAGCATCAGTTGTTACACCTACAGTTCCAGTTCTTGTAACATCAAAAGTTGTGCTGACTTCATTCTTATCGTATTGCTCGGAAAATAACTTATCACGATAGAAATTAAGTTCAAATGCAGCGTATGAAGAAGCTTGTTTTGTATATGAAAGAGAAGAATCCGAAACATCAAACTCAACAGTTGAATCTTTATAGACTTTAATCTGTGGATTAATTAAAGAAAGAGTTCCAGAGGATGCGCTAGTTACTCCAACTACCGTTGGTTTAAATTGAGTTGCTTTAAAATAGTCTTCTGCTAATTTAAATTTGTTATTATCAACTCGAATAATATTGTAAATTTTATTATTAGATAATCCCTCAGATGAAGTAGTAGATGTATGAACTACTTTATCTCCAGTTTTATATCCATGATCTGTAATTGTAAAAGTATTGGATGTAGTATTAATTCCAGAAGCAACAAAATCTTTTGGATTGATTAATGTCCTTCTATTAAAATCATTATACTTGACTGTAAATGAAGTTGTAATAGATGGATTAACATCCACGAATACGACATGATTGCCCAAAATTCCATGAGACTGTGCTAAGGCAACAGTAACTTTATTTCTGGTTAATTCACCTGTAAGGACTGTATGATTAGTTTTAAGGCTATGATATACACCAGTTCCAATACCACTAAAGAATAGTGTGGTAGAGGAACTTACAGTAGTTCCAATTCCAGCAAAAGCACCGGTGCTTCCCAATCCCACACGAACTGTTGCGAGACCAATTAAATC
>Ga0209645_1000462_pt1 | contig 20900 bp, 30 predicted proteins | sample ETNvirenome_6_30_FD_184070 | JGI IMG/M metagenome (GOLD analysis project Ga0209645, IMG submission 184070) | Marine viral communities from the Pacific Ocean - ETNP_6_30 (SPAdes) (version 2) | ecosystem: Environmental > Aquatic > Marine > Oceanic | place: Pacific Ocean | collected 2013-06-19
GCAAAGGCTCGCCGAGGAAACTCAAATCATCCTTCGACTACGTTTCGTAGACTACTTCATACAAATATGTGACATCATAGCAATGACCCGAGACATACCGCACATGACACGTGGTAGTGCTGGTTCATCGTTAGTCTGTTACCTATTGGGCATAACAGATGTGGACCCAGTGGAGTGGGACATACCCGTTGCACGATTCCTCAATCCCAACCGGGACGACCTACCTGATGTGGACATAGATTTCCCCCATCACAGACAGGATGAGGTCATGCAGAGGATCTTCAAGAAGTGGCCCGGACGCAGTGCTAGGATATCTAACTACGTGCTCTATCAAGATAAATCAGCAAGACGTGAGGCGGCCAAACGTTTGGGTGTAAAGGGTAACCTACCCCGCAGGTTCACATATGATTCTCTTGGCATCGATACCAAAGAAGCCAAAAGGATCGAAAACAAATTGAAAGGCAAGAAAAGATGCATATCAAAACACTGCGGAGGAATACTAATGTTTCAAAGACAACTACCAAAAAGCCTGTTCACGGCGGAGAATCAAATACTACTAGACAAAAACGAAGTGGAGGACCTAGAACACCTCAAGGTGGACATTTTAGCCAATCGTGGTTTATCACAACTCATAGAGATAGACCCAACAATGAAACTAACAGACTATCCGGAGGAAGATGCCGCTACCTCGGACCTTTTGTGCAGAGGAGATGTGTTGGGAGTGACACAGGCAGAGAGTCCAGCCATGAGAAGATTGTTCAGGGCGATACAACCAAAGGGTAGACGTGACTGTGTCTTTGGCACAGCACTGATACGACCTGTTGCTATATCTGGACGTAAGAAAGCAACCATGTTCCATGATTGGAGCAAAGAACGTATAAGTGACACAATAGTGTATGAGGATGATGCCATAGACAGGATATCAGAAGTGTTAGACATAGACAAGTATGAAGCCGACATGTATCGTAGAGCGTTTGCCAAAAAGAACGAAGAAAAGATTATGGAGTTCATTTCAAGGCTTGGCAATCATCCACGCAAAGATGAAATAATCACCATGCTACAATCATTATCTGGTTTTGGTTTGTGTAGAGCACACGCAGTAAATTTAGGTAGACTGATATGGGCACTTGCATACCAGAAGGCACACAACCCAGAAAAGTTTTGGAAATCGTGTTTAAAACATTGCCAAGGTTCATACAAACGCTGGGTATACAGAACAGAAGCCAAGCGTGTGGGTATAGAAGTTGTAACACCAAGCAAATCGGATAAGTGGGACACACCAGAATTCCAGTATAGAAAATATGGTTGGTGGAGTCAAGATAACTTCATGCCAGGTATGTACGTGAAAGAACTTTATCTTGACAAGGTAGAGTTTGCAGGAATGATAGCAAACGGCAGAGTGTTCCGTGGAGACAAAGGTAGATATGTAACGTTCTTAACACTAGGAGTTGGTAATGGACAATACATAGACGTCACCATAAAGAAAGCATTTGCATACAGTGATCACGATGTGGTATGGGGACAGGGAACTATACGGCACTCTAACAATTCAGACTACGTTGAATGTTTTGATTCTAAAGGATTTAGGCTAGAAAAATTCATCAATAACTAATATAATAGTACTAATGAAAAAATGCATAGTTCAATATTGGATCCCAAGTTCTGACTATTCCGATCCAGGATACAACAATCTCCTGCAAGAAAAGGACCAACACAAACTGGTAGAATTAAGCACAAAAAGTTTTGAACAATATGCAAACAAGTACGGTTACGATTTCAAAAGAATCAGCGAAAAGAAAATTAATTTCAAACATCCTACGTTTGAAAGATTTGATTTGTGGTTAGACGATTCGTGGTGGGAAGAATACGACGAAATCATGTATGTGGATTGTGATGTGTTTGCAATGCCAGATGCACCTGATATATTCCAAAACTATAAAACATTAGACACTTTTAAAGTTTGCAATCATCCTGCATTCCAAATGGCCACAGAGCCGGATCAGATTGATCATGTGTATCACGGACTACTGAAAAAGTGCAAACTAGATGAAGTAAAATGGTATGGATTCCAACCGGGAGTTTTTATTTTGACAAAAACTGCAAGAGACATAATGAAACCGTACATAGAACAATTTAAAGAACTAAACGATCATGATGGGCACATCTTGATATGGGCCTGCATAAAGAGTAAAGTGCCTTTAACTAGAATGCATCAATATTATAATTATAAAAGAGCCCATTTCAAAGGACATCCAGAAATTTATTTTTTCCATGCCGCAGGACATAAAAAAATGAAAGAACAAGAAAAAATAACAACATTTCTCGCAGACAAAGGTATCAAATGATTCTCATAGCACATCGTGGCAATACAAATGGTAGGCAACCCGAAAAGGAAAACACTGTGGAGTACATAGAAGCCGCACTTAAAAAAGGATATCATTGTGAGATAGATGTTTGCAAATGGGACGGCAAGATGTTTTATCTTGGCCACGACGAACCGCAGGAAGCGGTAACCTTGCAATGGTTGAGAGATAATTTATTATGGTGCCATGCTAAAAGTTTTAATGCTCTAGAGGCAATGGTGGCGGCAGGAATACATTGTTTTTATCATACGTCCGACAAATACACACTAACCTCACAAGGTTGGATATGGGCATACCCAGGACAACCCGGTGGCAAGTATACAATCGCCGTACACCCAGAAGAACTACATCCGGCGGACGTATATAAATTTGCAGGTGTTTGCAGTGATTACGTGGAGAAGTTTGATGATTAAATTGTTAATACTAGACGTAGATGGCGTGTTAACAGATGGCAAGAAATATTACAACCGTGATGGTGATGTAGTAATGAAAACTTTTTGCGACAAAGATTGGACAGCAATAAAAAGATTTAAAGCACTGGGTATAAAAGTTTTATTCTTATCGGGCGATCCATTCAATGAGAAGATAGCAAAAAATAGGAACATAGATATAATAATAAACCGGAAAGATGGCACACATCGTGACAAGGGTGATTATGTTCAAGAAATTTGTAAAAAATATAAAGTAACAACAGACGAAATAGTATTTGTAGGAGACGACATATTCGATATAGGTATAATGGAAAAAGTAAAATACAAATATGCACCGTGTGATTGTCCTGAAGAAATTCAAGAAGTAGTAGACGATATATTACCTGAAGTGGGAGGCCATAACTGTGTAATGTCGTTGTTTGATACTTTAAGAGAAAGAAAATTACTACCTAAATATAAACTATCTGCACATATAGACAATGTATATGACCTTGACATTAAGGAAAAATTTTAATGCATGATATAACTTTATATGGGCACATGACCGTTGACAGAATTTTTGACGGATTCGAAGAAAGACAAACCTTGGGTGCTATGGCAAACATGTGGAGAACATTCAAACTTATTGGTAGTGATATAGATATCGGAATGTGTCCAACATCAATAGGTGAAGCCATAGTTTACATTGACAGAGATTCCAGCACTAGATATTCTAACTTTGTGCCAGATCTAAAAACCCAAACACCAATAATAAAAGAATCCAAGATATCCCATGCCATGTACATTAATAAATTACAAGATATCAGTTGGCTTAAAGATCTAAAAGGTATTGTATCTGCAGATGTCTGTGCAGGTCCTAGGGTAGACAGTTCCTTATTACAACATCTAGATTATTTTTTTATTGCAGATGAAGATGCTTACGCAGACCTTACAACCATGTGTAAGGACACCAAAGGATATGTAATATTACATACCAATAAAAGCAGTGTGGTATCTGATGGAAGATATGAGACAAAATTCAATATCGAAGATAACATGTTTATTTCAAAAAGCAATGTTCTGGGTGCGGGCGACATGTTCGCAAGTAGTTTCTTATATGGAATTCATCTTGGCCTACCAATAGATCAGACACAAAAATACGCACACGAAACTACAAGTAAACTAATTAAAAATGCAAATGAAAAAATATAATCTTTTATTACCAATTGCCGGTAAGGCTCAACGTTTCATTGACGCAGGATATACGATGCCGAAGCCACTTATACTGGCAAGAAATAAACACGTGATAGATTGGGCTCTCGAATCTGTAGATATAAAAGATTGTAATTTGATTTTTATGGTACGTGTTGATCACATCTATAATTTTAGTATTGATAAAATTCTAAAACAAAAGTTCGGAGATGATATCAAAATTGTTAAAGTTAATAAGGTTACAAGGGGTGCTTTAGAAACTTGTACATTGGCCAGGGAACATGTAGATAACGACCTGCCATTAATAATTTATACACCAGATGTTCATTTTGGTCCAACTTTCAATCCAGACTCTATACAACAGGACAGTGATGGTTTCCTTTTGACTTTTACAGCAAACAGTCCAGACCACAGTTATTCTGAGTATGGTGAGGACGGAATAGTGACAAATGTTGTAGAAAAGGAAGTCATATCAAAAGAAGCAAACGTGGGATTGTATCATTTCAAATCAGGAAAAATGTTTCTAAAATATGCTGACGAGATGATTGAAAACAATATACTTGTAAAAAATGAATTTTATATCGCACCTATGTACAATTTGATGATTAGAGATGGATTAAAGGTAACAGCCGCCAATACAGAAAAAATGCACGTTTTGGGCACTCCGAATCATTTTGAATTTTTTGTAAAAAAAGTAATCACGAGATTTGGTGATAAACCAATTGCACTTGCCAGTGATCATTCTGGTTTTGATATAAAAAAACAATGTAAAGATATTTTGGATACAATGGCCTTACCTTACATAGATGTTGGAACTTTTACAAACAAGGCGTGTGATTATCCAGACTATGTTTTACAGGTTACAAAACTGATACAGGATAACGAATGTAGTCATGGGATAAGTTTTTGTAGATCAGGACAGGGAGCAAATATTACAGCAAACAAAGTAAAGGGTGTTATATCGGCACTTTGTTTTGATGAGTACATGGCACAACATGCCATTAAACACAACTGTGCAAACCATTTTTCTATACCATCGAAATATGTAGACAAGGCACAACTGCAAAGAATAATTGAAACAATGTTGAACACATCATTTGATGGCGGTAGACATTTTACAAGACTACAAAAACTTTTATAATATGATCATTCATAACTCAGATCCGCAATACATTTTTGTTGCGGTGCCTAAAACCGGCACAACCACGATACAAAACTTTATGCGTAGTGAACACGTGATTCCTGAACTAGCCACAAAGAAATGTAAATGGCTAGTCGGAGATTATCATTCGAGCATTTATGAAATATTAGAAAAATACAATATTACAAACAGTCAATCATATTTTAAATTTGCCTTTCATAGGAATCCATGGGATCGTATGGTCTCGTTCTGGCATGATTATACAACAGACCAACTTCATCTCACATGGTCCAAAGAACTGTTAGACTATAAAAATTTTGAAACTTTTGTGATAGAGTTTGCAAACAGCAAGTGGAGGCAACATAAAAACTTCAAACCGACAGTGGAGTATACACACATCGACGGCAAACAGGCGGTTGATAAAATTTGTTTGTATGATAACTTTGAAAACGATATTAAGTTTTGTTTTGAAAAAATAAACTTATCATCGGAAAAGTTTTCAACTACAAAAAAATTACGAAGAGCACCACGAGAAAAAAATTACAAAAAATATTATACTAATGAAAAAATGATACAAGCAGTGGCTGACGCATTTATAGAAGACATAAATTTATTTGGAGATAAGTTTGACTGATTGTATTATTTTAACACACGCCTACGTAGAGCAGGACCAAAAATATAAATTGGAACCTATAGAATTTGCGGCCAGACATGCCAGGCAGAACAATCCTAACTCCTACATTATATTAGCAGGACATGGATTGAAACCGAATATTGATAACGGAGTTTGTGATTTCATACATTGGGAAGATCAGATAAATGCCAAAGATATCAACGTTGGACATCCGAGACTTTGCAATATAGCCTATGACCATGCGGAATCTAGAGGCTTTGAGAAAATTTTAAAGACGAGGGCAGATTCGATACATCTAATAGAAAATATCGACGCTTACTGTAACAAACTGTTAGGGAATAAAAAATTGCTAGTTACCCAGCAGACCGCAATAGACAGACCACAAATAGGTGACCTGTTTATGTATGGCGACTTACAGTTCATTAAAAAATGTTGGAACATCGATACATGGTATCCTACCAAGACTGGAATCACAAGTCTAGCAATGAATTTCCTTTCGACGGTTAATAAGCAAATAGAATGTGAGCAAGACTGGCACGATGCCTGTGTAGACAATCTCAGTTTTGTTGACATATACAACTTGAAATGGATATGTTTACAGAAAAATTGGAATGAAGTATCACAAAACATTGAAAGTGTTATGAAAAACATCCTACCCAATTGGCATAATCATCTTTGGGGGAGTAAACAAAAATGGCATACCTGGGACGCTGACGGTAACTTGATTTATTCCAAACCAAAAGTGGGAACAATAACTACTGAAAAGGATTGGCAATGAAAATAGCAGTTTGTGTAAGTGGTATCACTAGTAGAATACCCGAGTATAAAAAAGTTGTGGAGTTACAACGTAGAGTATTTGGGGAATATGATTTTTTCTTTCAACAATGGGAAGGTTACCCAAAACCAGACGTTGCTAATTGCCTGTACAGTCCCGAACCCGAGTGGGACTATCATTGCATTTTAGAAGCAAAACAAAAACCTGACTGTGAAATTTATAGAAGATATACCAGACCCGGCGGGAAGATAGAACGGAAAGGAATGGCAAAGCAATTCACTTACAGTGCCAATCAAATCATTTCTCATACCGATCTAGTTGAAAGCCTACCTAAAGAATACACACACATAATAAAGACACGTTTTGATACATTAGTTTCAACTAAAGTGGATTTCAAACCATACATAGAAATGTTACTAGATGGCTGGAACGTTGGATTTTATCAGGGTGGAAAAGATAATCCAACACCTGGACATACCTTGACAGAATATGATCACACCGGTCCAAGATGTAAATGGAGATTGTTTGACCATTTGCTATTTCATCCTCGTGATAGATTAAAGAATGTTTACAAGTTGAAAAACGAACAGAAACTGCTTGGTGCCGAGTGGGGTTGGTATCAGTTGCTCGTGGATCAGTGGAATGATCACAAGTATAAAAACATTGTGGGCGGTGAATCATTATTGAAATGCACAACACGTCCATTGCAATGGGAGAATTTCTAATGAAGACTAGAGATTATTTCGGTTGGCATGTCATTGTAAATGATCCAATGTACGATAAACTACTTGAGAAAAATAAAGATATCACTAAAGCAGATCAAAAAAATATGGCAGAGGTCCTTAAGCATTATGCTTACGGCAAGAGAACAGCATTAGATATAGGGTGCCATTATGGTTTCTTTACAAAATTCTTATCTGCTAACTTCGAGCAGGTACATGCATTTGATTTTCCAACTGATATATTGGAATGCTGTAAACTGAATCTAAAAGATGATAAAAATGTTACAATACATCCTTACGGAATAGGAGATACAAATACATCAGTTGCAACTAATGACTGGTCCGCAAAAAATAGGCGTAGAGGACCATTGGGTATGCATGTCGATCCAACAGGTGGAGGTAGACTACATCCAATAAGAACTGTTGATAGTCTGAAACTGCGTAACGTAGATCTCATGATGATAGACACCGAAGGATACGAATTGAATGTCCTTAAAGGTGCCCAGCAGACAATCAAACAAAGCAGACCAATTATTGTGTTGGAGTTTAGTAACAAGGCCCTCACACGCAAATTTGGCTATAATCTAGATGAATTAGAACAGTATCTAATCAAGATGGAATACATGCCATTGGGTAATATCAATGTAGTAGATCGAGTATTTTTACCCACAGGCCTATAAGCGTAAATTACCAAAAATGCGTTTTTTAGAAAATACGCGAAAGCGTAAAAGCGTAAAGCCGGCCTGACCTGAACCATAATTAACAGTAACAATGGGAGTTCCACGATGGGCATACACTATGATTACAAAAGCACTCGAGGTGACAAAAAATTGCGGAAGCAACAGGAACGTGAAGAACGAAGGCGTAGGAAGAAGAAAGACAACGCCAACACACCCAAGAACACTGTGCCCGAAGACGTAGTCCTTACTCTGGACATGATCACCGATCCCAACAGATGATAAACAAGCGATTGTTCGAACACTACGGCATTGACACCAACAAGGACCTAAAGATTACCAGCAGGTGTGCGAGGCCCTACGACACTGTGCTGATAGACAAGCAGGGTTCGTGCTACGCCTGTGAATGCACAGCGTGGCTACCACAGAGCATTGGCAACCTACAGGTCAAGAGCCTGGCCGAGATCGTGGGATCCGACATGCACAAACACCTACAGGATTCCATCGCGGACGGCACGTACCGTTACTGCAACAACCATCAGTGCACCTACATCAAGAAGAACATGTTCGATCGACCCGCGGGTGGCATCCGACACCTGAGGTTGGCCATAGACGACAGTTGCAATCTGAGGTGTCCCAGTTGCAGGAAGAACCTCATATTCCACAAGGAGGGTTCCGCGTACAACCTGGGCATCAGGCTGGCGGACAGGATCAACGAATGGCTGTACGACTACGACCACGACATACAGGTGCACATAGGATCGGATGGTGACCCATTCGCATCGCACGTGTACAGGCACTTCATGGAGCAGACGCCCGAGCGTGACAACATAAAATATTCGATACTGACCAACGCACTGATGTTCCGCGAGTTCCACACACGTGTGCCATACGTGATGAGGAACCTCAACGAACTGGGCGTGAGCATAGACGGCGCCAGCAGGGAGACCTATGAGAAACTGAGACTGGGCGGACGCTGGGACAAGGTCAACGAGAACCTGCAGAGCATAGCCGATGCCAAACAGAAGCACGGCTTCAAGTTCATACTGTACTTCGTGGTGCAGAAGGACAACCATCACGAGATGGATGACATGCTGTCATTGGGAGAACGCTATGGCGCTGACAGGGTGAACTTCTCACTGATAGAGGACTGGGGCACCATGCCCGACTTCAAGTCCAAACTGCCACCATTGGATGACCCCGCGTTCAAGGAGATGCTGGAGAGGTGCAGTAGGTCAGACATCGGCAACACCTGGTTGCTGACATAGACTACTTCAGTCTGGAACCAAACGCTTCCAAAAAGATTTCCGCAAACCTTTTGTGGTTCTCCACACCGTAGTGTACACCGTCTCTGGCCACGCTGGGGCCATGCAGTTGCCGTTGGGTGAATGTGTCCCAGTATGGCCAACAGTTCCGAAGTGTGTACTTGGCCAGTATCGGAGGAGAGTTTCCTGGACTGGAGAAATCATAGAACAGGTCACTGAAACAGTGGAATGTCTTGCAACCGTTCTTCTCTGCGAACTTCTCAACGAAGAAGACGCCCTTGAGGAAATTGTTGATGTCGGTGTCGGCGTTCTCGTGCTTCAATGTCTTGTGTGTGCCTAGAAGATTCTGGGGGAACTTGTCCAACCTTTCTCGTCTTGCCATGCCGGGCCACATCACAATAATGATTTTGGGGAACAGCACTTTCTCGCACGAATACAGCATACGAACTATAGAGTCGGCACTTGCACCCGGCTGTCCGAGATTCCAATATCTCAACAACTTGGTGTTGTGCTGGCTGACATGGTGTGCCCATGTTTCGTCCGGTTCCAATCCCACTCCCCACGTGTGAGAGCAACCCATTATGACCACGTTCTTCTTGCCATCGGGCATAGGATCCCATGACGGACATCTGAATGGATACTTCTCCGATCCTTTTAGATTGTTGTCTGAGTAGTAGCCGTACTTCATTAGGTGCTTCCTTTCGAAAGGCTCATCTGTTGTTGTATACGCATGTTAATGTACAGTTCCATGAATCCCATCCTGGTCTTGCGACCCCACATGTCTGGATACTTCAACTTGCCCACCATTAGGTGTTTCTCCTCACCAAAGCAGTCCAGAGTGTCGGTCTTTTTACGATGCACAAACTTCAGCGCCTTGTTCTCTGCGAGATAGTTGATCAATGGAGACTCTCTCCTGAGCAAGTGCTTTGCCACGAATGGTGGTATCTGTTCATTTCTTTCTTTCAACTTTACTGAATAAAATTTCTTCATACTGATATATTATATGACTTCATCACATCTGTGAGACCTTGATTGGTCAGAGACTTAGGTGCACAAGTTCCGCACACACATCTCTTCTGCACACAGGTCAGGAAGTGGCTTGATGATTGTTTCAACTGTTCTTTTGTTTGCTCTATGTACTGATCCATGGTGTCTATGTTTGCGAGCGGTCCTCTTGTTCCGTCGTGTCTCACATGGCAGTCCTTGTTGGTGTAAAAATTTTTGTCATGGCTGTTCATCATCAAGAAGAATTGGTTGGCAGAACATTTCCATCCAAGCCAGTTATCCCGCGGCACAACACTCTTTGGTTCTTTGAAGTTTCTATTCGTGCAAAGAGGTCTGCCTCCACAACATGCTCTGAATTTTGTAAGCACTTCCTTGCCCTCAATGTTTTCCAGTAGACTGTAATCTTTTTCTTTCATTACGTCAAACACCTGTTTCAGTTGTTCTTTGGTGTACACACCTTGGATGCCGTCAAGTATCTTTGGTCTCACATTGTATCCTTTCCTTTGCATGTAGTCCAACATGTACATGCACCTTTCCCACTGCTTTGGGTACATCAGCACAATGGCACTGTAATTTTTCTTTTGGGCATGTGTGTATTCCAAGTTTGTAATGAAATTATCTTGCAGTTTGGCCGGACCTTCTGAATGATAACTGAAAGTTATTGTTTCCACGTGGTCTGTCACGTTCTTCCATTTGTCCAGGCTACAAGAGGCATTGGAGGTCAACATCCTGTTCAGAGACCAACTGTCCTTGTAACCGTCATAGAGTTCACTGCTCTTTTCCAATAGGTATTCTATGTCCTTTCGATACACTGCTTCTCCACCATATATGTTGAGAGATGTTGATCGCATGTTTGGTCTCTTGATCTCCATGTACATGTCAACGTACCGGAGACCTTGCTCCAGCATCTTTTCGCACACGTCCTTGTCTGGGTGTGCCTGAGTGTTGTCGTGTCCAGGCAACCAACCGTTACCACCCGGACCACAGTAGGTGCAATCATAGTTGCACTTCAATGTAAGCAACCAGTCCAATAGGAAACCCATTTTGTGTTTAGGAGAAGGATGAGGCTCGACAGTGTGTATTGAATTCATTTACTGTAATTATTGGGTGATGTTGGCGGTCCCTAGGAGAATCGAACTCCTCTTTCATGGATGAAAACCATGTGTCCTAACCGATAGACGAAGGGACCGTATGGTGGAGGATACTGGACTCGAACCAGCCACCTCCTGAATGCAAATCAGGCGCTCTCCCAGATGAGCTAATCCCCCGTGAACCTGTGATACCAAAAGCACCAAGTTCGCCTTTATTACCAAAAAAGTCATTGGTCTTGCATGTGACAGTTTTTTGGTGCCGCTTCACGGATTCGAACCGCGGACCTACTGATTACAAATCAGTTGCTCTACCGGCTGAGCTAAAGCGGCATTACAGTTAATATAGTACACGATAAAACACCTTTAGTCTACCCTTTAAACGCACACAGATGCACGTACACGCATGGTAAAAGCAGTTCAGGAGTAGTTGTACATATTAGAATATTACCATTAATATATGTGTATTTTGCAGGTCAGGTATGCTATAATTGTATAAATAATTTACGTTCATCCTACGGGACGGAAGTAGGCTTATGCCGAAGGAACGCACCTAACTTACGAAGGAGGGTGTCATGGGACGATTCGATCATTTACATAAAACATTCCGTGAGCAAAGACTGAAAGAAAGAGCTAATAACTCTTTAAGAAGTTCGAGACCAGTAATTGCTGTGAATGGAAATGGTACATCAGGATACAGGATCAAAGAAGGCGTCAACAAAGATAAAGTAGCCGGTCATGTGTCTGTGATACATCAAAACAGCAAAATATAATATCATCATATTACACACACTTTGGTATACCTAAATAAGTGTATGAAAAACATGTTGAAGAAAATCTACGACTGGAAACTTGCGATCATTAGACAGTATCCAGTTGCCTGCTCAATCATAGCATGGCTGGAAGGAATAATTATTGGAATCTTAATTTACCATTATTTCATGATGGATGTATTAAGTTGTTGCAATGGATAATTTTTTTAATTCTTATAAGTTTATATTTTTATTACTTGCTGTAATAATATTTGTGTCGCTCTCTGGTTGTGGCACTAAAACTATTGTGGTACAAGAAGACAGCAAGGCTCCGACCACTTTAGAAACTATAGGAAAAATGGAGGGCATAGTATTTGCTTTAGGTTGCATGTTTGCACCTGAACAATGTTCTGACATAGTCAACAAGAAGGAAAATAAAGAATGATAGAAGAAATTTGTAGAGAGTGTGGCTGTGAAAGTCACTGCGGCAAAGAGTGCAATGAATGTATGAAATGTAAGGATTGTACTTGCAAGAAATGTTTTAAGCCTTTCGGCAAATAATCTAAACTTCTAACCTGTCTTCTGAGAAATCCAATCCCATCAACTCTTGCGGTTTGCCTTTTGGATAGGTTGGTTCTATTCTGAACTCCTCACCTGTCTTGTCATTCTTACAACCTGCTACCAACCAATCCCATTTGAAGTCCCCATCATTTACAAACTCCCATAGTACATCATAGGTTCCGTTACCTCTAGTTTGAAGTAATAGTTCTTTTTTGCACTCCTCCATGGAGTCAAATGTTCTTTGCATTTGAAATGTTTGTTGTGTTGCGATTGGATCCTGTGTGATAAGATAGGCCAATATTAAAATTTTATACATTATGAATGTGGTGCTGGTTTCTTTTTAGTCTGCAATTTTTTCAATAACAATTCAGTAGGTGTGTGTCCTGTTTTGTGATGCACCATCATGTCTAGAGCAGTGTTGGCAAGACTCTGTTGATATTTGCCTGTAGTTGCTCCTGTGATACCACTAGAAGTCAAACTGCTGAGTAACGGAACGTTACAAGCCGTAAGGCCGAATAGTAGCGTAAGGCAAAGTATGATATTTTTCATATTACTTGTCTGCTATTAGTTTACAGTTTTCTTCGGTAGCATCTAACCCTTGGTTCTTATCATATATCCATAAGTGTGACCAAACAACCTGATTGCCTTGCACAGCACATTTCTTTCCCCAAGATACTTTAGGATTCTTTGGAATAGAACAGCCAGCAAGTAAGATTGATGCTATTGCTATTGTTAAAATTGTTTTCATGTTGGTATTTACCTTTATATACGTATATAATAACACATTCCTACCTATAGTCAACCATATAAATATAGAAAACAAACAGGAGGATAATATGAATCCGATTAAATGGGTAAAAGATAGAGTAGACGAAAGAACATCGTGGGATGGCGCAGTGCTAATATTATGTGGCGTTGTCGTGTTGATTGCAGGACCATTGGCAAAACTAGCGGCCTGGGGAGCAATCGGATACGGTGCTTGGACTCTATGGAAAAGAGAGAAGTAATATGAAATTTAAAATGCCAAAAATGCCTAAAGTAAAGATGCCAGATGTAGTTGGTAATGTCAAGAAACTTGGCGGGACAATCTGCAAAGAAGTTGGCGGTAAAACTAAAGGCGCAGTAAAAGGTCTTAAAGGCTTAAATCCTTTCAAGAAATAATTTATGACAGGGGGTTTGTTATGTTCCGATGGTTCAGACGAATGGCCAAGCGATATGGAGAATTTTTGTTTGACTCCTATGATCCTAAGAAACGACCCACTGTCTACAAATTAGGAAATAAGAGATACATCAAAGTAAAACGACTCAACAGACCAAAAGGTCAGCGAGGTCCTTACGAGAAATAATCAATGTTAGATATATTGTTTTTGTTATTGCTTTTGGAAACAAATAAACCAAACGACACATTCGTTATGCCTGTTGCCAAAACATATCCGGAAGAAAGACACGTACTAGAAGCATATCCTGTTATACCAGTAGAAATCACAACAATCAACTAGTTTGCTATTTGTAAATTTTGTAAATTTTAATTTACAAAAAATTTACATCGTTTACAGCGTACGACTAGGAATTTACGGTTTTCCGTGTATAATTTACAATAAGTAAATTTACAAACATTAATTTACAAAAGGAAACAAAATGTACGCAGACAAAAAGAAAAGCCAAAAGGTTTATGTAGAAAGCAAATGTGTTTCTCGTGACGACTGTTGTTGGGATGAAACACCTAATACGGAATACGTTACTGTAAATGAACAATCAGAACAACAGTGGCCTGAACACTGGAAAGTAATACAATAATGTGGCCCTACACGGACGAAGAAGCAGAATACCTTTCTAAAAAATAATTATTTTTTTAAATTCTTTGCTTTGAAAAGAGAAACACCGTTTTGTTTTTTGTACTCGTAAGATTCTAGAAAACTTTCTTTCTGCCAACCAGATAATCTATCTATACATTCTTTTAGATTGTTTAGTTTCCATTCATCTGTTGTTTCCGGGTCCTTCCATTTGAATTTCTCTTCTGTGGTTCTGCCACAGCCGTAACAGTTATTGGTTACCGGATCCCATCTGCAGATACTGATGCAAGGTGATAGAATCATTTACTTAGAATGCGGTGGTAATTTTTTTTCTACCCACCAAATATGTTTTTGGGTAATAGGATCAAACTTACGAAGTCGTAGTTTGTTATTTTTCTTTTCACCTTTAGTGGGTTTCATGGCGTAGTAATAGAATCCGTGATCCTTCATCTTAGAATCTTCGGGAACTAATCTAACCTTTGCGTATGGTTTTTTTGACTTTGCTTTGTCCTTTGCCATATTGATATCCCATGTGGTATGCCACTGCTATAAACGTGACTATGATTAATGTGTGCCAAATATAAAACATACACTTAATTATCTAAATTCTGTTTGACCTTATGAAAATATTTGAGATGATTACGCACATTTATTCTACAGTACGTGTCATCTCTCCAGTACCTATCAAATTCCTTATCCTTGTACTGTTCACCTTCACCTAGTGCTATGAATATTGTGTTGGTTGGTGTTAGTTTCAGTTTGTGGCATACCCAGTCGTACGTGTCCTTGTACTTGTTGTACATATAGTCAGGACTAAATTTTTCCATCTGGTGTAGTCCTATTGCCAAATTGAAACTGCTTAACCAACGCCATTCGTATAGTTTCTGAATGCCACCAACCCTGTGTTTGCTGAATATCATTCCATTACGCCATGCATCTGTTTTCAAACTTTTTGTTGTGCTGAATGCAACTGCCTGTATGCATTCTCTTGCGAAGTCAAAGTCCAATCCACTACAACAGCCGAACCAACAAGCATCTATGAACACCGGTATACCCAACTTGTCACAAGTATCAAACGCTTCTAGCATTCTTTGGTGTGAACCACCGTTGCCACTGAATGGCAAACTGATTAGTAACGCATCGCCTTTTTGTAATGGATGTTCTTCTATGAATGGACATGCACCTTGACGCAGGTCCTTGTGATAAGGGTACTCTCCACGGAACACTTTACAGGTTAGGTTGTTCCATTCACACCAGTAGTGCCACCAGTCCATGGCTTGGCTGGTGCCATGTGTGACCACTTGGTTAGGAAAGGTGTCTAGGCCTTTCACGGTGTTGAGTTGCGAACTCATTATCCATTTAGGGAAACGATCCACGTATTCATCAATGTATCTAGGAATGTCTGTGGGATGAAATTTATCTAGAGGATATGTCAATGCGTGATTGTATATCTCCATATCCCAGATGCTGTATCCGGCTTTGTCAAACTCTGGTTGTTTCATTGCTACTCTGATTTATCGTCTTCGGCTCTACTGGTGATAACTTTATCTGCTAGGCCGTATGCAACTGCTTCTTGTGGGGTCATGAACTTGTCCCTCTCCATATCATCTTTAAGTTTTTGTAGAGGTTGTCCTGTTGTCTTCTCGTAAATTTCCGTTAATTCTTTTTTCCATCTCAGTAATTCGTTTGCTCTGATTTCAACATCGGTGGCCTGTCCACTTGCTCCGCCCAGCGGTTGGTGTATCATGTGCCTTGCGTGTGGTAGCATGAACCTTTTTCCTTTGGTCCCAGCACTTGCTAGGAGTGAGCCCATGGAACATGCTTGGCCCACTACTATTGTTTGTATGTCAGACTTAACATACTGCATGGTGTCATATATTGCCATGCCTGCCGTTACCAGTCCGCCTGGCGAATTGATATACAGTGTGATATCCTTCGAGGCATCCTGTGATTCCAGGAATAACAGTTGAGCACATAGTATTGATGACATGTGTTCTTCTATCGGCCCTTCCAACATGATTATCCTGTCCCTGAGCAACCTACTGAAAATATCGTAGGATCTTTCGCCCTTGGATGTCTGTTCTATCACTATTGGTGTAAGTGGCATAGTCTTATATTACACTATTACCGATAATAGGTCAACCTTCATTATCTAATAACTCTCGTAGGTTGTCTTTCAGCACGTGTGCAATTGAACTTCTGTAATACGGCTTGATGGCTTTGTACGTGTTGAACACCGCTTGGTCCTTGAATGGTGTTTGGAAATCAAAGTTCCAGTGTCGTTTAAGGATATTCCTTTGCAGTCCAACATCCACTGTTGATTCTAAACGAGCGTCCAGTGGTAACTTCATGACTTCGTAGGCAATGTTCAAGTCGTGATATAATGATGATATCTCTGTGTCTGTCTCTGTAGATATCTGTCTGCAATACAAAGTCCAATACAGTGTTGCGGGTATGATTGTATCTCGTATGTCCTCTGGAAAGGTATGTTGCCTACACACGTAATCAAGACTCTCACTTAATTTTGTGTTCCAATCTAGTTCACTGTACTGCTCCTGTAATGTTCTCAGGCCTTCTGGTGTGTCTATGTTCCTTCTAGCAGAGTATGTGTTGTCAAATGTCTTCAACAGGTTGTTGTATCTCTCGATGAGATTATCTTTGCCACCTTTCATTGACAACTCGAACGCCTGTAGTTCTACCATCTTCCTGCGTTTCAAGAACACTTCATCACCTCCCGCACCGTACATCATCATGTCTATAGGCACCGTAGAGTTTTTGATTGTTCTGTATGTTGGCAGTGTGTCGAAATCAAGACAACTAGGATCTTGTGCCAAGGACTTGCAGTACTCGTCCATTCTGTCTAGGTCGAAGTGCTCTATGTTGATGTCCTTGAGGTGATCCATTATCTTCTGTTTGTATTGTTCGGGCACCATCGACGGGACAAACTTGTACATAGACTTGGAGTGTTTTTGGTCTTTGAAGTACATTGTCTGCAGTACCGAGTCTATTCCTTCACTCACTGTGCTGTGGATGTGTGCATAATTGTTCTTTATTGTGTCAGCGTGTTTGCTCATACACTCGTGTATGTAATCTTCCAGTTGAGTTGTGTTGTGGAATCTAGATTTTTGTTTGAATGCATCGCTGAAATCTTTCTTGTAGTCGACCAGTCTAGTTCTGTGTATTTGATCAGTTGCGGTCAACTGTGTTCCTGGTTCCAGCATGTACACATTCTTGAACACAGTCCTGTGTGCGGCTGGTTCATACTCCCTCGCCGAAACACCTTGTAGGTCCAGCACGTAGTCTGTCCAGGTGCCTGCACGTTGGTTTGTGAGGTGAGGACGCTGTGTGTATTCATCTGGCACAGACATTCGTTTGGCTGATTCCGTGATGTCGATGTCTTTCCTTGTGAGCGATAGCAGTCCGAAGTTATTTGTTATCTCTATGAGTCCGTTGTTCTGATGTGCGAACACTTTGTACCTAGCGAAGTAGTCCACTATCACATCGACCCTGTCCTCTGACACACGCACCGCGGTGAAAGAACCATTGGCTCTGCTCAGTGCGTCGAAGTCCTCTATCATCCTTGCCTCGAGGTCGTCTTCCACAAGGTAACCAAAGTATATGTACAGGTCTCCGGCGTGCCTCACTAACTTGCACTTGCTGTCTGCGAAGTAGTGCCACTTGCCGAACTTTTTGCCTGTTTCGGTCTTGTTCGATATGAAGTACTTCATCTCTTGTTCCTTATCAGCCACCACTGCATCAATTTCAGCAGTGCGTCAGAACCTGCTGTCTGCTTGACTTCTTCGTCCTGTGCTGTGACTTTGACTGTTTCAAATTCTGCGTGTGCCAGGAAGTTCTCTATGTATCCTCTGCTCTTGGTCCACCTTATCTCGGAAACTTCGTTTGGGTCAGGTTGTCCGCTGTCTGTCAGCATATAGCCTGTGTCGGAGTCCACCTTGTCCTTGGCCACAGGATCCAATCCCGAACGCACGGTTGCGTTGGGCACCCTGTATTGAACTGTGTATCCTCGGGCCTGCTTGTCTGGATGTTGTCCTATCCACTGCTTCAGTTCCTCGTTTGGTTGTAACCACTCGTCTGGGAACGCCGCGGTCTGCATGATCACATGTTCCACTTGGGATCTGCGTATGTCATACATCAGCCTTTCCCATTGTATCAGGCTCTCTTGGCTCATCAATAACACTGTGTCTATGTTGTAACGCTTGATCAGTTCCGCAGTATCTGTGTCGTACCCTTGCACAAACTCCATGGGCAACTGATGTTCTTCTGCGAAGGCATTCAATCCCTTAACGAACATGCCACGTGGTTCCAGACCCACAACATACTCTGCGCCGTGCCTGTGTGCCATGTAACTCCACAAGCCGTGATTGCAACCTATGTCCAGCACCCTCTTGCCCTGTATGGCCTGCGCCATGTCCACGATGTTGTGTTGGTATTTCATCAGCAGTGCGTCCTGTGGCATGTGGCTCTCTGCCATGGCCACTGCGTCAGGTCCCCACACGTGCTGAGCCATGCTTTTCAGATGGCCGGGATCAACGTGCTCGTTCCATATGTCCAGTGTGTTAGGCAAATCCAACTCCGTAGTGTTTGGTGTGTACAGGTACGTCTATGTTGTATCTCCAGGTGCCTGGCTGTGTCATTGTGAGTTCCCCGGTCTGTTCCTCGTCGGGCCTGTCCCATCTGTGATATATGCCTTCGTACATGGGCCTGCCTATCGGCATTCCCTGTATGTGCATCTGCACTATCTCCAATGTGCCCTGTGATCTGTCCGCTGAATTGTAGTGCAAGAAAACTGTGTGTCGACCCTCTGTGAGATCGGCCTGCACAGTGATCCTGTGCTGTTCCTGGTCATCTGTGAATTGGTGTTCTGCTCTGCTGTCTGCCAACCTCATGCGTATGCCCGGTGCTGTCTGTTCTGGTGAGAATCGGGCTCGCACTGTGAGTGATACTGTGGTGGGGTGTCGCATATAAGGGTATTTAATGGTGGGTCACGCCTGTGACCAAATATGCTGTTATAACTAGATGTGTGCGATCGTGGCCACTACGACCATGAAAACTATGAACGCCCAGGTGTCCAGTTTGTAACGCTCAACCAGATTGTACTGCTGTTTCTCTGACATTATAACTGTATTTTAGCATGTTGCAGGTCCGAAGTCTACTGCTGTGTGGACATAGGTGGTATGCACAATGGCACCGGAGCCAAGTCCCCTCTCGCTTTCCTGACTCCAGAAGCGCCACGTAATCGATACACTAGTAATTATATGATACTTTGGGGGATCTGTCTAGCCTGCTGATATCTTGACTGTGCCGTTGTCGTTCCACAACTGTCCGTTGTTTTTTGGATCCGTGGTGGGCAGGTCCGTTGCCATTATCTTGCCACGGTTGTTGATCATCAGTTCACCGTTGTCGTCGGGCAGATCTATGTGTCGTTTGGTGCTTGATTTACCTGACAGGAATGTCTTCTTGCCGCCCGTGTTCTGCAGGCAGAGTGGCACGTTGTGGTGTGCATAGATGGCATTGTTGGCCACGGTCAACAGGGGTTTGTGCTGTCCGTCCTTACGTCCGATTATGGTGATCACGCTCTGGTCCTGGCCCTTCTTGTTGTCCTTGATCGAGCCCTTGATCTGTCCGATCTTGAGTTCCTCACCCGCGTCGTTGCGACCCCGGAACTCCAGCACCTGGTCTGCGTTGATCGTTATGTTTTTTCCCACCTTGAACATGTATGTGCTTATTTATTTTTCCGCTGTGCAAATTTTTTGAATCTGAGGTACAGGTCCTCGAGGGGTTTTTGACCCGCCCTGTAACTGGAAACAATGCCCATGATCACGCCCGGCAGTGTGAAGAATAATATGATCAGTATCACAGTTTTCATATGATCAGTGTCCCATGTATCTTGCCCAGTATGAGTGAGATCGCTATCGCTGAAATGAATATACCTGCTATGATCCAGAACAAGTCCATCAGTACCATCCCAGTGTGTACAGGTTCACACCCATTTGTATCAAGCACAACACGGCAAGTGTTATCAGTACGCCCAGTAGTATGTTCATTATCCAGTCTAACATCGCAATGCCCATATTCCCAGGGGTACTGCTACCACGTAGTATGTGATGATAATCAACTCTACCATACAAGTATATAGCAGGATCTGGTCCGGTTTTTCTGGGTCAAATGACACGCTTCCCAACCTGGGTATGCGAGGGTAATCGACCGCTGTGCATTTTTTTTAGTATGGGGGTATTTTATCATTGCCCTACCAAATCTGCCACCATGGGCTCTGTTGCTATGCCGGCCGGTGGCTCAGAAAATTTTCTTTTCGAACCTGACCGACCGCTCTGCCACTTCTGATGGTGTGGACGGTTCTCCATCGTTATAACCCTACATAACTCTTACCCGACTGCCAAGCCAGCGAACATCACACCTACACTCAGATCAATACCCTGTCCCCTTCTCCAGGTGGTAATGATTGGTAAAGGTGATGCACGGC
>Ga0209645_1000463_pt1 | contig 20896 bp, 12 predicted proteins | sample ETNvirenome_6_30_FD_184070 | JGI IMG/M metagenome (GOLD analysis project Ga0209645, IMG submission 184070) | Marine viral communities from the Pacific Ocean - ETNP_6_30 (SPAdes) (version 2) | ecosystem: Environmental > Aquatic > Marine > Oceanic | place: Pacific Ocean | collected 2013-06-19
AGAATTTTTATCCCAATGTAAGCAAAACTTGATTGAAATCGCCATCGCGACAATCGGAGTTTTATCAATGTTAAAATTAATGATCCCAGAAGATAGTTTTTTGGGTAAGTGTTTAGGTATTTTTGGTCAAATATTTGGCTTTATCGGAAAATTATTTAAAAAATGAAAAAATTACTATTATTCTTGCTTATTATTTCGCGTGTGTTTGCAGAATCACCAGCGGTAAACCCAACACCTCCTGCTGCAACCATCCCATCCGCCTCAATAATTAATGGTGGCTTTGAAACTGGCGACCTTACTGGTTGGACATTTACAGGCGAAACACAAAATTCTTTTAGTTCAAGGGTTGAGGGTGGGAGCTTTAGCGGAGCCACTACCCACGCAAATAACTTTGGATTCTTTACTCCTGCACTAATGGAAGGCAATTATTCTTTCTTTAGTGGATTTGACGGGCCTGTTCAAGAAATCACTTTATCACAAAACATTGGAATCATTGATGAATATACAACCGCAGTTTCGTTTGATGTACGAGCAGGTTGGGATTTGCAAACGTATGCAAATCAAAGTGGGTACGAAGTGATTGAGGATCGCACAATCAAAGTGGTTATCACGGACAACAATACCCAAGAGGTACTATTGAGCCAAGATCTATTCAATGCTGTTGGGAACACAAAAGTTCTTGATAGTGGTTTTCAAAATGTTGGAATCAACTTCCAGAACATTGTTGGCTCTGATGTTACAATGTCCTTTGTTCAGAATATCCCACAAGCTTATACTGGCCCCGCATTGATTCAGTTAGATAATATTAAGCTGCAACAGACTTATGTACCAGAGCCTAATTTAATAGCTTTAATTTTTGGTTGGGTAGCTATGTTGTTTGTGGTTTTTAATCGTCGCGGTTAAAGGTTTCGTAGATAATAAACTCTGGTTGGTTGTCTTTTTCCTTATACTGGTTGGGAAAGACAGTGACTGGCATCTTCTCACCGTTGATGACTACATAGCCAGCAAGGTATTTGCCGTTTTTACCATCCCTCTTCCAGAAAGCTCCTCGTTGTTTTTCTGCCCATTTGCTCATTTGCGACCAATAATAGGTAAAAATCTACAACTGTCAAGAAAAATATCGACCAAACGATTATTACCTAAGACCATTGAAAAACTAACAAATATTAGTATCATATAGTGTAAATATATACTTATGGAGCAGGAAACTAATAAAATTTTAAAAATAGATGAATTCTTACAGGATCGGGTTTTGGTTGATAAGGTTGACAAAAGTATTTCCAACAATGAATCAAAATTCATTATATCTGTTTTGAGTGAAATCACCTTTTTTAAAGTTACTTTAAATAAGGCAGAAATCTCCTCTACGTTAAGTCTTGTAGATTCGAACTTAGAATACGATTCTTATTCTTTTAAAAATAGTGGAATTCAGTATATTTTAAAATTAACGGAGGATGATGAAGACGGTATTCTTAAAAAAGAATTTAACAATCTTTCCTTAATTAAAGATCTGAACGTTTCTGCTAAACCATTACATTTTGAAACTTTAGATTTTGATAGAAAAATAGATGTATTAATTACTACTTTTGAACACGCCTTATGTTTTAAGGATTTATCAAAATCAGATTTAAACTTTAATATAAGAACGGTTGCAAACACCCTTTCTTTTATACATGAAAATACGGTGACCGAAGAACTAGATGAAACACAAAGTTTTAAAGAAGAGTTTTTTGCCTTAGCTGATTATGAAAATAATTTACCCGAAGATAGATACAAGGGATTGTTGAGAAGTCAAGATTTTATTGATCATTTACCAGTTTTAGAGGCGTTAAAAAGCGCAATAAATGAAGAATTAATGACTTTACCCAAAACACAAACGTGTTTAAATCATACCAATTTACATAAATCTAGAATTATGTATCGGGACAAATTAGTAAAATTTTTAAACTTTCAATACGCAAAAAAAATAGATTGCCTATGGGACGTTTCTATTTCTGTGTTCTATTTGGGTTTAACCGAAAATCCAAAATTAGAAAAAGATTTTGTCACACAATATTTAAAAACCCACGATAAATTAAATATTTCAGAAGTAGAGTTTTTAGAAAAATTGGAAATCTACAAAAGAACTGCTTATAAACTTATTTTAATTAAACTGTTATGTGGTTATTTTTATGAAGCCATTATTTTCGGAACAGATAGGCCATCTAAATTTGTTGATACAATTACTATATACGAGTCTTTAAGACAAAATTTAATTTTAGATGAAGAAAATTCAGGATTTGGATTAGTTGGTGTGCCAGTACGCGAAAAAGTAGACAACATCTTCAACATGTATTTTAAGTAGACTCATCTACCTCAAAGAAAAAGCTTCCTAGGTCTGAACCAGAAGATTGATCTACAAAAGAAAACTCTTTGAAGCCGCTTTGATTGTTAACAAATTCCATAAAGGAAACAGTTTTTTGTGTTTGGGTTGTTGTTCCACTAATATTAAAGATTTTATCTTCGCCCACATAAAAATCAGTATTATAAGAGCCGCTTCCCATGTAACTAAAGCTTCCTTTGATAATATAATTTTGGTCAGTTTGCCAAAAAATACCTGTTTGATTGTTTGAATCCTGGGTGATTAATTCTCCAACACCCTTGCAAATATAAATGGTGTTAAACGATTGAGATTTTTGTAAATTAACGACTTCTTGTTCTGGTTGTTCGTATGTTATACCAGTTACAGCTATTCCGCTACCATAATCATCGAAGGGAATTAGAGTTAATACATCTGCATCAGAGGCTTCTAAAACATTAATGTATGTTTGGCCTTCAGCGATAAACTCCGTTTTTATGAATTCAAGATTTCCAGAAGCGTTTGAGCTATAGATGTTAATTTTTTCCAAATCATATCTAGAGCCAGTTGGAACATCAAAATCAACTCTAGGTGGATTAAACACAACATTTGAAATAATTGGGGCGGTGTTATTAATACTTAACTGAGCGGTATGATGCAACTTTTGATCTTTATCTTTTAATTCAAATCTTATATTTAAATCTCTTTTTACATTGCCAAATAGGTTAAGATTGTCTTCGTGGCTAAATCTGAATGTTGTAGTACTGTAATTTTCTTTATATAATTCGTCATTAATATAAATATCTAAATTAGGGTTTACATTGGGGTTGTGGGCCATGTCTCCGCCCCTCATGTCTTCTAATTTTAATTTAAAAATATAATCTTTTGTTTGGGGGACGATCGAACCATGTCCAGTTAAACCTTCAGGAGTATAAGTGTTAGAATATTCATTTTGCACATTTACTGATTTGATCAAGAAATGCTCTCTGATCTTCGCTGGTAAATTAATTCTAAAATTGCCTTCTAGACTTTTACTTGATTCTGGGTTTCTTAGAGACGTAACATTAATTGTATAATCACCAGCAGTAGAAAGATTTAAAATTTCATAATCCGTTTGGGGAGGAGAAATTGTGGCATCCTTTAAAAATTCGTGTGTAGTATATTTGCCATTTGGATAAATTAAACTAACTCTATATTTTAATTCATTGCCGCCCACTTCTCCAGTAATAGTACCTGTGAGATTGTAGCTACCATATTCATTTTCTATAAGGAAATCTGTGAAACCTGCTGGTTCTGGCGGCCTATTGATTGTATTTGTTGGAATACCTATATTGTATTGGGTTTCAACTAAATCAAAATCTTCTTGCTCTATATAAGTGAATTTGTCAATCTGGTATTCAAGTGCATTGATGTTGTATTTATTGGAACCTTCTTCGGTTATTTTGACAACTTTAAAAAAGTTTGTATCCCTATTTTCCAACTCTATGTTAAAGAAAGCTCCTTTAATTATGCCAGTAAAATCATCATAACTTGGATCGCTTTGATCTATGTAAACTCTATGGCAATTATCTTGCTCTTCAACACCTGTTATGATAAATTTGGTGATTTGCTCTTGATCTATTGAATCGACCTTATCTAATGGCACTACACCGCTATAAATATCTTCGTCTACTCCGACTTCAGTAGACTTATTAAATTTAATTAAATTATATAAAGCTTTAACGTCGGTTTGTTGTTTGTTATTGTAAGTGTATAAGCCGCCGTTTTCCCCAGTTACAATAGATCCTGTTTTAAAGGAGTTTTCTAAGTCGAGGTATCCTTGGCCCATGTTTATGTCTAAGATTTTTCCATAATTAATTTCAAAGTTTTTAATTTCGTCTTCTATTTGAATTATGTCTCCTGGGGCTAATAAAACTGCTTCTTGACTGGCGGAGAAAGATACAGCTTCTGTTTCAAACTGATTACTAAACAGAATATATTTTGCCATCCGCCTTGCTTGAGATTTAGATGTAAGGCCAAATCCTGTTTGTTTATTGACGCGTTTGCCATATTTACGCATTTTTTCTTCATCTTCCACATATTCTATTTTTACTTTATAATTGTCGTCTTTGTCCATATAAGGAACTTCAACTCTTGTAAACCTAGCAGAAGAAACTATGTCGGCATAATTAAACACCCCATCAAAAACATTTCCATTATTAAAGATTGCTTGGACGTTTTTGGGGTTATCTATTGAAAAATTAAAGAAGCCGCCATTCCAGTATGTCATCGCCCTAAACAATGATGCGATTTCGCCAATGACTTCGAAGGCATTTTTTTGTTCTTGGAGTATGAAGTTAGCAGAAAATCTTGGCTCTAAACCTTGTGTAGCATCTGGTACTCCATCAAAATAACCATCATCGTCAACAGCATCGCAATACCTGCCTATTTCATATAGATGGAATATGTCTATATCTTCCATGTCATCTAAATAATCTCCCAAACCGTTTGAGTGGTTTGTCATAAGATCGTATAGAATCCATGCTGGGTTATCTGTCCAAGCTAATTTAAATGAGCCGTCCCACTCTCCGATGTAAACCTGCTCTTTGTTTGGTCCAAATTCAAAGTTTGTATCTTCTACGGCGTTGGAGGTTCCTTCAATTATGGCATGATTACCTCCAAAACGGTCTCTCATGGCTGGTCCACGAGGCGTATCAATCACTGTACCATCCCAATGGTGTAAGAGTTGGTTATTTTTTTTGATTTTAAAATCGGCAATTTGTGTTCCATTATGTAAAAAAGTATAGATATTTTTAATTGAGCCAGATCCAATTAATAAATTTGTTCCAGCACTTGGATCATAAGAAAAGCTCGGTCTATTTGTGAGTGTTCCAATCTGTGTGCCAACTAAAGTTTCGCCAACTTTAACTGTCAGTGTATATTTGCTACCAACAGCCTTTAAAGATACAGTAAATACGTCTGAAGCTGAATAAGCAGAGATGCTTATATCTTTATTAAAGAAATCTGTATTGCCGTTATGATCTTTTCCAATCATTCCTATTTCTGGCGAAGATCCATCTCCATTATCCCTATGATAAACGGCAACTCTTCCTGGAGTGTTATAATCATCACCATTTACATCAATAAAATATACAGCAAAAGTTGAGGTATTAAAACTACCAAACTTAACTTTAAAACTGATTTCATAATTTTTAGTACCTAAATCAATTTTATTTGAAGCGACCGCATAAGTAGACCCATTAAAAGTTTGTATATCTCTCAAACCATACTTAGATGGATCAGAAACAAATCTCTTATCAATACCATTAGCAAAAAGCGGCTGATAATTCGAAGGCACAGCACACTTCTTTAACCTCATCTCAAATGTTCGTTCTGGAGCCTGATTGAAAGATCTGGCATCAATCGTGGAACCAACAATAGCAGAAAAGGGATAGGTAAAGTTTTGAGGTATTTCTTCTGTTACATATGCAAGAGATGCATTTCTAGAAATTAAAATAGATTCTGTTTCATACGTTTTTTTATAAACCTTTACATATCTATTTAAGTTTTTCCAAGAATCATTTGGGAACAAATCATCATTAAAATTCAAACCATATTGAGTAGCTAGGGTTGGTGTCATACCCTCAATGTCGGAAACTTTTTTACCTTTTAAATCTTTATTTTGCGGCAAATCAAACAAATCTAGTTCTGTCATGTAGGGGGAAGTTATAACTCCCTCGAATCTAAATTCTTGTTTTCTCGTTTGTTCTGAAAGGTAAATGTTTTTTGGTGGTATACCTTCTGCTAGAGACCTTTGCAATCTATCTGTTATTGTTTTTTCTGTATTTGGGATATCTGTGTATACATGAAGATCATTTGATAAATAATATTCCATAACAGGTGGATCACCATATATGATTGGGTCCAGCCTTCTCTCATACACACCTCTATATAAACCGCCGTCAAAATTATTGGCCGTTCTATATATGGTTCCGTTACCATTAACAGCTAATGCAGTACCAAAATCAGCCAACTGTTTTGATGATACATCTAAAATTTCTGGAGCCAAATCTGTGCTTATTCCCGTATAATTTAAGCCGCCATAAACAACAGAAATTGATTTAATGTTGAAAAACAATGAACCGTTGTCGAAATAATCAAACCCGAAATTAGTTAAAACACTGCCTTTGGTTAGGAATCGAAGAGTGCCACCTTGATCCTTGACATAAATGCCGTTAGGTGAATGCACAAATTCATCATTGAAAGTATTGATTTCAGAGAAGGTATGTGGTGAAATATCTTCGGATAAAGGCAAAAAACTATGAATTACAGGTTGGTTGGAACTGTTTAAACCAACTTTAAAAACACCAATTTCTAACGCTAGGACCGATTTATTATTTGTATTTACATGGTAAACATCATCAAATGGAATTTCGTCGCTTTCAAATCCTTGTGTAACTTCAAAATCAATAAATTCCTTTAGTGTTTTGCCTACATCATCGCCTCCTTCTTCAGTGTCACTGAGAGAGGAAATCATTAAAGTGGGTGTTACTTTTGTGACTTGTGAATTTTGTATTGTGTGAGTGTATCCGTAAGCGTCACTTTCTGTTGGTAAATTATTTTGCCAAGTAGCATAGCGAACACCACTTCTTATGTCCGTGTTGCCGTTACCCTGTTGAGCGTTACCATAGCTTTTTCTAAACTTACCAAAAAGTTGTTGACCAACATTAGTTTGAATAAGTCCTTTACTGTAGTTTGTTAATTTTGGTTGGAATTCGCTTCCAAGACTATAGCTAATATCAGCGTTTATATAATTAAATTCAGAATCTTCGCTTGTTTTTACGGAGGTATAAAGGGATTGACCCACTATACTACCTACCGCTGGAGAGGTTTGATTAGCTAGATGGGCAAAAGATATAAAACCATCAGTATCATTTAGATAAACCAAAACATCATAACTGTTATCTATACCGCTTTGTATTTTCTCGTTGATATTGGGGTCATCATGACCAACAAGAAATTTGCCTGTCAAAAACTCGCCATTAGAACCAGTTGATACATTATCACCAATGTAAAAATGTATAAAACCACCTCCAACAAATCCTGAAACCGTATCAGCTACAAGATTAGTAGGTTGTCCCCTAAATACTGGAGCAGTTATATACGCATCTACTGGGGATTTGAATATCGTTCCTTCTTCTGTCTTTAAATATCTTTCAAAACCTTCTACTTCTGAAGAAGAATAAATGGTTCTTCTTAAAGAGGTAGACATAGAATATTCAGAATTTGCTTTTAACTGAAGTGAATCAATTAATATCTCTTTTGTATCAAATTGTATAAAACCAAATTGATTTAAAAAAGATTTATTTTTGTCTATAGCCAAAGACAAAGATTCTCTAGAATTATCTAACTCAGTAATTAATTCGCTAACTTTAGTATGGCTAGCATAATTTTGTAAATTGCTAGTAATAATATCTAAAGAATTTAAAAAACTACTAACAGTAAATCTATCTACATTTTGAATTTCATAAAATGAAATACTTTGATTTTGATATGTATAATTCGAAGGTTCTTTTATTGGTGTGTCGTTATAATATACAGATTCTAAAATATCTAATCCAACAGCTTTTTCTCCATTTTGTCTTACTGGACCCTCGATTGGACCCTCGCAAATGAGATCGAGACTACTTAAGTAAGATATACTTTGAAAAAGATCAGAGGCTTGGGGTGGTTTTAAGTAAACGTTGCCGCCAGCAGTACCCTTTCCTTTCCCGCCGCCAGCACCAGCAATAGAATTCAAACCAAGTTGATTTCTTATGTTTCTAGCTATCCTTTTCCCTATATTATTCATGCCTAGATACTATTTTACACTTATTGCGCTTTAATTTCTAAATCTAAATTAGGTAAATCGCCGCTAACCAGTTTACCAGATACAGAATTATTATCTACTAGGTTGGATGAAAATTTTAATAAATTTGTTTCATTTTCAATGAAAGGATTAGAGCAAAAATAAATATTATTGGAATAACTATTGTTGTTGAATTCAATCATGAACCTTCCAGAAAACTGCCCCAAAAATAAATCCACTACGCAATCTTCTTGGGTGGGCGTTCCACCAATCTTCAAAATAAGATCTTTTTGTGGGATATTGAAAGTTTGAGTGAACAAAAACTGGTCGTTTATTTTGTTTGTGTCACTTAAGAATATAGTATTGTATATATTTTTTACATAACTATCTGAAACTTCTGGTTCTGGAAAGTTTATTTGTTCGGAGAATCCAGTATGCAAAACACCAGATCCAAAACAATCATAAGGAATCAATTTATAGTAAACCTTCCCAGTTGTTTGGTGTCCGAATTCAACTTCATTATTTAATTGAGGATAAAATGGTTTTGTGACCAAAAAGCTTTCTGGACCAATTTCAAAATCTTGATCCGACCCACTGTATATGGAAATTTTTTCTAAATTTTTAAAATTTTCTGTTTCAACATTTATTCTAAGATTGTAACTATTACTAAGTGTTTGAACCGAGTTTATTTTTGGCGTAGAATGATTAATATTTATTTCTGGAGACGGATAAACATTACCATTGGAATCTTCTAGGTAGCTTTGAATCGTAAATGTTCTTTCGGCTGATCCAAATATTTGATCTCTTTCATCTTTTGTTATAGAAACAGGCAATTCTGGTATATCAAAACTGTGACCAGTAGAACCTTGCAACAAGTTCATTTTGATATGATTTTTATTTTCGTAAGGAAGTCCGTAATTGTTTACATAATTTAAGTCGATAAGTATGTCTTTACCAAAATTATTGACTGAAGATATGTTTGATATTTCATTATATCTTTTGCCGTTTATTTTTACAGATTCTAAGAATGGGCTTTCATAAACGAAATCCTTTGGTTTTTTTACAAACGTCTGTTTTAATGTTTTACTTGATTCTGGATTAAGTATTGAAGTTACTTCAACTTTATATGTGCCGACGCCAATTAAATTTTTAAATTCAAAATAAGTTTGGGGTGGAGATAATGTAGAATCCTTTTCAAATTCTTGGAAGAAATACATACCGTTTGGCTTCGTTACTGAAACTCTATATTTTTCTTCTATGCCTCCTACTTCACCAGTTATAGTACCACTTAAATTAATGCTATACATGTTGTTCTCCCCAGTAGAAAAAGAAAAACCTTGTGGTTCTGGTGGTCTCTTTATAATATTTGCGGGAAGACCTATATGGGGTAGATTGTAATATTCATTATTTTCAAGACCCTCTCCTTCTTCTATGATTTTATATTTTACTGGATTGTATTCTTTTGCCACAATCTCGTAGAGATTATTTTCGTTTGGAATAATCGACATAACCCTGTACAAATTCTCTGGTGTGCCAGTTATACGCACGTTACACATTTGTCCCAGTTTAGCTTGACCCAACCTGTAAATATCTTCATGATTTTCGTTAAGTAGCAATTCGATATGGTTTGCGCCTTGATTTATTCCAGTAATGTCCACGTTTATAATTTGTGGAGTTTCGTAAGCAGATAAAACTGAATCTGTGATAGAAAGGTCGTGGAAATCTATTCTAGTATATAAATCATTTAAAGATGTTTGGCTTGTTGGTGTTAATATATAAACACCCTCTCCAGTGGCAATCGCACCCGTGTTGATAGTGTTTTCTATTTTAATTGAATTATTTAATGTATCTACCTCTAGAAGTCGAGCCGAATCTCTTTGGAAGCTTTTTAACTCGTCGTTGATTTGAATTATATCACCAGGTTCGATTATTATACTTTGTTGTGATGCTTGGAACTGAACACCCTCGGTCTCTAGTTTGTTGCTATATAAAATATGTTTTGCGTAACGTCTAGCTTGGGATCTGGATGTAATTCCTCTAGCTCCTTCTTTGTATTTTAAAATACCCTTTTTCCTAATATCTTCTTCATCTTCCACATACTCAACTTTAGTTTTAAAATTGTCGGTTTTATCTTTATATTCGATTTCGACAAAATTAAATCTGTTATTTTTGCTCATATCAGAATATGAAAACACCCCATCAAAAACATTAGAATTGTTAAAGGTGGCTGAAATATCCTCTGGTTTATCTGCAAAGAAATTCAATGATCCGTTTTTCCAGTAAGCTACCCCGTGAAACATGTTACACACGGCGTTAACAAAATCAAAACCATTGAAAGACTCTTCAAATAATATATTACAAGAATGTCTTGGTTCTAAACCGCCAGCATTAGTTGATAATCCAGAAAAGTACCCGTTTGAATCTACGGCATCGCAATACTTGCCAATTTGATAAAGTTTAAAAATATCTATATCCTGTACATCGTCTTGATAATCACCAAGTCCGTAAGAATTGTTGGTTAAGATGTCATATAAAATCCAAGCTGGATTATCCGTCCAATCCTCTCTAAAAGATCCATCCCAATCTCCACTATAGATAAGTTGTTTTTCGTCTGATTCCTTATCCAAAAATCTTTTATCCAAACCTTCGTAAACTCCACCTGTAACAAGAGGAAAATAATTTGATGGTATTTTACATTTTTTTAAACGGAGATCATATGTTCTTTTTGGTGGATCTGTGAAACTTTTAGAATCAAAATAAATGCCAGCAAGCGCAGAATTAGGATATGTAAAATTAGAATCTATAATTTCGTTAAATGCTCTTGTTCTTACTTGTCTGGATAATAAAATAGATTCTGTCTCATGTGTTCTTTTGATAACTTTGACATATCTCTTGTGATTCGCTTTCAAGTAAGATAAGCTTTTGCCTTCACGATGTGCTTCATGAATTTCAGAATATTTTGGCAATATTACTGTTGCAAGATTAGTAATGAAGGGAGAGCTTGGATCAACCAAGCCTTGAACACTAGTGTCTAAAGTGTTGGTTTTGCGAAGTCCATGAAAACCTACTTCAATTCTAAAATCAATAGAACTAGGCAATATTTGGTTTTGATGATGATTGGTGTCTTGCATTGCTAAAATTTCAACAATACACTCTACCTTCGTAACCTCACTTCTATCTACAATATATGTATAGCTAATAGCTTCTTCTTCTATTGGCATTTGATTTGTCCAATTCGAATAATTAACAGAGTTAACGTCGGAGTAATATACGACTCTGACATCTTCATTTCCGTTTCCATCTTGAGCGTTGCCGCCACTTCTAAAAGGCCCAAATAACTCAGAAACGACTTTATTTTCTGTTTTACTTTCTGAAAAACCTAGCATTTTTGTTTGAAGCTCCTCTCCTTTTTTAAATTCTGCATAAATATCAGTAAAATTATATGCAGTTTGAGAAAAATCATATAAATCTCTCAATGATATTTCTCCAGCAATAGAGGCATCTGTAATGCCGTCCAACTTTTGAAACATATTATGTTTATATACGTATTTTGTATTGGAATTGGGTAAATTTTTAATGTTTCCAAATATGGCTGGATGTTCAAATGGACTTTCGTACTCTTTAGTTGCATCAATAGTATCTGAAAAACTTGAACCCATGTTTAAATTTAAATCATAAGCATACTGTTTATTCCAGACCATAAATTCATTATATTCTTTTAAACCATCATATCTTTGGAAAAGAAGCTCATACCTCCTATCGTCCGCATCTCTAGTAAGAAAACTTACGTCTCCATTTGAATTTCGGGGCATTATGCCGTTTTTTATAAATTTTGGCTTTAAGTGATAATCTATATTATATTTTTTTCTGTCTAATCGCCCATTGATACTTCCAGCCTTATCATTTCGATATTTTAATTCTCCTTCAGCTCGTAAATGGACAGCATTTCGAGTTACATAAGCATTACCATAACGAATATTTTGCTGTTTTGAATAACAAGTTTGTTCAACAAGAGGCGCAAATAAATCAATTATTCTGTCGCTCGGGCTTGCGGTCTGATATGAGCCATAAAGTTGTCTAGTATTGTTTGATCTAGCTCCATTGTAAAAGGCTGGATTCTGATTTAAAATACAATCTAAATCAGCATCTGCCATGACGTATTTTATTTCACCACTAACTAAACACTCCATTGATAAATAATCTCTTAAAGTGATTCCTTCTATATCTAGCCTTGTTGGTGTATAGTGTCCCCCAACACCGCCAACCCATCGACGATCATTAATTCTATAAGTATCTTCTGCATTAAGAGGGGATTCGTCATGTCTAGTGACCTTACTATCTAAACTAATACCAGAATTATCATCAAAATGAACAAAAACTTCTTCTCCAGTACTAAAACATTTCCAATCTCCATATCCAGTCCCCAAAATGGATACGATGTTACCTGCTTTATATTGGGGCCAATAACTAACCCAACCACCGCTAAAATCTTCGGCGTTATCGTTTTGAAATTGTGTAAATTCTGGAGATCCAGTTAAGCTTAAAGCCGTAGAATCAGTAAATTCCAAAGAGCCTGTCCACCTTTTTCTTAAAAATTGTTGTGGGGAGTATAGGTCATAACCCTGTTCGCCGTTGTAATTAAATTTTTTCTGTATGCAATGGTCAAGATAATAAAAGTTGTAGCCATTCCATTTTAATATCCAGCCTGTTGTATTATTTGGAGTGATGCCTGTTTCTATATAAGCGCCTGAATGAAATCTATTGACAAATCTTGTTTCGCGTTCGTATGGGTTTGATGCACTTGTTAGATTACGAATTTTTCTATCCGAATAAATATTATCATAATCAATATATCCACCACTTCTTAAATAGTATCCATTTAATTTATTTTGGTTTTGATGCATCCCCTCTATCATTAGTGGAGTCGTTTCTCTTGAAGAAGCCCCGCCTAATTTCATAGAGGGTTGATCATACCACCTTAATCTATTTCCAGATATACGGGGGTATTGAAAATCACGATGTATTCGATCGCTAAAAATGGTTGGACATGGTCCATATCTAATATCACTTAAGTCTAACCAATTGAGGGTTTGGTTGTATGGACTTGAGTGATTTACATTTAAGCCACACCTTCTCAGTGCGAGGGAAGAATAAAGGTAATCTTGACCAACTTCTTCAAAATTAGTCCATGAAGAAAAAGTAAAACCGAAATGAGTGGTATTTGTAAATGTTGAAACCCAAACCGACATATCGTAATAACCACCTGGGTTCAAAGTTGCCCTAATCGGGTCTATGGCCATATCATGTATGAAAAGATTATCAGGTTTTTTTCTAGAAATTCTCAAGACTGGTACATTTGTTATTTGGCTGTTGTACTGGCCAAAATTATATGAACTTCTATCAAATAATTGCTTACTGTCATATATTGCAGAATTTACGCCTGGCGCATTTCCAGTATAATTAACTATGCAAGCATTTAAATTCGCTGGTTCAGGTAAGTCTCCACTTATGTTATAACTTGAATTTTGATATTGAGCGCCACTGGTTGTTCTTTGATTCGCTTGTTGCAAAAAAAGAGAATTCCAAATAAAATTATCATTCGTTCGATTATTAGAAAAATCTGCTAAACCTTCGATTTCTGCTTCTGCATGAAAATTTATAGAAAAACCCCTTCTCGCTTGCTTTGTAAAAAATCGAGGAGCTGTATAATAATCTTTAGGTCCTTCTAATAAACAACAAGTATTATTGTAACTATAGTTATTTGAATTTGCAACTGATTCTACTTCGTAATTACCTGCTCTCCGCCCTAAACGGGTAAAGTTCGCAGCCTTATAATAGCCAAACATACTCACAGGAATCCGACTTATGGATTTCGAGCCAGCAAGTAATTTTACATCGGGCGGTTTTCCCACAAAACAAAAAATTGTGTTCGCCAATGCCCCCATCGGGACTAAATCTTTGTTTATGTTAACGTTTTTTACAAAATATTCTAAGAAACCGTCCCCAGTAGAATAAAATTGAATATCATATCTACTAGTGTCTCGCATATTGAAAGTGCTACCGCTATGACTTGTATGCAACAAAAAACTACTATTTAAAAAATCTTTTTTATAAGAAACATTTTCAGACATTTCTAAAACTGGAACATCGTTCAAATAAACAGATTGAAGTATTGAACTACTATCACCATCTAAATAAAGACCCCTTGGATTAACAGCGCCACCTATAGGCCCCTCACATAACAAATCTAATGCTCCAGCCACCGCAACGGTTTGTTTTATGTCCGCTGCGTTTGGTGGCCGTAATACAGCTTCTGATCTACCAGAAGATTTACCCCCCCCTTTACTTCCGCCCCCAGAGCCGCCAATACCCCCCATTAATCCGAGTTTTTGGGATATATTGCGCTTGATACGCTTTTTTATGTTGGATAGGGACATTTTTTGTTGTTATTTGGCTACGGGTAATGACAATGCTAAACGAATTACCTCTTCACTAAGAGGAAATGCATCATCTTCTTCCTTAAATGGATTTTCTTCTGATTCTATGTTTCTATTTCTGACGGAACTGGAAATAACCTGAGAGCCAACCCTTAGTCTACCATACCCCAATCTAACTGGCGCACCCTGTGATGCTAAATTATTTTGACTTTGAAACAAAAAAGATTCAGTCTTAACAGAAGCTTCAATTTCGCGCGGCTCATTTTTTGGAATTGGGGTCATTAGGTATGTTATACCTGCCATAATTAATCCCACACCCAAAGTTACAAAAAACGCGGAAGCGAATGCGCTTACTGCTCCGAAGGCCCCCATACCAGCAGCTACAGAAAGACCACCAGCAACTATTGCACCGACTGGGCCGTGACCAATAATACAAGGAACTATTTCTATTTCCTCTATTTTTTGTTCATGTTGTAGGGAAAGTGCATTGACACTTTTTTTATTCACTAAAAGCTCATAATTTTGACCCTCTTTACAGTCAGCGATTATTGTTTCTTTAAAATTTTTATGTATTGTGTTGATGGCGTTGACGGCATCTATTGGTTTTTTGATATTAAAAAACTCAAAAGAATTACCAAAAATTTTAGCCAAACGGCCGTGTAGTTTTATTTTTGTCTTCATTTTAATTAAATCCCAGGTTTACAACTTTTTGATATTTGCTTTCCTCTCCTTCATAAGTGTATACATCAACTCGATCTTGCAAAAATTTTTCCATGCTGTAGTCTTCTATATTTATGTAGGAAATTTCTGTTGCCACCACCTTTGTTCCTATTCTTAACCTTCCGTATCCAAGCGGAACGTTAATACCTTGAAGGGTTGTATTTTGTTCTGTTGAAAATAAAAAAGAATTTATCTTAAGTGTTGACACAACATCTCTTGGCTCAACACCCTCTGGCTCTGGCGTCAACAAATACATAATACCAGTCATCACCAAATTAATTGCCAAATTAACAAAAAAAGCTGTAAAGCCGTGACCACAAATACAAGGCACAATGTCAATTTTTTTTACTGTTTGATCTTTCGACATTTCCCCAAAAGAATCAACTTTCTCGCCGTCAAAAATAATTTCAAAAAACATTCCTTTATCGGCTAAATCTAATACGGCTTTTTTAAATCCTTTATGGTTTGCTTCTATCGCATTTATAAAGTTGTAAGGTTTGCCTAGATACTTAAAAGTGTGCTGTTTTTTAAATTTTTTTGCGAGTATCCCATGTAAAAAAATATTAGTCATTTATCTCCTTTCTTATTTTTTCTAGAAGTTTTTTTTCACAATCTAAAAATTCAGGCTCAAATATGCTAAATTTTTGAGTCTTATATGAATATATGAGAAAAGGCAAGCAAACCAAATTAGACATTTTTTTGTCGAATTCCGATGGCTCTTCTTCGCAATCTATATGTGAATGGTAAACACCCACAATGTTATAGTTGTTTTTTACATATAAAAAATCTTTGGCTGGTATGTAGAATTGGTTTTCTTTATCTTCTGCCCTGTTTTCGCATTCATGAACATTGAATTCATTATTTTCGTAAATAATAAAGCCACAGATTTCTTCATTTCTGTTTTTGTTGCAAGCTTTTATGATTTTATGCTTAATGTTCATTAATAAGAATATTTTTCGGTTCCTGGAAAACCTCCATATGGTAAATCTTTACCTACGTTAATTCCATTTAAATCATCAGACCAATCGTCATTATCATATCTTTGCAAGCATCCGCCGAGCTTTTTAGAGCAAGAGTCCTTTAGCCATAAATCCGAACGGAGTTCTGGGCGTGTGTTATTTGTAGAAGAATGACCAGATTTACATACATAATAAACAGGGTGTTGCTGATAGTAATTTGCAGTTAATCCTTGCGAACTTGTAACTCTATCGGATAGTCTGAATATATAATCTCCTACTGAATATGATTTGCCAGTTTCCCAGAGACCGCTAGGTTCTAATATAGAATCAATTGTTGTTCCTATTTTTTGTATTGGAAATATGCCAGAGTTCAAGGCCCAGCTATCATTCGACCCAGTTACCAGTAAATTATCGTTTGCATCTGATACAGGTCTATCTTTGCTATCTCCTATAAATTCTGATGTATTGCCATATCTACACCCAAAACCCCTATATACCCAAGAACAATATCTGGAGGCAATGGTTCTCGAAGGCAATTGAACATTTTCTAATTCTAAACTAGAAACTAATTCAAACTCTACAAACAATTTATTTTCTATGGTTTTTCTTGAAATAAAGAATTTATCGTCTCTTAATCTGGCGTTAGGGTTTGCAGAACCCCAGGGGTTTTGATTGTTTGGGAAGTTTGCATCGTCTAAAAATTTCGCATAAGTTCTTCTTCTGACTAATTTAGCGCCATTTAAATTGTCATATTTTCTTAGCATTGACGAGACATACATGCCAGCATTTGCTATTTTTATTTTGGGTCTTGGCAATCTTTGATCGCCCAAAACCTCAAAATCTGAGGCTTCCACGGGTAGTGGGAGGTACTCTTGGCCATCAAAGTAAATTTTACCAGCTAGTCCATTTGTGCCGCCGTGAAAATATAAAACCGCTTGACTATCCTGCTGGTAATTGTAATATAATGCAAATAACTCTAAAATAGCCGTAGGTTCCAGACCTAACGTCTCATTTACAAAATCCTGATTTAAACCTCTAGCCATATATGTTATTACACACAGAAACGTCGGGAGAACCTAAATTTATACAGGGTGGGTCCTTTGTTAAATTTGATAAATCTCACAAAAAAATAGCCTTGAGTGTATTTTTAGAATTCCAGAAAAAAGCAGAAGTGGGTTATTGGAGCAATATAGCTAAGGGGCAAAGTGAATTATTTTACCAAAGATTCTTGGTGCAAGAGTTTAACGAAATGCTTAAAAAATTTCCAATAAAATACACAATGTTAGATCATGAAGATAACCCATTTGGTTTTGTTTTTTTTACAAAAAATATTTTAGCCGAAAGGTCTCTTGATTTGCAGTTTGGCTTTAAGAGAAGTGATTACTTTTTGAATTCAAAAATGATTGAAATATTTAAAAATATTTTAGAAAACGCAAGATTAGAACATAACATAGATAATGTTTATGCTTGTTTAATGGAGCGAAAAAACCAAGAAAAATACAATAAAACAGTATTAAATTTATTAGGCGCAAAAATCATTAATAAAGATGCTTTCGGAAGACCTTTGATCAAATTTGAATGAATTCAAAAATTTTAAAAAATTTTACTCTAACCCCTTTGCGGAAAAGCCAAAAGAATGAAGTCAGGGAGCATCTTCTTGCTTTTCAAAGAAAGGCGGATATTAAAATTATGTCTGTAAATTTTAAAAAAATAAAAAGCTCCAGAAGTAAAAATCAACTTATAGAAGAACAGGTAAATCAATTTCTATTAGATGAAGATGTAAAATATGTTGCAATTAATGACGATACGGGAGAGATAGGATGTTTCTTTTGCTTCTCTATCGAGAATAGGGAAGCTGATTTTAAAATGGCGCTGAAAAACCCAGAATACATTTTTAATCCTTTAATGATTGATATTGCCAAACAAGTCATGCGCATGGTGAAGAAAAAATACGGTATCAAAAGAATGTATTCAAGACTATACGAAAGAAACAATTTTACTAATTATAAAAAATTCATAATAAAATATTTAAACGGAAAGCTAACAAGAGATGGAAAAAGAATCGCAACAGTCGAGTACAACATATAAAAGATTTTCTTCTTACGACCAATTTATAAACCTACATTTTCCTGTAGAAAGTAAGATCGCACATAAGGTTTCTGATAATGGTGGCAAATCTGAACCTATTGATATTGAAATATATGAAGTAAAAGATTTGGGTAAAGCCCTCTTGATACAAGGAGACATACAATTATTAGAATCTCACGAACATAAATACCACGAAGGTTTTGTACACGTTCCACTCTCTTTTGTGAGAGAACCTAGAAATGTTTTAATTCTTGGCGGTGGGGATGGAGGAGCGGCAAGAGAAATCTTAAAATACGAATCTGTAGAAAAAATTAAAATCGTTGAACTTTCTAAAGATGTTGTCGAACTGTGCAAAGAACATATACCTAGTGTCGGCGAATCATTAAAAAACCCAAAAGTAGAAATTATTTACGAAAACGCTTGTGAGTGGATAAAAAACCGCAAAGAAGAATTTGATTTAATTTTAATTGATGCCACAGATTTTTGCTCGACCAAAGATGGAGATTCTAGTAAATTTAATTTACGAGATGAAGACAATATAGTTATATGTAAAAAACTTTTATCTTCTAAAGGTGTTTTAGTTTATAATGATGATTTTTTTGGAATTAATCAACACAACACGATAAATAGAACAATCTACCTTAAGGAAAGATTTAACTTTGTTAAGCCTTATAAGATTAATGTACCTTATTTTCTTGGTGGAGATTATACTTTTATGATTTGCTCTGATTCTGTTAATTTAGACGCAAATATATTTAAACCCCAAAAACATAAAACAAAGTTCTTTAACGAGAGTATATTGAATTCTTGTTTTGCTCTGGGGGAGGTTTTCGATAAAGGTATATCAAATTACAAACTCGAAAGAAGTCTTGGCAATACAATAACTATTGATTTCGCAGGTTGCGAATTTAAAGAAATAGATAACTTAGACTTTATTAAACAGGTTATGGAAGATTCTTTGGATTTTGGTGGTTTTAATATTTTAAATTCAAATGCCCATAAGTTCGAGCCGCAAGGAATAACGATAGCTTTTATGTTAAGTGAGTCTCATTTTACCTGCCACTCTTGGCCAGAACATGGCAGAATATGTTTTGATTTGTTTAGTTGTGCTAATTTAGAGCGTAGCCAAAAACTTATAGATAAATTAACAGAATTAATGCCTCATGATAGTGTAAAAGTAAACAAAATCGAAAGAAAAATTTAATGGTTAGAAAAACAAATGGCACATATATTAAATGTGGCGATAAAATATATGCTGGAGTTCTGAAAGCTGCCTCTGGATCTATTATATTAGCTATATTACAAAAATATCACAGCACTATTTCTGATTTAGAGAATAGAGGCAACATTAATATGAGAAGATTGCACTTATATGTACCAAAACTAAAAAGACATCAAATTAGGGGGGGGCATGTTGTATTAATCTCAAGAGATCCAATAGAAAGATTTCGTTCTGCTTGTGTAGAGGCAGAAAAAACAGCAGAGGAAGCTATTTTAGAGTTAGGAACAAGAGAAATGAATGTACATTTTACTCCAACTTCAAATTGGTTAATCGATGGATGTAGACTTTATAAGTTTGAAGACCATTTAGAAGACGCTGTAAGAGAACTGGGTTTAGATTGGCCGATGCAGCACGACGTGAAAGGTAAAGGGAAACCAAAACCAGTGTTGACGGAGGAGCAAATAGAGTCAATAAAGCTATTTTATGAAGAAGATCTTCAATTATACAGATCAATAAAAAAAGCTGGCCAAATTTGGACAGCTTCGAAGACTCCTTCTGTGGAGGATGTTTTAAAATTTAGATAAGCTTTAATAGTTTCCTACATTCCTTGGCTGGAATATCTTTATAATCCTTCCAAGACTTAATGACTTCTGGATCGTTTTCGTACTTGCCGTCAGAATAAAGCGTACGGAGCTTGTTTAAGAACGAGTTGAAGTCTGTACCCACCTTTTCTTTTAAAATCCCCTGTGGGCTAATATCTTTAGCTCCTGAAGACGATGGAGGTACTACAATGGGCGATTTGTTTTTAGACGTATCGATTTCATCGGCGCCGACAATATGAATACCAAGGAAGTTGCGAACAGTACGAACAAAAGCGCGATTCTCTGCAATACATTCTAAGAACTTCGCAGCGAATCCATTTGTATTATGAATTGTTGCATTAGCGATTGAAGAGAAACTGCAACCCCATTCGCCATCTGAATTTTCGTAATTTTGAACCCAATCAATAATACAACGAACAACTGCTCGCTCATCAGAGCTTTCTTGGATTTGATAATGAATACTCTTCATCCCACGAAGTTTTGCAAGCTCCTTAATTCCACCAAGCTTAATCAAAAGCTGCGAATCATCAAGACCCTCAATAGATTCTGGGACTGGCATTTTACGCATCTCAAACCAATCCTTGTTTGGGTACAGGTGTTCTGAATTAATCATAGCTCGCCAATTAACTGAGCCATCTTCATTAAAGATATAATCAACAGACTCAAGGAGTCCGTGTTCGTTGCGCTTCCAGATGTCTGGGCC
>Ga0209645_1000464_pt1 | contig 20846 bp, 25 predicted proteins | sample ETNvirenome_6_30_FD_184070 | JGI IMG/M metagenome (GOLD analysis project Ga0209645, IMG submission 184070) | Marine viral communities from the Pacific Ocean - ETNP_6_30 (SPAdes) (version 2) | ecosystem: Environmental > Aquatic > Marine > Oceanic | place: Pacific Ocean | collected 2013-06-19
TGAAACATTCGTATGACAGTGCAAATAATGCATTGACAATGCGTAATGTATCTGTATCCTTGAGTGAAACGAACAACATAGAAAGTGATACATATGAATGTAAGAAATATAATTAATGATCTATCACTTAGTAATGGTGAAACTAAACGTATGAATTGTCCTGAGTGTAATGGATACAAAACGTTTACTGTTACTAACAACATGGGATCATTGTTGTGGAACTGCTACAAAGCTGGATGCTCTGTGTCTGGGGGTAAACGTACCCACCTTACGGCAGAAGACATACGTAAGTCTTTGGGCAGTGTTGCACAAGAGACACACGGTATTAAATTCGACAAGCCAGAATGGATTGTATACAACAATGCTGCAATCCAAGACTTCTGTGATCAGTGGGGGCTTAACCCCGATATGATGGGGCTTATGTATGATGTGAAGGAACATCGTGTGGTCTTCCCTAATCGTCACAACGGTATCATGGTTGATGCCTGTGGCAGAGCACTTGGTAAACGTCTACCAAAGTGGAAAAGATATGGAAATAGCAGCTTGCCATACACGTTTGGTTGTGGTAAAACTGCTGTAGTTGTTGAGGACTGTGTGAGTGCTGCTATTGTAGGTGCAACAGACAGACTTGGATGCCAAGATGGTGGTGTATATGTCGGGGTAGCAGTGTTGGGTACATCACTATCAGAGGGACACAAACGGTACTTATCACAGTTCTCAACAGCAGTGATTGCCTTAGACCCCGATGCACTACCAAAGACCTTGGCGATTGCAAAAGAATTACGTGGTCACGTACCAAACGTAAAGGTGCTACGACTGCATGACGATCTCAAGTATCGTAACCAAACCGACTTCGACGATTTACAACACTTAGGAGAAACATAATGGAATTATCACTTGTACGTAGTCTGATGGACAAAGAGTTCTACGATGATCATCGTGGTGCTCGTTGCCCTGACAGACTATTCAGCAAAGATGTACGTAAGATCAAGCAGTCCATTGACACTGCTATGGATCGTTACGAACGTACCGTAACACCAGATGAGATTGAAGCCTTGTTCATGGCTAACAATCCTACACTTACTACTGCACAGAAACAGGCGTACTCACATCTGTTTATGCAGATCAAACGTGAGGCACCAATGGGTAGTGACGTAGCACAGGAAGTGCTATCCAAACTGTTCCAACAGGTGGTGGGTGAGGACATCGCCAACCTTGGCTTTGATTATGTGAACGGTGACAAGTCTAGTCTTGAACCATTACGTAATCTGATAGAGCAGTATGGAGATGACTTTACTCCCAATTTGAAAGTTGATTGGGAAGACACAAGTCTGGATACAATACTTGCTATGACTGACCTTGAGTCACAATGGACATTCAACATACCTACCCTTGTACGCAAGGTAGAAGGCATCAATGCAGGACACCTGATTGAGGTAGGTGCAAGACCAAACACAGGCAAGACATCATTCCATGCCTCTCTCGTGGCTGGCCCTGATGGTTTTGCATGGCAGGGTGCAAAGTGTGTTGTCTTGTGTAACGAAGAAGGATACCACCGAGTTGCACACAGGTACATCACGGCTGCTACTGGTATGGACAAGTTCCAGATCAGTAAGAACAGGATAACGGCTGCTGATGTATTTGATCGTATCCGTAGCAAGGTTATGTTCAAAGATGCTACAGGACGTGACATGAATTGGGTAGAGTCTGTATGTAAATCCTACAAGCCTGACATTGTGATCCTAGACATGGGTGACAAGTTTGCTAGGACGGGTGGCTTTGCCAGACCTGACGAAGCACTGAAGGCTAATGCTGTACATGCTAGGCAGATCGCCAAGCAGCAAGAGTGTGCCATCTTCTACATGTCTCAGCTATCAGCAGAAGCAGAGGGTAAGGTTGTACTCAACCAAGCCATGATGGAAGGCTCACGTACAGGTAAGGCAGCAGAAGCTGATCTGATGATTATGATTTCCAAGAACCCTACAGTCGAGGGTCAGGAAGAAGAAGATATTCAACGCCACATCAATGTGGTCAAGAACAAACTATCTGGGTGGCATGGTATCGTGCACTGTAATCTGGAATACAAAACTGCGAGGTACGTTGTATGATAAAAGTAACTAGCTTAGATCACATGGGTGGTGACATTACAGTAGTAAACGCAGCCCGTGTATCATTCGGTAAACGATCTGGCATGGTCTGTGTGGATCATGTGATAGGCAAGTGGCAACTTGAGGACAAAGATAAAAAGCTCATATACTATCTTGCAAAACACAAACACATGTCACCATTCGGGCATTGCTTCGCCAGCTTCCATGTCAAGGCTCCGATCTTTGTGGCACGTCAACTTGTGAAGCATAAGTTTCTGCGTTGGAACGAGATCAGCCGTAGGTATGTGGATGGAGAGCCTGAGTTCTATGTGCCTGATGTGTGGCGTGGACGTAGTGTTGACAAGAAACAGGGGTCTTCAAACACTCCTGTAGAGTTTCTGCGTATGCAGGGCTTCAATGAGCAGTCAGTCAATGACGGGGCCATCAAGCATCAGATGTACAGCCTCGACCTATACCGTGACATGATTACGGCAGGTGTCTGCCCAGAACAAGCACGTATGATATTACCTCAGTCTACCATGACTGAATGGTACTGGTCTGGTAGCCTTGATGCCTTTGCTGATATGTGTAAACTCAGATGTGCTTCTGACACACAAGCAGAGACACGAGAGGTTGCAAATCAAATCAGTACTGCAATGAGTGAAAAGTTTCCTGTATCATGGGATGCCCTACTAAGGGGTGTTAGCAAATGACCGTAAGACCTTTCACAGAACAAGAACGACAAAGGGCAAAGGAGAAACGACAGATGAATACAGCTACTATGACAGAAGAGATTATATTACATTCAGCAATGAAACGTAACAATCTGACAGTGAAAGAAGCAGTAGAAGCAATGGAAATCTATGGTAATGACAAAGAATTTTACGAACACCTTGACAGGTTGTATGCAAATGAGGTAACACTAGAAGAATGAAACACTTAACACTCGACGTAGAAAACACTGTGACCAAACGGGATGGCAAGCTACACCTTGATCCATTCGAGTCTGGTAATACATTAGTCATGGTGGGTATGCTAGATGATCTTGGCAACGAAGCTATAGTGACATTTGATCACGCAGAGCATCCACCCACCGACAGGGGAGCACAGATAGTACAAGACCTTCTTGACTGTGCTCCTCTGCTTATCATGCACAATGCCGCACACGATCTCGTATGGTTGTGGGAGTCTGGGTTCACATACAACGGCCCTATCTTCGACACCATGCTAGGCGAATACATACTGCAACGTGGGCAGAAAGAACCACTGTCCCTTGAGGCATGTGCAGAACGTTACGAACTTGACACCAAGAAACAGGACACCATGAAGGAATGGCTGAAGGCTGGTAAGCAAGTTCGTGATATGCCACATGCAGAGTTATCAGACTACCTGTCTGCTGACCTTGCAGCAACGCAGCAATTGTATGTACGTTTGGCGACGAAGTACGAGGCATGTAGTACACTGGAAGGAACAGCACGACTAACCAATCAGCTTGCTGTACACCTTGCACGTATATACCAACGTGGCTTTGCCGTTGACATGTCTGTACTTGAGGAAGTTAGGCAAGAGTTTACACAAGAACGTGACACTCTCATAGCCAGCCTTGCTGCACAGGTACGTACACTAATGGGTGACACACCTATCAATCTCAATAGCCCAGAGCAATTGTCTTGGGTTATCTACAGCCGCAAACCCAAGGACAAAAAGTTTTGGGCTGATTTGTTTGACGACTACATGGACGATCAGGACTACAAGTATCAGGTACGTAACAGTAGTGATGTCTTGTACAAGCAGAAGGCAAAGCAATGCAATACCTGCAAAGGTAATGCATATATACGAAAAGTAAGGAAAGATGGTACACCGTATGCAAAAACCAATAGATGTAATGATTGCAACGCCACTGGCTTTTTGTTTCTGGATACCCCCGACAGGGCAGGGCTAAAGTTTACCGCACCAAACAGTAAGTGGGTAAGTGCCAATGGCTTTAGCACTAGCAAGGACAATCTCGTATACCTTGAGGGTGTAGCCCGTAGCAAAGGTAACACAGAGGCAGAACAGTTCCTATCCAATGTTCGTAGGCTATCTGCCGTGGAAACCTACCTCTCTAGTTTTGTAGAGGGTATTTCAACCCACGTCAAGCAGGATGGTAAACTTCATGTCAGACTGTTGCAACATCGCACAGGCACTGGCAGACTTTCAGGGGCAGACCCCAACATGCAGAACATGCCACGTGGTGGTACGTTCCCTGTCAAACGTGTATTCAAATCCCGTTGGGATGGCGGTCACGTGATGGAAGCTGACTTTGCCCAGCTTGAGTTTCGTGTGGCTGCATTCCTATCACAGGACAGGACTGCCATTGACGAAGTGACTACAGGCTTTGACGTACACTCATACACCGCCAAGGTTATCAGTGACGCTGGTCAGCACATGTCCAGACAGGAAGCCAAGGCACACACATTCGCCCCTTTGTACGGGGCAAGTGGATTCGGTAGGACACAGGCAGAAGCTGAGTACTACCAGCAGTTCACAAAGAAATACAGTGGCATTGCTAGGTGGCATACCTCACTAGCAAGTGAGGCATTGAGCACAGGCAAGATCACTACACCATCTGGTCGTGAGTTCGCATTCCCTGACGTACAACGTAGACGTAATGGGAGTGTGACATATTTCACACAGATAAAAAATTATCCTGTACAATCGTTTGCTACTGCTGACATTGTACCCATATCTCTGATATACATTGATAAGATGTTAGAGGTAAATAAACTTAACAGTTGTATCGTCAACACAGTGCACGACAGTATTGTGATTGACGTACACCCCAATGAGAAGGAGAAAGTATTACGGATCATTAGCCGTACTAATGAAGTACTTACGTCACTGGTCAACAAACGATGGGACTTGGACTTCAATGTTCCGTTGCTGTTAGAAGCAAAAATCGGTCCGAATTGGCTTGACACAAAGGACGTAGCCTGATATAACTATAGCTCTGTTAAAACGAAAAGGAGAAACACATGACACTAGTAGAAACATTTGACACATCAAACTACAGCCAAATGGCAGCAACAATGGGTATGTCTGCTGACAATAAACCTTCCCGTGATAGCTCAACGCTGGCACGTTTACGCATCAATCACTCAGCCATTATGGGTGAGCAAGATGTAAATGGTAAGAAGGTAAAGCTAGAGGTAGTCTCTGGTGGTACATACAAGTTGGAGATTCCTGATGGTCCAACGTATTACGCAGAGTCTGCAGTCATCCGTCCATACATGCAACGGTTTATGTACAAACGATTCATCATGGGTAACAATTCAACACCCAATCGTTATGTCAAGACCGTTATGGCTGACAACTTGAGCACTGATCTCAAGGACAACGATGGTGGGTTCAACTGTGGTAAACCTGCAGGTTGGATCGAAGACTTCAAGGCATTGCCTCAGAAGACACAAGAACTTATCCGACAGATCAAACGTGTACGTGTAATGTTTGGCACAGTATCACTGGTCAATCCTGTAGATGCCAACGGTAATCCTGTCACACAAGACCTGACAGATACACCATTCATCTGGGAGATTGAAAACCGTGATGCATTTAAAATGGCTGGCGGTATCTTCACCAAACTTGGAAAGATGCGTAGGCTACCACCAATGCACACTATCAAGTCTAGTACACAGGAACGCAGCTTGCCGAATGGCAATAGCTTCTTCCTTCCAGACTTGGAGTTGGATGTAACAACCTCATTGGATCTTGATGCAGAGGCACAGGAAACTCTTACAAACTTCCTTGCTTGGATCGCAAACTACAATGAGTACATCGTAAATGCTTGGGATGAAAACGCCAACAAGCACGAGGATATTCCATTCGATGATGTGGATAACATCATTGATGCAGACATGGACGAGTTTGCGTAATGGAGCATCCTGCTGAACTAGCAATACATCAGTACCTTCAGGATGCTGCCAATGGTAAGTCACAAATGTCTGACGAAACTATTGAACGTGTCGCCACTGAAGTTGCTGATGCATTGAAGAGACAGTTTGGCTCTGGTAATAAACGTGACAAGTTTAAGTTAAGGATGTCCAACATTGGGCGTCCTGCTTGTCAGCTTTGGTTTGAAAAGAACCAGCCTGAGAAGGCATTACCAAGACCCACAACGTTTGTAATGAACATGATGATAGGAGATATAGTTGAGGCGGTTTTTAAAGGTATTCTCACGGAAGCAGGAGTACAGTTTCAAGACACTGATCACGTTACTTTACAGGTTGGAGATAGAGATAATAGCTCTGTCAATGGTAGCTATGATCTTATTATTGAAAATTCTGTCGATGACGTAAAGTCTGCATCTGATTGGAGTTACAGAAACAAGTTTAAATCATACGAGTCTTTGGCATCAAAGGATTCGTTTGGTTATGTAAGTCAACTTGCTGGTTATGCCCAAGCATCTGGGTATAAAGCTGGTGGTTGGTGGGTTATAAACAAAGCCAACGGGCAGTTCAAGTATGTTAAATCAGAGATTGACATGCACAAGCAACTGCGTAAGATACAAGATACCGTGGAGACTGTTAATGACAATAGTTTCCAACGGTGCTTTTCCCCTGTACCCGAATTGTTTCGGGGGAAAGCAACGGGAAACTATATACTTGATGAAGGTTGCAAGTTCTGCGACTTCCGTCAGGAGTGTTGGCCTTCACTGCAAGAGATACCATCCAAGGTATCGCAAGCAAAGGAGCCGCCAATTATGCAATATGTAGAAAGGAGTGATGTATGATTGGAGATGCTGAAATAAAAGAGATGCAAGAACACATTGCAGAAATGGAACGTGAGATTGCAGCAAAGAAGAAAGCCCTACGTGAAGCTAAGTACGCAGGGCTACGTGCAGCTATGCAAGCTCGTAAAGAAGCAGATGATGCTGTTAAGCAGGAGCTAAAGGAATTAGGTATTACACAACCTACATCCTTTGGAATACCACTAGACTTTCATTGGAAGTTCTAGTGAATCATAAGCAATTTAAAGCTGCACTAAAGCAGGGGTATAGGAGTGGTCTTGAGATAAAGGTCAAAGAATTTCTACGAGAGAATAACATACCTATAAAGTATGAGTATCTCAAGATAGAATGGGAAGACCTCATGTACCGTACCTATACCCCTGACTTCATATTACCTAACGGTATAATCGTTGAGGTTAAGGGTAGGTTCACTGCCGCAGATCGACGTAAACATATCTGTATCAAGAAACAACATCCTAAGTTGGATATACGTTTCGTATTTGAGAGCAGCAGACGCAAGCTAAGTAAGGGTGCTAAGTCTACCTATGCATTGTGGTGTGAAAAGAATAAGTTTATGTACAGTGATCGTGTGATACCACAAGAGTGGTTGAAGGAGAAAGGTAAGAATATGCACCCAGATTTTATCCAGTTCCCTTTGAAGAAAATAAAAAGGAGTTAGCATGGCTACGATATTTAAGGAGTTCGATGATAATGACGTAATGGTAAGGCTATCACCTTTCTTAGACCCCAAAGGAGAGTGGACAGGAGAGTTGCTGGTTGGCATTGTGGCTTCAGAAGATAACGATTTATCTGATGATGATTATATGAGTATAATGCAGCTTGGCTCTATGCTATGTGCGGCAGTACCCTTGATGGAAGATGACGAAAAGTTTAGGGAAATGCTTTACAACCAAACACAAAATATGTTAGAAGAAGATAAGAAAAAGAAACCAACGATCACAAAACAAGAAGACAATGTGATCAAAGTAAATTTTTGAAAGGAGCAAACGAATGGCAGACATCGTAAACAACCCACCACATTACAATCAAGCTGGTATTGAATGCATAGATGCCATTCGTGCAGCTACTGGAGATGGTTTCCAATACTATTTACAAGGTAATATTATGAAGTATCTCTGGCGGTATCGTTACAAGAATGGCCTAGAGGATTTGAAGAAAGCCAGATGGTATCTGGATTCATTAATAGAGGATCTTACAGATGAGAGCCAAGATTTTTTTAACAATTGAATTAGACGAAGAGGATTACCCCATTCCTGTAGATGGCATGGTGGTTGAAGAGATAGACGAAACAATACGTAACCTAATCCATGATGTAGATGGTATGGATGTGAAATCAATGAAGATAATAACAGAGGAATGACACATGAATATGAATGAGTATCAAACACAAGCTGCCAAAACAGCAATATATCCCGCATCTGTACAGGTACTGTATCCTACACTAGGACTTGCAGGTGAAGCTGGTGAGGTAGCAAACAAAGTAAAGAAGATTGTACGTGATGGTAAACTTGACAAAGAAGCTATCGGTTCAGAGATAGGAGATTGCCTATGGTACATTGCAGCTATCTGCAAAGACTTGGGATTAAAGATGGAAGATGTAGCACAAGCTAACCTTGATAAGCTACGCCAACGTCAAGAGAAAGGTACACTTTCAGGATCGGGTGACAAAAGATGAGTTTGATTAATAGAATACCTGACTTTTGTTTTAGTCACTGGCTACTACGTATCCCTCTGATCATTGTGTTTGCACAACAGGGAATGGACAAGATACCTGTTGACCCAGAAGTAGCCGCAGTGTATGGTCTTCCATATCTGGTTTGGTGGTTTGTTGCATGGGGAGAATTAGGTGCAGCTATCGGTTTAGCTTTTGGTGGACTAGCACATATTGAAGGGTTTAAAGATTGGATCACAGAAGCTGGTGATTTACTGACTAGGTTTAGTGGCTTTACAATTGGCTGCATAATGACAGGTGTTATATGGATTGCACAACCAGAAAGTCTTTGGGATGTGTTGTGGTATGATCACTTCCATGTTATGTTGTGGCTAGGTGGGTTATTTTTTGCGTTGAGAGGAAACAGAACATGAGTAATTATTTACCGACTGACTATCAGTCATTTATACACAAATCACGATATGCAAAATACTTCGATGGGTATGGACGTGAGACATGGGACGATACAGTAACACGTTATTCAGCAAATGTTATTTCTGATAACGTACCGTCAGAACTCAAGTACGAACTTGAGCAAGCTATACTTGGGCTAGAGGTTATGCCATCCATGAGAGCTATGATGACTGCTGGCCCTGCATTAGAACGTGATAACACTGCTGGATACAACTGTAGTTATCTACCCGTAGATGATCCTAAATCCTTCGATGAGGCTATGTTTATCCTTCTCTGTGGTACTGGTGTCGGCTTCAGTGTCGAGAGGCAGTTCATCAGCAAACTTCCCGAAATCCCTCAACTGTTCGACAGTGATACTACCATTGTGGTTAAGGACAGTAAAGAAGGTTGGGCTAAAGCATTCAGACAATTGTTAGCACTCCTGTGGGCTGGTGAGATTCCCAAGTGGGATGTGTCTCTTGTACGTCCTGCAGGTGCAAGACTAAAGACGTTTGGTGGTAGAGCTAGTGGCCCTGCACCTCTTGTAGAATTGTTTAACTTTACTGTAACCACATTCAAGAATGCACAAGGACGTAAGCTATCCAGCATTGAATGCCATGACCTGATGTGTTTCATTGGTCAGATCGTAGTTGTAGGTGGTGTACGTAGATCAGCAATGATCAGCTTGTCTAACCTAAGTGATGACCGTATGCGTCATGCTAAGTCAGGACAGTGGTGGGAGACTGCAGCACACCGTGCCTTGGCAAATAACAGTGTGTCATACACAGAGAAACCTGATGTAGAAACATTCATGCGAGAGTGGACTGCATTGGTAGAGTCTAAGTCTGGAGAGAGAGGAGTATTTAATCGTGAAGCATCTAAGAAACAAGCTGCAAAATATGGTAGACGTGACCCTAACTACGAGTTTGGGACGAATCCGTGCAGTGAAATCATCCTGCGCCCGTATCAGTTCTGCAACCTTACGGAAGTTGTTGTCCGTGCCACGGATACTATTGAGGATCTTGAACGAAAAGTCCGTCTTGCAACTATACTTGGAACAATTCAATCAACCTACACCAAGTTCCCATATCTGCGAAAGGTGTGGCAACGTAACACAGAAGAGGAACGATTGTTGGGTGTGTCACTCACGGGGATAATGGACAACTCTTTAATGACTACAAAAAATAAAGGATTGGAGAAAACCCTTGATCGTTTACGTGAGGTTGCTGTTGAAACTAATGATACGTGGTCGGCTTATCTTGGTGTTAATGCTTCTGTTAGCATCAGTTGTGTTAAGCCATCTGGAACAGTCTCACAACTCGTTGACTCAGCCAGTGGAATACATGCCCGTCATTCCCCCTATTACATCAGAACCGTTAGAGGAGACAACAAAGATCCCCTGACACAGTTTATGAAGGATCAAGGTATACCTAATGAACCGTGTGTGTTTAAGGGAGACACAACTACAGTCTTTAGCTTTCCTCAGAAATCACCAGCAGGTGCAGTTACACGTAATGATATGACCGCCATAGAACAGTTAGAGATGTGGCTTACGTATCAACGACACTGGTGTGAGCACAAGCCTAGTGTGACTATCTCTGTACGTGACAGTGAATGGTTAGAGGTAGGTGCATTTGTATTCAAACACTTTGACGAGATGTCAGGTGTGTCATTTTTGCCACACTCTGATCATACTTATCAACAAGCACCATATCAGGACTGTACAGAAGAAGAATATAATGCTTTACTGGCTAAGATGCCTAAACGCATTAACTGGAATGCATTATCAGAGTACGAGCAAGAAGATAACACAGTTGCTATGCAAACTATGGCTTGCTCTGGTGATGTATGTGAAATCGTAGACTTAACATAAAGGAGAAGTACAATGGAAATATTTCAATTTTTTACATCCACACTTATAGCAATAGGTTTGCTTGCGGAAGTAGGAATACCTATGATTGAGGGTACATGGGAAGTAATCAAAGAAGCAGCAAACGTATACTAGGAGAATATCATGCCCGTAAGAAAACAGTTTAGTACCGCACTATACAATGCATATGATGCACCAGCAAAGAATGCTCTTGTAGAGTATTTAAAAACTGCAGGACATATAATAGAAGATGACACAGAGAATTACACTGCAGCAGATGTAATCTCTACAAAGAAGGATTGTACTTATTACAACGAGGCTGAAATCAAACTGGCATGGACAGGAGATTGGCCTACGGATTGGAAGGAGATACGTATACTTGAACGTAAGACCAGACTATTAGAAAAGTATGAGGACGCAGATGGCGTACTAAACTTTTACATCTTCCGCAAAGACCTTAAACAGGCATGGCGTATTAAAGATACCAGCCTCACAAAGGATCGACTGCGAGAAGCATATGGTAGAAACATCGTGAAAGGAGAACAGTTCTATCATATCCCCTACACCGAAGCAACTTTAATCAACATAGGAGAAGCAGCATGAGCAATAAAAAACTCTCTCGTAAAGAACGTAACCTTGGCAAGTATGATGCCCCATTGAAGTTTCAATTTAATCAGGGTTATACATCCTTCAAACGTGGTAAGGTGTGGAACCCGTATCATACCGCCACAATGCAGTGGAGAGAGTGGGAGAGAGGTTTTACAAAAGCCTACTATGAGCAGTTAGAACGGATACTACAGTATGAGTCTGGAAGAAGAAGCAAAGAAGTTTCTGCAGCAACGTAACCAAGGCAACGAACCAGAACAATTACGAGAAGAACTAATTAAAATGCTAGAGTGGTTTCTTGAGCAGCTAAAAAAGAAGGGGGCTTAACGGCCCCCTAACTTTCTAAGTATTCTGATTTGATTTATGTCACTGTAATCTGGATTACCATACATTTTTATAAAGGCACGTTCAGCCTTCTTACGTTGCATCTTCGGCATTCTACGATAAGCAAGTAGCTCTTGAACATAGGGAGATGCTTGACCTACAGTACCATCCCTAATTCTATCTTTAATTATTTTTATAGAGCTTTGAAACTTTTCTTTTGCAGCAGCAACACCTGCTTTACGTTTACTATACTTCTCTTTGTACTCTTCACTTTGATTGTCATAGTTAGCAAGTTCTTCTTGCTCTGCCAATCTAGCCATTTCTGCTGCCAGTGGTAGGTACTCTCTAAGTAAACTGTTTTCAAAGTTACGTATCGTAGGTGACTGTGATCTACTTGAAACATCAAAGTCTTCAAGTCCAAGTGTTTTTAAATACTTCCCAGAGGGAGAGTCTTCCTTCTTCATATTTATACCAAACAGAAGTCTTTTACCTAGACCTACACGTTCAGCCTTATCTGTAAATACAAACTCTCTACTTGGCAATTCCCTTTCCGTAGAAGGGGCAGAGAAGCCACGTTGTTGCAGAGAACGTTTAAACTCAGAGCCAAACCCACTATCCATTGATGGTTCTGGCTTGAAGTCTTTGTACTCCATAGGACGTTCACCTTGTAGACGTTGGATGTCTGATAGCTGATACAATGGAGTAAATACTGTGGCAGCTAGTTGCCCAAAGAAACGTCCAAGAAATTCCATCTGCCTATTTTTGTCTGTAATATCTTGTGACTGAACCACAACCTCACGAACAGTGTCTAATAATTGACTGCCTGTACCTGTACGAAAGGTACTACCCAAGAATGTTTCGGCAAGCTCTGTCAGGTCAGGGTCAAAGTTAGACCAGTTTTTGTCCCCAACACCCATAAAACCAAGTAAATTACCTTGCTTCACTGCTTCCGCAATATAAGCAAACTGTCGTAGTGGAAACTGTGGAGATATGTCTATTGTATCACCACTCTCTGTCATTAATTCGTTATATTTTGTACCCTTTGCTGCGTCAGAGTTTCTATATTGGTAAAAGCCATTAACAGCAGCCAAGCCTACTATATTTTGCCCTACTAAACGGGCATCGCCACGGGTCAACTCTTTGCCCATAATTGTTTTATACAAAGGTTTAGTACCACCTACAGTATACTTTGTCATTAGCTCTAAAGAGTTAAACATAAAACGAGGGAATGGCACAACAGTAGTTAAACCATACTTTGTTATAAAGTTTGACATGTCTTTAAACATCCAGAAATCTGGTTGCTTTGCATAGGTTACGTCAAGAGCTTTACGTGCAGCATCGTCCATGATTGCATGAATTGATCTTGCCTTAGATGGTCTTACATTTGTAGCATCGTTTAAAATGTCACGTATTTTACCTTCGTCTAGTGCAGTAAGTAAATCCATGTCCCATTCTTTACGGACAAGTCTTTCCATTTCACCAAGAAAAGTACCCCTACGTATCATATATTCTTGTATGCGGTTAGGTATGTTTACAACACTAACACCATCCTCTAGTATGCTGTATGCTTTATCGAAAGCCTTACCTACTACACTTTCTGCTTCACCCCTGCCTGTTAGTTTTTGTATTTCGTTTATCCCACCAAACAAACTGTCGTTTATTTCACGTAACTCAGGTCTGTCTAGGAGATATTCTGTATAATCTTTTGCCCTACGTGGTTCTCCGAAAATATATTTCATCCCACGTAAAGCATCTTTATATGATCCTGTTCTTGCAAATGGATTCAACTCTTGGAATGCTTTACCTGCACCAACAAGTTTGTTTTGTTCTTTTGCAAATGTATATACAGCATCCTCAAATATATCTGTGAGTGCTTCTGCAGGAGCACGTATAGCAAAGGAGCTTACGTTACGTGCAGCCGTTGCTAAAGATGATACCATAGAACCACGTCTTATATTTTCAAAACGCAAGAAATAGTTTTTCCAAAACTTACCAAGCTCACCTTTCATATCTAGGAGTTCAGCAGTTTCTGACTGTGCTTTAGCTACCCCAGATTTTTGTCTTTTTATTTGGCTAAGTTGATTAAGTATCTTACCAGCTTTTGATCCACTGCTTACAACAGAAAGAATATAATCTTCAAATGACAAGCCATAATAAGATAGCAGGTCCATAAGCTCTTCTGTTTGTTCTAGGTCGCCAGTAACAGTGTAGTCAAACAGATCATCAATTACAGTGTTCTTACTTTTCTTACCAAATGCATCTGGTTTCTTTTCTTTTAGTTTTGCAACAACAGCAGTAAGCCCATTCATTTTGTCGGGGTCCATTAGTGGGTTTATTAGTTGATCTGTAGACTTGGCAAGATCAGAATACCCTAACGTACCGCCATCACTAGACTTAAACACACTCTCTGTTTCACGTATAAGTCCCAGAAAGTTTGTGTCGTATATTTCTTTGGCCTTACCTGCACCAACATCACGTACCATATCAAGGTCTATTACAAGATTACCCTTGCTGTTTGTAGTAGATATACGTTGTCCTTCTTCTAGGTGATTCTCCTCGAATGCCCGAATAAGATCGTCACGTATTTCTGCATTACTTTCGGCATCGACAATTGCCCGTTCTCTCATCTTAGCTGCTTCAGCAGCTTCAGCATCAATTGCCTTTTGAGCACGTGTATAGTTTTCAATAGATGCACTCTTTACACCTAGTTTTTTACCTACTTCTTTTACACCCTTTTTGGTTAGCCCAACTGCACCTATAAGAGGTACAGCACTTAACCCTGCAAGAGCTACATTACCTGCAGCAGCACCATACCTACCTTCTTTGAAGGCTTCCTGTGCATCCCCGTAAAGGATGGGAACATCTACGATAGATGTAACAGGATTAAAGATACTATCTAAATCCGTAGCAAGATTTAATTGCGATATGTTACCGCCACTGTCAAGTATATTGTTTGCTAGTGTTCTTGTGACAACATTTGGACTAGTTAAAGCCTCTATTAATCTTTCCTTTTTCTTTCCTGCTCCACCAACAAGCACACCTGCTCTTTCATAGGCTTCTGTTTCTGTATCTTTAAATAGAACACTGTTTGGATTCTTTTGTTTTAATTGTTCTAACGCCTCTTCCCTTGATAAACCCTGCCCCTCTATAAGAATCTTTTGAAGTAATTCGTTTTGTTCTGCTTTTTCTTCTTCTATAGCACGTATAAAGTTGTTTATCTCATCGTCACTTGCGAACTGATCTAATCTACGATTCTCTTCTTCTTTAAACAAAGACTCCACACGAGCTAACGTTTCTTCCGAAAGCTCTCTGTAGTTTCTGTCTATATCTTCTTGAGCATTGGGGGTTTCTGGTTCAGCAATTTTAGGATCAGGGGTTGGTGCTCCCTTGCCTAAATCATCTGGAACAACAAAGTTATTCTTTTGCTGACCTTGTGTTTCAGGTAATACAAAATTATTGCCAGAAAAAGTTTCTTCTTCCTCCATTTCTGGAGGCATAACTGGCATGACTTTACCAGTTCCTAATCCTTCTGGAACAACAAAATTATTAGCCATTATAAACCGACTCTATAAAATGGAAACTCTTCTTTAACACCTGGTAAAGGAGCATTTGAGCCTACATAAATAAGAAGTTCATTTCCAAACTGAACAACATCACTAAATCCAAATGTTAATGCATTTAATTCTTCGTTGCTATTTACAACACCTTTAAATCTACTAATCTCAAATCTAGTATTTGCAGTAAGAGAATTTTCATCTACCTCTCCACCCGTAACTTGTCTGTACCCACTTGCTACTCTATTTGCATAAGTAGATAAATTTATTTTTGCTTTTGATACTTCATTAGCTATAGCTGCTGTAAGTTTAGCATCTGGTGTAGCAACTGCACTGTTTAAAACAGCTAGATCGTTAGCCGCACGAAGTCTGGCAATTTCTATCTGTCCTGATTTACCGTCTGTAACCCCTAAGATTTCATCACTAACACTATCATATTTCATATCAAACGATCTTAAATTACTTTTAAAAGATCTATCAAAGTTTATAACTACATTTTCTGCAGACATCCAGTTGTCATCAAATTTATCATCTGCTTCGTTTTCCTCTTGTTTTTCTTTAATTTTTGCCAATATTCTTTTTTCTTTAGCCTCAAGTGCTGTTATTTTAGCTGGATCAGAAGTACGCATAATTTGTTGTACAATAGATGCATGAAATGCATCAAGGCTTCCGTACTCTTTAGGTGGTTTACCAAACGCAGCTTTTAAATATTGAGCACGTCTATCTCTATCAGGAGTAATTCCTGACAAACTTGTTTCAGTTATACTAGGTGCATCTGCAATGTCTATATTTTTACTTGTACTACGTATGTCTTCTGCTATGCTACTAGGTGTTTCTCCTGCGTCTGCTACAGAAAACATTACGTTAGGATCAAAAAAATCTGTACTCCCATAATTTGCTTTAGCTGCATCTACATAAAGCCCAACAGCCCCCATACCTTGAGCAAGAGCCTTTTCAATATTTGCATTAGAAAAACCTAATGCTTTCATAAGTCCAGTTTTTTCTTCTATTTCTTTTTTCTCTCTTTCACGTTCTGCTTGTTTGGCTAACCTCACACGAGTAGCTTCCCTACGTGCTTCATCCTGCAACTTCTCTTGACGAATACGATCTTCATCAAGACGTTGTGACATTTTACTAGCAAACCCTGCACCGAAACCTTGTAAACTAAATGCCATTACATTGTCTCCTCTATTGCTGGTGCTGGTCTAGCCATAAGACCAGTAGGTGCTGGCTCTGGCATAGGTTCCTCTTCACGTTCTTCAAGTGCCTCTGGCATCCTCTCACGCATCTTTTTCATAGCCAGTGCAATTTTAGCAGAACTAATCTTATCATCGTCAATTGGTTTATCCATGCCAAGGTTGTATTCAATACCAGCCTCATCACCAATGTAAGCAAGCATTTCAATTATTACTGGCATAGCAAGGATACCTACATCTACTGTGTGTAATCCTTGCATTACTGCAGCAGATTGCATTGAGTCTGCCATAGTTGTAAGTGGTATGCCTAACTCCATTGAGTCTAGCAGCCCATCATATATTTCTTCCGACACAAGTTTAGGAATGTAAAACTCTAATGCTTGTTCTACAGTTGCATACTGGGGTGGGTTTTGCCAAGGTCTACTACCAAGTTCAGCAGTCATACCCTCACCTGCAATAGGATAATCAAATGGATCTTGTTTAGCCATGTTTTAATTGCTTTCTTGCTTGCCGTATAGACTTTACATAATCACGTACACGATCACGTGGTTCATTAGACGTTTCTTTAGGTTTCATACTAGAGTTACGAGATAGTAATCCAAAACCCCTTGTTTCTGGTTTTGGCATATCATTATCAGTAATACCTAAATTTGTGTATGCTGTAATTGCTGGATTAAGATTCATTATAATAACCCTCCTACAAAGTCTAACCCTTTACCAAGAAGTGTATCACCACCTAATGGTGTTGTAAACATTGTAGCTACCAAACCACCCCATGCAGATGCACTTTCATAATCACGTCTATCTGCAGCAATATCTGCTTGAGCATCAATAGATAGCTTTGTTCTGGCTAATTCTACAATACGTTCACGTTCATTCTCAGCACTGTTCCATGCATACTCCATACTGTCTTGATAGTATGACCACAAATCATTGTATGCAGTATTAGACATGTTTAAAAGATTAGTTGCATTAAGTTCGTTAGCACGATTAATAGCTGCTGTATCTGCAGTTGCTACCTGTCTACGCCACTGTGCATTGTTTTGATCAATTACCAATCTATTCTGTGCATTAAACTGATCACGTTGGTTCATCATCTCTGCAGCAAAACGTTCCATCACATTAGCTTCACCTGCATTAAACTGTGACATAGCATTAGTTTGTGCAGCATTAAACTGTGATGTTTGTGTTGCTAAGTTTGCAAAGAACTGATCTGTTTGGTTTTGACTTGTTGCGTTAAACTGCCTTGAAGCATTTTCTGCAGCTTGATCAGTAAACAATGCTTGCTGCCTAGCTTGTCCTTTAAATATTTCTACCTGTTGTTGATTGGATAAGTTAGCCATATCTATAGATAAAAAGTTTTGAGCATTTTGTACAGCAGTTTGCTGACGAGCAGTTAAATTTTGTTGCTCCATGCTTGCAATTTGCGCTGCATTTTGTAGTGTCGCTGCTTGTTTTGTGCTAAGTTCAGCCATACCAATAGATTGCATAAGTTGTGAGTTTGCAAGTTGTACTTGTTGGTTAGAAGTAAACGTAAGATTATTAGCTTCAGCAAATTTTTCAGCATCAAGTACTGCTGCTTGTTGTGCATTATTTAATTCTTGACCACGAAGAGTTGTTTCAATTTGTACATTTGCAAGTGCAGTTTGTTGACGGTTAGAAAGTTCTGTAACATCTCTTTGCAATCTGTTTGTTGTATTAAACAATCTTGTTTGTTGTTCGTTTGTAAGTTCTATCCCACGTTCTTCAATAATTCTAGCAACATTAAACAATTGTGTTTGTTGTCTAATGTCCATAGCTCTGCCTTCAAGAGCAGCTTGTGCTTGAGCATCTTGCAAAAATGCTTGTTGTTTAGCACTTGCATCAAAGTTAGCCCTTTCAAAGTCTTGAGTAGACTGAAGCATAGCCATCTGCTGTAGATTAGAAAGTTCTTGCCCCCTAAGAGATGCACGTACCTGAAGGTTATTCAAAGCAGTTTGCTGAACGTTACTTAAATTCTGCATATCTATCTGCAGGTTTTCAGCAGATCTTTGTAGATTAGCTTGTTGAGTATTAGACAAGTTAATTTTATTCATTTCACTATACTTAGCAGCATTAGTAAGTACAGTTTGTGTTCTAATGTCTAACGTTTTATTTTGTAATGCTGCTTTCATTTGAGCATTAGCCAATACAACAGATTGTTGGTTACTTAAACTTTGTGTTTGTAAAGTAAAAGCATTTACTGAATTTTGAAGTGCAGCTTGTTGCCTGTTGTTTAGATTTTCAAGTGTTATATTTTGTTGAGCAGCAGCATTAGCAAGGGAAACCTGTTGTCTATTATCTAAATTAGCTAGTCCCATTCGTTGATAAACTTGAGCATCTTGTGCAGCAATAGGTATAGCAGCTTCCATAGTAGCCTGTACAATAGCTGCACCAGCCATAGAGCTACCTGCAAGACCTCTAGCAGCCATAGCTGCATTAGCTGCCCTCATAGCCCCTGCAGCCCACACAGGAGTACCGTTCTTAAACTGCTCCATAAGAGAGTTCATTTGGCCTTGGACTGTTTGTGCTGGATCTACAGTACCTTGTGCAGCACTTGCAAGAATAGTTTGAGAAAAGGTTGCTTGTGCGGCTTGTGCAACTGCTTGTTCATTAAGAGCATCCATAGTTGCAGCAATAGCTGTTACTGCTGTTTCTGTTCCAATAATATCATTAGCATTTGCTAATTCATTAGCCCCAATTTGACCTTGTGCTCCTTGTAACGTAGATTGAAAAGATGTTTGTGCGGCTTGTGCTTCTGGAATTTCTGCTAGTTTAGCAGCATTTTGTACTGTTGTATTTGCTTGTTGTGCTGCTTGTGTAGGAGTAAGATTATATACATCTTGTGCTACTGCTTCTGGAGTTTGTGTATTAAATTTAGCAGCTATAGCATCTTGATACGGTGTTTCAAATTGTGTTACATCTGCTTGTGGAATTATTCCTGCTTTAGCAAATTGTACAAGCTCATTAGAAGAAACCTCACGTGTACCAGATACAGCTTTTTCTAGGTACTCTTTATTAAAAGACTCACCTTCTGGAAGTGCTTCAGGGGGTAATACTCCTTGTGCTGCTTGAATTTCCCTAGGATCAATTCCTATTGCTGCTTGTGTTTTAGCTAAATCTTCTTCTGATTTTTCTTTTAGTTTTTCTGCATCGTATGTTGTAGCAGCTTGTGCTACTTGTTGATCTGCAATTGTTGTAGGTGCTTGTACAGAACCTACCTGAATATCACCTACTACTTGACCACTTGTAGGACTTACCATTTGTTCTGGTGTAATCTGTGTACCCACAGGCTGTACAGTTGTACCGTAAGGCAATGAAGGATCAAGAGCACGTCTAGCCTGTAGCTCTGTAATAGATTCACCTTGATATGTAGGTTGTTGTGGCGGTACACCTACAGGTGGTTCATCAACTACACCACCCTCTTGCATTTTAACAAAGCCACCCTGCATCATCTTTACAGCTTGCTGTTGATACATATTCATCATCTGTTGTTTATCAGGATTGTTAGCTAAGTAAGCATCAAACATAGACATGTCACCAGAATAACCCAGTTTATTGGCTATTCTTTTTTGTGCTTCTGGTTTAAATCCACGAAATTCTATCATTACCTAGTTCCTATCCATGTAAAGAAAGCTAATCCACCCACACTTAAAATAAAAAGTGCTACACCTGCTGACCACTCAATTATCTTTTGTTTAATTTCCATTTGCCTGTGCTCGTGTTCTCTCTTTTGCTTACGTAAGTCTGCTTCAATCTGCAGAATTTCGTCCCACTTTGATGGACCATACATAACCGATATGTAGTCTTTTAACTCTGCTCGCATAGCTGCAGCCTTTTGTTTAGCTGCAAAGATTTCCATAGCTTGAGCTTGTACGCCACCACCTAGTGTTTTATACCATGCTGGTTTTTGGTTCTGCTTGTCAGCAAAGTCTAAGTCAGCTATCGCACCCGCCCACTTAGAGAGTTGACCACCCATATCCTGTAAGTCTTTACCAACGGATATACCTTTTTTAAGCATATTAAAAGCAGCCGTGGCACCTGCAAGAGCAGTTACTGGATCAATCATAAGCACCTCCCTACTGCTTATAAATTATTTACCGAAGGTCATCCAAACTGCTGTAGCTATAAACGTTAGTACTGCCACTGTTCCCATCTTCACAGTAGTGGACCATATACTTTTCTTGGTAAGTCTCCAAGCATCCAGCAGACTACGCATTTCACGTAGGTCACTAGCCGCCTCATCATCCTGTAAGCCAAGCTCACGAAGTGCTTCTGCTGCACCTCTCTTAGCTGCACGA
>Ga0209645_1000466_pt1 | contig 20794 bp, 19 predicted proteins | sample ETNvirenome_6_30_FD_184070 | JGI IMG/M metagenome (GOLD analysis project Ga0209645, IMG submission 184070) | Marine viral communities from the Pacific Ocean - ETNP_6_30 (SPAdes) (version 2) | ecosystem: Environmental > Aquatic > Marine > Oceanic | place: Pacific Ocean | collected 2013-06-19
TATTATATTAAAGCTCCACAGAATTCTGGTAAACTTGTTTTTAATGAACCAAGACCAGGAGCACACATGGTTATGCCTACAAGAAAACAAGGTAAACCTCCATCACACTTATGGAGAGAAGTACATATAGATCCTCTTGAAGGTAGAATAGTTATTTTCCCTTCTTGGTTATGGCATTGTGTTGAACCTAATGAAAGTGATGATATAAGAATATCTGTATCATTTAATTTTATACAGAAAGGATTTAATGTTTAAATATCAAGTTATAAAAAATGCTGTATCATACGAACTAGCTAATTTTATCTTTAACTACTTCTTGCTTAAAAGAGATGCGGTAAGTTATATGTATCAACATAATATACATTCACAGTCCCCGATCCTTGGAACATGGACTGATAAACAAATACCAAACACTTACTCTTGTTATGGTGATTTTGTAATGGATACGTTATTAGTTAAAATGTTACCTGTAATGAAAAAAGAAACAGGACTAGAGTTAATACCAACTTACTCGTATGCAAGAGCATACAAACGAGGTGATGAATTAAAAAGACATAAAGATAGACCTTCTTGCGAGGTATCTACAACAGTTAATCTAGGTGGTGATCCTTGGCCTATATTTATAGACCCTACTGGATCTAATAATGTGATTGACGAGTATAAAAATATACATAAACCCAACGCTCCAAAAGGTGAGAAAGTCTTGCTTGAAGTAGGAGATATGTTAGTATATAGTGGCTGTGAACTTGAACATTGGCGAGAGCCTTTTGACGGGAACATTTGTGGCCAAGTATTCTTACATTATAATCATGTAAACGGCCCATTTGCTGATAAAAACAAGTTTGATGGCAGAGCTAAGTTAGGTCTACCGTCAGGTGTAAAATAGTATTATAATGGAGCCATATGCTACAAAAAATAGGATTCCAACCTGGATTCAATAAACAGATAACAGAAACCACAGCTGAAGGACAATGGGTTGGCGGTGATAACGTGCGTTTTAGATATGGTACACCTGAAAAAATAGGTGGATGGTCACAGTTAGGTGAATCAAAACTTACAGGAGCTGCAAGAGCTTTACATCATTTAGTTAACAGGTCTGGTAACAAGTTTGCAATCATAGGCACAAACAGAATTTTATATGCTTACACAGGTGGCGTATTCTACGACATTCATCCAATTAAAACTACAACAACATTAACAAATGCATTTAGTACAACAAATGGTTCAGCAACAGTCACGATAACATTTAGCACAGATCACAACATTCAAGAAAACGATATTATTCTTTTAGATAATTTTACAGCTATCACAAACTCTAACTACTCAGCGTCAGACTTTGATGATAAAAAATTTATGGTAACAAGCGTGCCAACAGCTACCACTTTAACTATTACAATGCCCTCTAATGAGACAGGCTCAGGTGCTACAACATCTGGTGGTATTAGAGTTCAACATTACTATCCAGTAGGGCCCGCAGAGCAATTACCTGGTTTTGGTTGGGGTTTAGCTGCGTGGGGTGGAACTGTAACAGGTGAAGCAACTACAACTTTAAATGGTGGTATAAATGCAGTTACAACAACTGTTGTATTAACAGATGCATCTTTGTTTCCAACTTCAGGTACAAACTTTGTACAGATAGGTTCAGAAGAAATTTCATATACAGGTATATCAGGTAATACTTTAACAGGTGTTACAAGAGGAGTTAGAAATACAACAGCTGCAACACATTCAAATGGTGCAACAGTAACTAATAGTTCAGATTATATTGCATGGGGTGAGGCTGCATCGGGTGACTTAGTTGTTGATCCAGGTCTATGGTCTATTGATAACTTTGGTGATAAAGTAATTGCATTAATTCATAATGCACAAGTATTTGAATGGGATTCTAACGCAACAAATGCTGTAACTATTAGAGCAACTATTATATCTGGTGCACCAACAGCATCACGTGATATGTTAGTATCAACACCTGATAGACACTTAGTATTTTTTGGAACAGAAACAACTATTGGAACTCCATCTACACAAGATGAAATGTTTATAAGATTCTCAAACCAAGAAGATATAAATACATATCAACCAACAGCAATTAACACAGCAGGTTTTCAAAGACTAGCTGATGGATCTAAAATTGTAGGTGCAGTTAGAGGTAGGGACGCAATCTATGTTTGGACCGATACATCTTTATTTACTATGAGATTTATTGGTCAACCTTTTACATTTGGTTTTCAACAAGTTGGAACTAACTGTGGATTGATTGGACAAAACGCTGCATTAGAAGTTGATGGCGCTGCATATTGGTTTTCAGAAAATGGTTTCTTTAAATATTCAGGTAGTTTGGAAACAATGACATGTTTAGTAGAAGACTTTGTCTACGATGATTTAAATACAACAGCTAATCAATTAATTAATGTTGGATTAAATAATTTGTTTGGTGAGATTACTTGGTTCTATTGCACAGAAAGTTCAACAGTTATTAATAGATGTGTAACTTATAATTACATGGACTCAACACCACAAAGACCTGTATGGACTACAGGAACTTTATCAAGAGGCGCATGGAAAGATTCTTCTGTATTTGGTTTACCACACGCAACTAGTTTTACTGCAGACGATGATGCATCATTCGATGTTGTTGGTAACACTGAAGGAAGCACAATATACTTTGAACATGAAAAAGGAACGGATGAAGCATTAGCAACTGGTATAAATACAGTTACTTCTAACATTGAATCAGGAGACTTTGATATTACAGCACAAAGATCTAGACAAGGTCAACAAACAGGCGTTGCAACATTTCAAGGAGATGGTGAATTTCTTATGAAGATTAGAAGATTTATACCTGACTTTTTATCTCAAACAGGTAATACACAAGTAACTTTACAGCTTAGAAACTATCCAAATAGCTCACAAGCAAGCTCACCACTTGGACCCTTTACAATTACCTCATCTACTGATAAAGTAGATACACGTGCAAGAGCAAGAGCCATGTCTTTGAAGATAGCTAATACAGCTGCTAATCAAAGCTGGAAGCTTGGTACGTTTAGATTAGACACGCAACCAGACGGAAGAAGATAATGGCTACATTAGCACAATTAGCACAAGCATATTTAAATCAAGGATTACCTAGTATATCTGGTATATTCCAACCTAGAGGGCCAATTATTGGACCAATACCAGGTCCAGTTCAACCAGACCCAATACCAGACCCAGGAATTACTCCACAATTATTACAATCAACGGGTGGTGGAGATGGATTTAGTGTTTACAATCCTAATCCAAATATGACAAGAACTTCAAATCAATATAGTCCATATGCATATAGACAAGCTATGTCAAGAAGTGGAGTAGGTATACCTTCAGGTATATTATCAGATTCTGAATTTTTATATGGTCCACAATTAAAAGGTATACCTGGTGCAATAAAAGGTTATATAGATAATAGTTTTATTGGAAAAGGTTTAGAATATTTAGGTGATAAACTTCCTGTAAACAGAACAGGAATATTACAAAACGAATTACTAGGAGCTGGTTTTCAATTAAATGATATTGGACAAATTGTAGGAGACCCGCGTACAGTAGAAGGAGTAATGGCAGGTATGAACACCAGTAGAATGGATGCTGGTAGTTTTGATAAAAAATCTGCAGGTATTGAAAAAACTTTAAGTAGTAAATATGGACTTACTAAAGCAGAAATAGATTCTATAAAAGCAGGTAATATTACAGATGCTATTAAAGATAAAACATATAACACTACAATGGGAACTACTACTAATTTAGTACAAGATTTATTAAATACACAAATTGCTAAAAATAAATTTTTAGATGCTATAGATAAAACAGATATTGTTTTTGATGATAAATCATTACTTAAAGATCCAACTTATGAAAGTCTAGATGAAAAAATAGATAAAGGATTATTAGAGGGAGACGGCGACGATAACGAGGATTTTGATATAACAAGTATATTAGACCCAACATCTAAAAAAAATATTATAAATAAAAAAAATAAAATAACCAATAAAATTTTTAACGAAGCAATAGCAGACATAAAACAAAAAGAAATTGAAAAACAAAAAGAAATAGAGAGACAAAAACAAATAGAAATAGAGAGACAAAGACGAATAGAAAAAGCAAACATTCCAGCAACACCAGGGTTTGATGTTAGCGGTGGCGCTGGAGGAAGTTATGATAGAGGAAGAGATTACAGTGGAAGAAGTGATAGAACAGCTGGTGATAGAGCTAGAACCAGAGACGCAAGAAAATCTGATTTAGGTTTTAGTGATATAAGATTAAAAGAAAACGTAGAGTTAATTGGTAAGTCACCATCTAATATTAATATCTATAAATTTAATTACAAAAATAACCCAACAACTTATCAAGGAGCAATGGCTCACGAAGTGCCTTGGGCATCAGTTAAACATTCTAATGGTTATATGATGATTGACTATAATCAAATAGATGTGGAATTTAAAAAATGGCAAAGATAACAGTAGTTTTTACTAGACCTGGACAAGAATATAAACAGCAAGACGCTGATTCTTTAGTTAGAGATTTAGACGGATTGATTGAAAAATTAAATTCAACTTTTCAACAAGATTTAAGGGATGAGCAACAAAGATTTACTTGGTTCATGAGTAGTGGAAGTGAAACATAATGGCTAATAGATATAAGAATGCAAACTTTGATTTAACTACAACTGATGCTACAGATATTTATACTGTACCCTCTGAGTCTAGAGCAATCATTCAAAACATACATGTAGCTAATGTTGGAGCAGGTAATGTTGAAATTAAAGCTTATGTATATGATACGTCTGCAGGTAGAGCTTATCAGTTTGCAGAGCACACTGTAAACTCAGGTAATTCTAAGTCCATATCTGATGGTACAATTATATTAGAAGAGAGTGACAAACTACAATTACAATCAGCTTCTGCTGATATATTTGAGGGAACAGTATCAATACTAGAGTTTGATAGAACATAGGAGAAAAATGGAAGTAATAAAACCAGAGAAGATAATAGAAACAATAACTAACCTTAAAACAGGTGAAGAATACAAGGACGATAACGAATGGAAATCAAAAGGAATAGCAGAGGAAGATATCAGAAGAGATATAAAAGTAATTATGCCAAGCCTTGATATTTTCGGAAAAACTAAGTAAACTAATAAAACTATGCCAATTTCAAGAATGCAAATGCCCAGACAATTAAGAAGAGGTGGCGGAATAATGGACGTCGTACCTAGACAAGGAGCAATATTAGGTGGCCTTAAAAAGGCTGTTAAAGGTGTTGCTAAGGGTATTGGAAGTGTTCTTAAATCAGATTTAGGTAAAGCTGCATTAATTGGTGGGGGGTTATTTGGTATACCTGGAACTTCTTTTGGAGGTTTATTAGGTAGAGGAGAAGGTAGTTTTTTATCTAATTTGTTGTCTGGAAAAGGAACAGGTTTAAAAGAATTATTAGGTGGAGAAAAAACAATAGGCAAGACTCTTGGAGTCATGGCTGGTGGAACTGTATTAGGTGGAGTCTTAGGTGCTATGTCTCCTGAAGAACAAGAAGAAGTATCATCAGGTAGAAATGTTAGCGCATTAAGAAGTAAACTTACAACAGCTTATCAAAATTTAGGCTATGATGAATCTGAAATACCTGCACTTGTAGATAACGATTTATCTGAATATACACAAGATATGGCTAGAGGACAGATGGCCGATGGTGGTAGAATGAATTATGCTATGGGAACCGATCAAATCGTGGATCAGGCATCAGGCATCATGGGTCTACCTCAAAACATTAATAAAGCAGGAGTAAAAGAGCTAGATCTTAGAGAAACAGGTGGATTTATTCCTCCAGTTGGTGTAAAAGAAAAGGCAGATGACATCCCTGCGATGTTGTCAAACAATGAATTCGTATTCACTGCAGATGCTGTAAGAGGCATGGGCGATGGTAATGTCAATAAAGGTGCACAACGTATGTATGACATGATGAAAAAATTAGAAAAAGGCGGAAGAGTATAATGGCTGAAACAATTACACAAATAACACAACCACCTGAGTTTATAGAAGCAGCTGCAAAACCATATATTACAGAATTACAACAAGCTGTAGGTGGTTTTAAAGGTGCAGATTTATCAAAAGTTTATGGTCCACAATTTATAGCTGGACAAGATCCTTTACAAGCTGAAGCAATTAAAGTTGCAACTGCACAAACAGGTTTAGGATCATTTGCTCCATTCTTACAAACAGCATCAACTCAAGCTGGAGAAGCAGCAAAACAAGCTGGCCTAGCTGGTCAATTTGTTGGTCCATCAGCTTACTCTCAGTTTATGTCTCCATATCAACAAGATGTGATCGATGCATCTTTAAAAGAGTTTGATATCCAAGCACAAAAAGGTTTAGGTTCAATTGCACAAAGTGCAATTCAATCAGGTGCATTTGGTGGAGGACGTGAAGGTGTTGCAAGAGCAGAATATATGTCAGCATCAGATAGAAACAGAGCAGCATTACAAGCACAATTATTACAACAAGGTTTTGGTCAAGCACAACAAGCAGCTAGCACAGCTTTTGGTCAACAACAACAGTTAGCACAACAGCAACAAGCATTATCTACACAACAACAAGCATTAGCTGGATTATCCCCACAGTTAGCTGGACAACAAGTTGCAGGTTTAACTAGTCTAGGTGGTGGATTGCAAGCACAAAGACAATCAGAATTAAGTGCACAACAACAGTTAGCTCAACAACAATTACAGCAACCAATTACAGCAGCACAAACTTTAGGTTCAGGCATCACGGGTCTAATTGCTGGATACCCTGGATCACAGTTTCAACAAACATCACCATCAGCTAGCCCACTTCAATCTGCATTAGGTTTAGGTGCAACATTAGCTGGAATATATAGAGCGTTTTAATGAGTAGAGTATTTAGAAGACCCATGTTTAGAAAAGGTGGCGGTGCTAATATGAATGGCATCATGTCTGGTATTGAAGATAGAGAAAATTTTGAAAATGGTACTCCTTCTAGAGTAGAAGAGTTAGCAGCAGCTAATTTAAAAACTTTAGGTGGTGATCAACCAGATAAAGGTTTTGATCCATTAACAACTTTCTTATTACAATACGGACCACAAGTAGTTAAACAAACAGGAGGTGGTAATTTAATAGGTAATCTTTTATTAGCCTCTGAAAAACCAGTGCAAAATATCATAGAAAACCAAGCTGAGAGAAGAAAATATTTAAGAGATTTAAAAGCAGGTGCAACTGAACTTGCAATTAAACAAGCTGGTGATGAAGAATTACTTGCTAAAAAATTAGCCGCTCAAAAAGAATTAGCAGAAATGGAATTAAATGCGATAGGCACAACTGATTTTAAAGATTACTTAGAACAATATCAAGGAAGCTCAGTTCAAGCTAAGAACAGAGCAACTTATGAAAACCAAGGATTAGAATCTAAAGCTGTACAAAATTTTGGTGAATCATATGAAGGATTTATTGGTGGTATTCACGGTAAAACAAAAGACTATGAGAAAAAAGGAAACATTGGAAAAGTATACTATGATGTAACTGATGGTACTTTTAAAAGATTAAGAAAAACTACAGATGGATATAGTTATGAAACAATTAACATGGCTACATTTGATCCTAAAGCAGATAAAGAAGCCAGAGTAAGTAAAGTTGATGAAAAACCAAAAGCAGGTTTATTTGGACAAGAACCAAAACCACCAAAAACATTAAAAGAAATTTTACCTGATTTTAGAATCTCAGACGACTTACCAGTATAGGAGGTTAAATGGCGGAGAAGTATCTACCACTTAACGAAGCAGAAAGAGATAGTGACAGGTCTTGGTATTCATCATTTGCATCAGGAATAGCATCAGGTATTATTAAAGTACCTGAGGGAGTATTTTCATTAACAGCTGAACTAATTGATTTAGGTTTTGATACAGACACTGCATCTGATGTAGAACAATTTTTTGATAAGATAAATATATTTGAAGACGCTGCACAAGATAGAGCAGTAGGTAAATTAACAGAAGCAATCATTCAAGTAGGTGTACCAGGTACAGCAGGTTTTAAATTAGCAAACAGAGCTGCAAGAAATTTAACTGCTAGAACTTTAAAAGCAAAACGTGCAAATGCTTTTGCTGATTTTAGATTAGATAAAGATAGAGTAGCACTAAGAGATTCATTAAACAAAGCTAGAGATTTAAATGCTAAAGCTAAGTTTCCAAAATTTGCAGTAGGTTTAATGGGTGGTGCAACAGGTGAAACATTTGTTGCAGATGTAGAAAAGATTGGAACTTTTGGAGATATGTTTGAAGGAGGACCAACTCAACTAGATAGAGAAGAAGGTTTTGGTAGAGAAGATGCTGCGAGAAAATTAGCCAACAGATTAAAGTTTGGATCAGAGTCCTTATTAATCACACCCTTTGTTTACGGCGCTGGTAAGAGTGCAAAGTTACTAGCACAAAGAGGTAAAGAATTAGCATACAGCGACAGTCAAGTTGCTAGATTTCTAGATAAATATATTAGAGCTCCATTTAGTCCTAGAGGTGGTTTAACTGAAGAATTATTTGGTGCGGAGAAAACAAAACAAGCTTTGATAGCAAGAGACACAAACAGAGCAAAAGAAATTGTAGACAATCTTACAAGAGAAATAGATGCTATTTATCCTGAAGCAGAAAGATTATTTGGTAGAGCTAACGTAGCCGAAAGAGATAAGTTTTTATCTTTATTAAATAAATCTTTATTTGAAGGAGATTTAAACAAACCTTTAAACAAAGATGCATTAGATGAAACTTTAAAACTAATGAACAAAACAAATTTACCTGCAGAAAGAAGACAAGCAATTGTTGGAGGTATAAACAATGCAAGAGAAGAATTTGTAAGACTAATAGGTATATTAGATAGTAATCAAAAAGGAGTTAATTTTAAAAAAGGTAAAAATGAATTACAAAAAATACTACAAGACAGAACTACTAATTGGATTGGTGGTACATACAGAATTTTTGAAGATCAAAACAAAGGTTTATTAAAATTATTCAGTAGGTTTAGACCTACAGCAGAAGCAGAAGAAGGAGCTATAAAATATTTTAAAACAATAATTGCACAAGATAATCCAGCTTTAGCTTCAAAGCCTAGTCAATTAGAAAGAGAAGCTGTAATACAAGTAAAGAGTTTATTAAATTCTGTAAAAAAATTAAAAAATCCAAAAGCATTAGATTTAAATAAATACATTACAAAAACAATGGAGGGTAAACCTGGTGAAAAATTTATAAAAGAAGCTATTGATGACACCAATATGTTACCAAAAGAAATAAGAGAACTATTGGGAGAAATACAAGATCCAAGATATTCAATATTTAATGCAATGACTAACTTATCTTCCGTAGCAAGAACATCAAATTATCTAACAAATGTTGCAGCAAAAAACTCTGAAGTACAAGCAGCGGGTGGTAGAGGATTTTTTTGGAGCAGTAAAGAAGCAGGAGAAGAAGCATTAAGATCGAGAACAACTGGAATAGAATTAGTTCCAGTTGATGATATTGTAAAAGATTTACCTGGAGCAGGTAAAGTTATTAATCCATTACAGGGAAGTTTTACTACAAAAGAAATAGCTGAAGCAATTAGAAATGCAAATAATATTTCTGGTGGCCTTCAAGGTTTTGTAAGAGGTGAGGGCAAAGAAGGAGCAGAAGCTGCGGTTAGTTGGATGTATAGAAATTTATTATTATTTCCAAAAGGAGTTTCACAATTATCAAAAACAGTTTTCTCTATACCAACACACTTACGTAATATGATAAGTGCTTTTGGTTTTTCAGGAGCTAATGGTATTTTATTTGAAAACCCAGCTGTAGTTGCTAAAGCGTTTAGAGAAGGTATTGATGTATCAGGTCTAACGAAACTCGGAACTAATACACCAAGAGCTCAGGAAGCATATAGAGAACTATTAGAACTTGGTGTTGTAAACTCACAAGTTCAAATAGGAGATCTTAAAGCTCTATTAACGGATGTTAGACTTGGAGAACAGGTTGCAAATATAGATTCCATCATAAGTCCGTTTATGAGAAAAATGAAAAAAACAAAAGAATTTTTTCAAGGTAAGTATGTTGCAGAGGATGATACATTTAAAATTACAAACTATGTTGTTGAATTAGATAGATTAAAAAAAGCTGCAGTTAAACAAGGTTTAGATGTTTCAGATGAAACTGTATTGAGAGGTTTAAAAGTTGATGCCGCTAATATAGTTAAAAATACTGTACCTAATTATGACTTCGTTGGTTCTGCAGTTAGAACTGCAAGACTATTACCAATTGGTAACTTTATGTCGTTTCCATCTGAAATGATTAGAACAACTTCAAATATAGTTGGACAAGGTTTAAAAGAAATGAGACATGTTCCTGCTCCAGGAGTTAGAATCAAAGGAAGTAATTTAGGTCTAAGTGTTACAGAAGTATTAGCAGACGGAACTGAACAAGTTGTTAAGAACAATGCATTAACTAATGGAACTTATGAAACTGGATTTAAAAGATTGTTGGGTATGGCAACATTTACAACAGGTATTCCAATTGCATTAACTGAAGGTGCGTCTGCAATATATGATGTATCAAAAGAAGAGCTAGCAGCTCTTAGAAGATTTGTTCCTGAGTGGTCAAAAAACTCTACACTAATACCAATAAGAGATGATGATGGTGAATTAAGATATATAGATTTTAGTCACAGCAATGCTTACGATGTAGTAGCTAGACCTATAAGAACTGTTTTAAATAGTATTCAAGAAGGTGAAGCGACAGATGAACAAATATTAGCAGGCTTCGCATCTGGTATAGGAGAAGCAGGAGCTGAGATTATGAATCCATTTATTTCAGAATCTATTTGGACGGAAGCTGCAACAGATTTAACAGTAAGAGGTGGTAGAACAGCTGACGGTAGAAGACTATACACTGATCAAACATCTTTTGGAGATAAACGTGCAATTGAATTTATGCATTTAGGAAATGCATTATTACCTTCGTTTAGACAATATGAAAGATTATTAAAAGCAGCAACGGAAACACCAACAGACCGTGGAGATCTATTGGATGTAGGTCCAGAGATTGCAGGATTTATGGGTCTTAGACCTATTAAGATTGATCCATTAAGATCAATGGGTTTTAAAATATCTAACTATCAATCAGGTATCAGGGATGCAAGAAGAGAATTTACTGGAGGTAAGTTTGGAGTATTGAAAGGTGGACCAGTTGATCCTAATGATATTATAAAAAGATTTGCTGCATCTAACAACGCTAGATTTGGAGTGCAACAAGAAATGTACAAAGATTTAACTGCTGCTGAAACATTAGGTGTTTCAAGAAATGTTTTAAGTAGACAGTTTAGAGATAGACAAATTAGTGAAAAGAATTTTAACAATTTAAGAAACGCTCAGTTTGATCCTTATTTACCATCAGCAGATATAGAAGAAAAATTTGCAGAGAATGCTCGTAATTTAGGTGGACCTAATCCGTATAATATAGCTAGACCACAAATACTTAGAATGGTTAATGATATGAGAAGAATGAGATTAACTAATAGAGGTCTGTTTAGTACAGATGAAAGACTGTTAAAATCTGAAGGTGGAGAAGTGGAGTCTTTACCTGGATTAGATATAAATAATTATTTATTACCTGAAGTACAAACACCACCATTACCAATACAACCGATGCCTAATGCTCAAGTATTACAGCCTCAGGCACCAGGAAACATTATGGCTACGGGATTGACACCAGTAGAGAATGCTTTATTATCCGATGAAGAAAAACAAATTAGATTAAGACAGAGAGGTCTAGCATAATGAATTATTTGGGCGGTTTGATAGTATCACACTATCGGGGTTTTTATGTGGCGGGGGTCACATTTTAATGGCTAAAAAAGACGAAGCACTTGCGAAAATAGAATCACATGAAAAGCTGTGTAGAATTATGCAGAAACAAACTCACGATAAAATTAAATCTATTGAAGAACAAATCAAAAGAATAGAAAAAATAATGATAGTATGTGCTGGCGTATTACTCGCTGGTATGGCTAGTGTTATTCTAATGTTATTAGATAAAATTTAAATCCAATCTTTATAATCCTCACCCATAATTTGATTAGCAATATTTATTTTGCTACGAAGTGCTTTAACAATTCTATCATCAACAGTATCTTCAGAAATAATATCAATATAAGTCATAGGTTTTGTTTGACCAATACGATCTATTCTAGCTTCTGATTGTTGTCTCTTCTCTAAATCATAACCGTTTGAAAAATAAATCATTGTACTCGCAGCAGTCAATGTGATACCATATCCGCCCGTGTGAGTAGTTCCTACAAAAAATCTACACTTGTCATCGTTTTGAAATTTCTTTATATTCTTTGATCTTTCTTCAGACGTAGTTTGACCAAAATAATCAACAACAGAATCTTCGCCATATACTCTTTTTATTTCTTCAATAATTCTTTTTACATCGTGAGTGTAGTGGGACCAGATAACAGCTTTACCATGTACATTTTCTAGTATGTCCATTAGCTCTGTCATTCTATTACAGGGAAGATCTTTTATCTCTCCATCATCAGGTGTGAAGTGACCACAAGTAATTTGATGCAGTCTCATTAACTGAGTCATGACTGTAGCTGAAGATAAAACCTTACCATCAAGATAGGCAATAGCTTCTTCTTTCATTTGTTTGTAGACTTTCTTTTGTTCCTTAGTCATTTCAACAACGTGTTTCATGAAAGTCTTTTTAGGTAAGTCTAGACAATCATCTTTTAAAACTCTCTTAGAGAATGGTTGTATCTTCTCTGATAGCTCACCCAGGTTTCTATAACCAACAACTATTTCTACTTGTCTACCTTGTACCTGAATCTTTCTAGTTACTGCATAACGAGACTTGAATGTCCAATATGAAGTATGCCCCAGGAGCCAGGGATCAAGGAACTCACACTGACTAAATAAATCTAATGGTGATTTAGTTACAGGAGAACCAGTAAGTATTCTTCTGTATTTAGCATGTTCTCTAAGTGCTAAAATATTTTTAGTTCTGTTAGATGTAGGAGTCTTGATTGTTGTGGACTCATCGATTGCTACCATTGCATTGTGGCAAGATAAAAATTTATATGCAAATGCTGCACCATCACCTTTTGAAAAAGCTTCGACATTCATAAGTAATATATGAAACTCACTTCCTGTTTCAAACAAAGTATTTAAAAGTTGTTGTTGTTTTTTTGATTTATCTGATGTTTTCCACAAAACCATTTTTTTAAAAATATGATCTGGTAAGTGTGTAGGCACCTCTGAGTCGTACCAGTTTTTATACACACCTTTTGGTGCGATAATTAATAAGCCATTAATTTTACCTTTGTCATACAGCATTGCTGCATTGTCTAAAAGAACTTTAGATTTACCCGTACCCATCTCCATGAAATAGGCAAAGTTTTCTTTGTCCCAAGAGTCTTGTAATGCATCAAGCTGATGCTTATATGGTTTTGTTTTAAATTTGTAATTCATAATTTATATATACCTTTACTTTGCTTTCTACTGGTGTATATAGGAAGAGAAAGATATAAAGTCAATATGAAAATAGTAAAATATAATAATAAACAACACTATGTTGATGATGCGACAACTTTATCCAAAGTTTATTTAGTACAAGAAATACCTACAGATAGACAAACAGGACAACCTAAGTTTGATTTAACTCCTGCTATCAAATATGGCGAAATTAAGACAATGTTTCCTAAGTTAAAACAAATGCAATTTTCACCAGGGCCATTAATTATAGAAATAAAAAATAGTTTGAAAGATTTTACATCTGATGATTATCTTTTATTGTATGGTGACCCTGCTCTAATTGGAGTTGTATGTGCAGTTGCAAGTGATGTGACAAATGGTCGCTTTAAATTATTGAAGTGGGACAGAATACAAGCGTCTTATTTTCCTATAGAAATAAATTTATTTAATAAGTAGTCTTGACAAAGATTGATTTGTTTCTATATTACGAAGCATGAAAGTTAATTTAAATAAAGGAGTTAAAAATGATAAATCTACGTGACGACGCACCTGATCAATTAAATGCAATTGATCCAACAGAACTATCTGAACAAATAGAAAAATTAAAATCTATTGGGGCACAAGTTTTGGCTGCAGAAATAAAATTAAAAGAGTTAAAAGAACAAGAAAAATATATTAACAATTTTACTATTCCTGAACTTATGGAAAAGATGAATTTGAGCACACTTAAATTAAAAGATGGTTCAGAATTATCTGTTAAAAAAATTTATAGCGCCACAATAAAAGCTGATAAAAAAGCTGAGGCGATACAATGGCTTCGAAACAATGGCTTAGGTGATATTGTGAAAAATGAAATCACAGTTAACTTTGGTCAAGGCGAAGAAAACAAGGCTGCAGAATATGCTACCCTTGCAAAGGGTCAGGGCTATGAACCTTCTCAAAAAGAAGCAGTTCATGCCATGACTCTTAAAGTAACCATGGAAGATTGGAAGAACAAAGGTAACGAAGTTCCAGAAGATCTTTTTTGGACGTTTGATGGAAATCAAACAAAGATAAAAAATAAAAAATAAACCAATAACTAATAGGTATATATATGTCGAATAATACAGATATGGTTAAAAAGAATAGTGCAGGTGCACTATCACCAGTAAGCTTAAGATCCGATGCAGGAAAAGGTACAGAGGAATTAAAGTCCAGTGATAAATCAACTGTGATTTTAAAAATCCTTCACCAATTATCACCTGAGTGTAACACTAGAAACGCTAAACACGTTCAAGGTGCTCAACCAGGTATGATATATTCTGGAAGTATGGGTACTTTAATTGATGGTGACAAAGGACTAGAAGTAGTTGTATGTCACACTCACACTAGATATCCAGAATGGCAAGAGAGAGGAGACAGTGCAGCAGCACCAGTCGGTACTCATATCAATCCACCTGCAGATTCAGTAGAAGAAAAAAATGGTAAGTACAGATTATCTAATGGTAATTACTGTGAGAAAACTATGTATTTCTTTGTACTGGCATTGATTAACGGTGAAGCAAGAAGAGCAGTCATTACTATGAGATCATCTAATTTAACTCCAGGTAGAGAGTTAAATGATTTAATTGATAATCTTAGAATGGAAGATGCTCAAGGTTCGTTTAAACCTGCAGCCTATGCAGCAGTCTTTAATCTTAAAACAGTTGGTAAAAACTGGGGAGATAAAAGCTGGCACGTTTACAAACCTAGCAAAGTTAGAATGCTAGATGTATCTAAGCCAGAAGATTTATCGATCTATGAAACTGCAAAAAAACTTCAAGAAGAAGCTTTTGCAGGTGCAGCGAAACCTAAGTATGAACAGGTTGAGTCAACTAAAAGTAAAGAAGACATTATCTAGTTTCCCTTCTGGGGATGCTGGCCAAGCTGAGGCGCTGAAGGGAGACTGGAGGCGCCTTAAAAACAGGGATAGGAATGAAAGATTTTATAAAGTATTTTACGGGGTTAACACGTAATTATGGTGTCTGTAAAATAAACGAGGGATACGTAGATCCAGAGACAGGTAAGAAAAAATTTAAACATGAGTGGTCACAGTTAAAAGTTACAGACCAAGACTATGAGGATCATTTAACAGGAGTTAAATCGATTGGTATACAACCATGTACAGATGATGGCACTGCAAGATTTGGTGCAATCGATGTAGATAAATATCCAATTGATAGAGAATTTTATTTAAAAACAATACAAGAAAAAAGTTTACCGATCATCCCTGTCCTGTCCAAAAGTGGTGGACTACATTTATATGTGTTCACCACTGAATTTGTTAAAGCAATAGAGATAAGACAATTTTTAGAGCAGATGCTCTATGTATTTAAACTAAACATCAAGACAGAAATATTTCCTAAACAAACAAATTTACGTTCTTCCGATGAAAAAGGTAATAGAGCAAATGGTAACTTTATAAATCTTCCATATAATGCAGATGGTCGAAGAGCATTAGCACCTGATGGAACTGAAATGTCTTTAGACATGTTTGTAAAATGTATCGAACTCAATGCAGTAAGTAAGAAACAATTAAAAGATATACAGGAAAAAATTATTTCGGATGAACTACAAGGTAGTGGTGAAGAGTTTAAAGATGGTCCACCTTGTCTTGGAGTTCTTACAAAAGAAATAATGACAGATGATAGAGATAGATTTTTATATAACTATATGGTCTTTGCTAAAAAGAAATACAAAGATAACTGGAAAGATAAGATAGTTGAAGCAGCTAGAAATTATTTTAAGTTTGATTCTAAGTGGACAGATGATCATGTTAAAACAAAAATTAAAAGTTGGGATAAAGAAACAAAAGGTTATCAATGTAATGGAGAACTACTATCACCAGTGTGTGTTAAACCAGTGTGTTTAAAAAGAAAATATGGAATTTTATCTGATGATAAACCCTTATGGCCTAGAATGTTTGCACTTCAAAAAATAAATTATAAACCTACACCAGAATGGAAGTTTACTGTTGAAGGAGAAGATGGGGAAACTGCACAAGTGCATGCAAAAGATATTTATAAATTAGAGAGTCAGAAAGCAATAAGAGCATTACTAATGGAACAGGCATTTATAGTTCCACCAAATCTAAAAGGTAATGACTTCATTGAAATAATGCAGCTTTTATTTGACAAAGAAAAAGTAGAAACTATTGAACCTGTAGAAGGTACAAGTCCTATGGATATTTTATTAAAGAATCTAGAGAAATATGTATATGGACCAAGAGCAACCACATATAAATCTTTTGAAAGTGGTAAACCTTTGGTAGATGAAAAATATGCATGGTTTGTTTATGATGAGTTCTATTCTGATTTAAAAACAAAAGAATGGAAAACAGATCCACAAAGAACTTCATACATGATAAAAGAATTATTTAAAAGTGATGATAAAGAAAAGAAAGCATTGTTTAACAAACCAAAAAGATTTCCAGGTAAGGACAAGAATGATGATTACTTTCCACCAATAAAAGTTTTAAGAGTTCCTTTGTATGTCTTTGAAGAAAAGAAAGAAGTAGATGAGATTGTTCCATTCGAAGATGAAGAGGATATTATTTAATGGTATACAAGATATATGGCCCGCCTGGCACGGGTAAGACATATAGATTGATATCAAGAGCCAGAGCCTACGCAAGAGTAGGTACACCATTACACAAGATAGGTTACTTTGCATTTACTAAAAAAGCTGCAGGTGAGGCAAAGAAAAGAATGCCAGCAGAAGATAAAAAGTTACCATACTTTCAAACACTTCATTCATTTGCATTTAATATTTTAAGTCTTAAAGAAGATGATGTAATGCAACCATATCATTATGAAAGCTTTGGTAAAAAATTAAATGTAAAAGTAAAATACTATGACAGATATAACAAAGAGGAATCTCACTTTTTAACGTGTGATAATCCGTACTTTCAATTAATACATAGAGCTATCAATAGATGTGTAGATATAAGAGAAGAGTTTGACCGTGGAGAACATAATTCAAAAGAAGTTGAATGGTCTATGCTAGATCACATACATAAAAATTATTTAGAATATAAAGACAAGAAAAAAATGATGGATTTTAATGACATGATTGAAATGTTATTAAAGAAAGATAGTAAGATTCCAGAATTCAATACTGTGTTTATTGATGAAGCTCAGGATCTATCACCATTACAATGGAAACTTTATGACAAGCTAAAAGAAAAAAGTAAAGATATCTATCTTGCAGGGGATGATGATCAGGCTATCTTTGCCTGGGCTGGCGCTGATGTAAATAGATTTATTAATGAACCTGCAAAAGAAAAAGTATTGCACAAGTCTAGAAGAATATCAAAAACCATACAAGAACAATCACAAATGTGTATAGAAAACATTGTAGGTAACAGAAAAGAAAAGAAATATTATCCGAGAGACTATGAGGGAAACTGTGAGGAGATTGCTAACCTGGATCAGGTAGATTTAACTGAGGGTAAATGGTTAATATTAACTAGAACAGTATCAAGACTGTTGAAAATAGAGGAACAGTTGAAGAAAAAGAATTTATATTTTGAAAGTAACCGAGGAAAAAGCGTCAGGGTTCGGGCATACAAAGCAATTAAGAACTACGAACTATTACAACAAGATATTAAACTAGAAGAAAAAGATATTAAAGACATTAAAGAATACACAGGCACAGAAAAATTTGATTTAAAAAAAGATTGGTATGAAGCTTTTCAAAATATAGAACAAGAAGACAAAGATTATCTTTTAAATTTAATTGAAGCAGGAGAAGATTTAAGTAAACCTGCAAGAATTTGGACCTCAACTATTCATGCGATAAAAGGTGGAGAACAAGACAATGTTATTTTATCTTTAGATTTAGGAGACAAAATATTAAAAGCAATAAAGAAAAGTCAAGACAAAGAGGATGAAGAACATAGAGTTTGGTACGTAGCAGTCACTCGTGCAAAAAATAATCTATATAAACTAAAAGCAAAAATGCAGAGGAAGGGATACAAACTATGACAGACAATAGTATATTTGAAAGTGCTAAAGGGCCACAAGAAAAACAAATTGGAGGATCACATTATAAAAAATTTCATATTCAACCATATGAATTTATATCAAAGAATGACCTTTCTTTTTTTCAAGGCAATGTTATAAAGTATGTGTGTCGATACAAGAACAAAGCAGGCATACAAGACTTAGAAAAAATAATTCATTACTGTGAATTAGAAATTAAAACACTGAAAGACATGGGTAAAAAGAAATGATAGTACCACAAACAGAATGGTTACAGCCAAAAGAATTTCCAGATCTATCTAAGTATGGCGAGATAGCAATTGACTTAGAGACACGTGATCCAAACTTAAAGAAACTTGGATCAGGATCAATCATAGGTGTAGGAGAAATTGTAGGCGTAGCTGTAGCTGTTGAAGGATGGAAAGCTTATTATCCAATCGCACATGAAGAAGGACCCAACATGGATCGTAAACAAGTCTTAGATTGGTTTACAGATGTTTGTGCTTTACCTTCAAAAAAAGTATTTCATAATGCAATGTACGACGTATGTTGGATACGTAAATTAGGTATAAAAATCAATGGTTTAATTATAGATACTATGATTGCAGCTAGTCTTATAGATGAGAATAGATTTTCTTACACACTAAATACTTTGTCTTGGGCTTTTCTAAAGAAAGGTAAAAACGAAACAAGATTAATTGAAGCTGCAAAGTCAAGAGGACTAGATCCAAAAGCTGATATGTGGAGACTACCTGCTATGGAAGTTGGAACATATGCTGAAGCAGATGCTTCTCTTACTTTAGAACTGTGGCAGTATTTTAAAAAAATAATTGAAGAACAAAAATTAGAAAATATTTTTAATCTTGAAACGGATCTTTTTCCTTGCCTGGTCGATATGCGATTTCTTGGCGTGAGAGTGGACGTTGAAAAAGCTCATAGATTGAAGAAAGAGCTAGCATTACAAGAAGAGATGTTACTCCAACAAATAAAAAAAGAATGTAACCAAGAAGTTCAATTATGGGCAGCAGCAAGTATTGCCAAAGCTTTTGACAATTTGAATTTAGAATATGAATTAACCGCAAAAACAAAAACACCTTCTTTCACTAAAAACTTTATTACAAATCATAAACATCCTGTAGTTCAGATGATAGCAGAAGCTAGAAAAATAAACAAGGTTAGAACAACTTTTATTGATACCATTATTGATCATGAACATTGTGGTAGAATACATGCAGGTATTAATCAGATTCGTTCTGACGATGGTGGTACGGTGACTGGAAGATTTAGTTATTCTAATCCTAACTTGCAACAGATACCAGCCAGGGATCCAGTAACAGGCCCCATGATTAGATCATTATTTATACCTGAAGAAAACTGCAGGTGGGGTTGTTTTGATTACTCGCAACAGGAACCAAGGTTAGTTGCACACTATGCATTACGTTATGAATTACCATCTGTAAATACAATTGCAGATTCATATGATTCAGATCCATCAACAGACTTTCACAAGATAGTTGCTGAGATGGCTGAGATACCTAGAACAGAAGCAAAAACAATTAATCTTGGATTGTTTTATGGTATGGGTAAAGCAAAACTTCAAGCAGAGTTGGGTGTTAGTAAAGAGAAAGCTGATGAACTGTTTGATAAGTATCACAGTAAAGTTCCATTTGTAAAACAACTAATGAACAAAGCTATGGGTGCTGCAGAAGATAAAGGTCAGATAAAAACATTACTAGGTAGACGTTGTCGTTTTCCAAAATACGAACCTATCTTAAAAGGTACAGATTGGGGTAAGTATGTGCCAGCAGAAGATGAAGAGAGAATGCTTCAACTTCAGAATATGGGTGAGTGGTTAAAAGATGATGATGGTGAATTTATTTTAGATGATAAAAAACAAAAGAAAAAAAACTATTGGCACAACAATGGCCACCGTAGAGCATTTACTTACAAGTCTTTGAATAAATTAATTCAAGGTAGTGCAGCTGATATGACTAAACAAGCTATGGTCAAGCTTCACAAAGAAGGAATCTTGGCTCACATACAAGTACATGATGAGTTAGACTTTTCTATTGAATCACAACAGCAAGCTGATAAAATAAAAGACATTATGATTCACGCAGTGGATCTAGAAGTTCCAAACAAAGTAGACGATGAATATGGTCCAAACTGGGGTGAAATAAAGTAATGTACTATGGCTTATTTAAATGCTAATATACCGCCGATTTATTGTAAAATAAGAAGGGAGTATCTCTATGATCTTAAAAAAAATAAA
>Ga0209645_1000468_pt1 | contig 20767 bp, 25 predicted proteins | sample ETNvirenome_6_30_FD_184070 | JGI IMG/M metagenome (GOLD analysis project Ga0209645, IMG submission 184070) | Marine viral communities from the Pacific Ocean - ETNP_6_30 (SPAdes) (version 2) | ecosystem: Environmental > Aquatic > Marine > Oceanic | place: Pacific Ocean | collected 2013-06-19
TGAAGCTACTGATAGTTATACTCATGGAATATATTTTGGAGGTCGTAACACCGAGGGTTCAGGTTATACTAACGGATTTGCTTGTGCACTTGATGAGGTGGCTATTTACAATGAATGTAAGGATTCGGTTGGTACTTTTGCTAGTGAAGTATATAACGGTGGAACTAAATACGACCATACCAAAAATAGTAACCTTGTAGGATATTGGAAATTCAATGAGGGTAGTGGAACTACTGTTATCGACCATTCGACTAATAGTAACAATGGTACATTAACCACAAATGATACGGGACTACCAGAGTGGGTAGAACTAAAAACCTATAATTAAAGGAGTTATAATGGCAAGTTATAGTAAAGAAGCAGAACGACAAAATAAAGTTTTAGGTGACCTTTTAGCGGGTAGAGAACCTGAAAAACGAATAATGGTCGGATACGATAGTGGAAATGAACCACTAAAACAAGGTGATAAAATAGACAGACTTTCAGACATTATGAAAGAAGTAAGGATGCCTTACTTTTGTCCATCTTGTAAAAAGGTAATGAAGAAAAGACTTGATGATAAGTTTTGGAGATTAATGGGACATTGTTTTGATTGTCAAATTAAAATAGAAAATAAACTTCGTGTTGAGGGTAAGTGGGAAGAATATGAAAAGAAAAAAATATTAGAAAATAAAAAGGCATATTTAAAAGATTTAAAACAAAGTATTGATGAGTTCGAAACTTCAGGAGGTAAGGCTACGTTTTTTAATGAAGTTGGAGTTGATGAGAAAAGTGTGGAAAAAGAGGAATGGTCAATGGGACAAGAAAATTTTGATAAACTTGTCTCTGAGGCTAGAGAATATATAGAAAAACTTGAATCGGAGTTAGAGAATGAAATTATCGAATAAAAGAAAACTAATACTACCTGAGGATATTATATTTGAATTAATGGATATGACTGCAACTCTTGGAGAAGTTGCAGAAGAGTATCATCGTAAGATTGGAAACGATGAGGAAATTGAAAACGTTTTAGAAGTTTATCATAGAATCATAGATAAGTTAATGAATTTAAATGAGTATGAATCGATTGATGAAAATGGTAAAAAAACAGTTAATCTTGAAGAACTTGTTCATGGAGCAGGGCTTTCATTTTTAGGAGAAAATTAAATGAAAAAAGTGTGGAAAGTATTATTAGGTATTATTGGTGGTCTTTTAGCCATTTTAGGACTTGGTGCAAAAGCTTCTGGTAAGAAGAAAGAAGAAATCAAAAAACTTGATAACGCAATCAAACAAAAGGACAAAGAAGTTAAACAAACCGAGAAAAAGGTTAAAGAACTTGAGTCAAAAAAACGAGTAAACAAAAAACAAGTTGAAAAACTGAAAAAAGAAGTTAAATCTACAAAGGCAGAGATAAAAAAGGCTCAAAAGGCAGTTGAAATTGATGATGTAGATGAAGCAGTAAACTTTTTGAAGAAGTTTTCCAAATAAACTGATATATATGTATATATGAAGAATTTAATTAAAATATTATTATTCACGGGAATAGTTTTTTCACAAGAAAAGACGTATACTTTTACTGAGTCTGAAATTTTGGGTTTTACCAAACAGATTACTGATTTACAGGTAAAAGATAGTTTAAACACTAAAACTATTAAAGACTTGGAATCGATTATCAAATTGTTGGAACAAAATGCACAAACAGATTCACTAATAATTACGAATAAAAACCTTTCGATTGATGTATTGAAAGAACGTTCAGAAATATTAGAGAAAAAAGTAAAACTTGTGAAACCAAGCTGGTATGAAAATAAGTGGTTGTATTTTACATATGGAGTAATTATGACAGCAACGTCTGTAAACCTTGCTGGTCAAATTGTAAAGTAATGTCTAATAATACAACACCATTAAAAGATGTAATCAAAACTGAATATGTGAAGTGTGCAAAAGATCCTGCATATTTTATGAAAAAGTATTGTATGATTCAACATCCAATTAAAGGTAAAATACCATTTAGTCTATATGATTTCCAAGAATCTACTGTAAATGAATTTCAAGATAATCGTTTTAATATAATATTAAAGGCAAGACAACTTGGTATATCGACTGTTACTGCTGGATATTCTTTATGGTTGATGACATTCTATCAAGATAAAAATGTTCTTGTGATTGCCACAAAACAAGACGTAGCAAAGAATTTAGTAACAAAAATTCGTGTGATGCATGCAAACTTACCGAGTTGGTTGAAACAAAAATGTGTTGAGGATAATAAGTTGAATCTTCGGTATGTTAATGGTTCTCAAGTTAAGGCAGTATCATCAGGACCAGAAGCGGCTCGTTCAGAAGCTCTATCATTGTTGATATTGGATGAGGCAGCATTCATCGATAAGATTGATGAGATTTGGACTGCAGCTCAACAAACATTAACGACTGGTGGTAGTTGTATTGCACTTTCTACACCAAATGGTGTTGGTAATTGGTTTCACAAAACTTGGGTAGAGGCCGAAGAAGGACGAGGATTATTTAACTTTATCAAACTTCATTGGACAGTTCATCCTGAAAGAGACCAAACTTGGAGAGATGAACAAGATAACTTATTGGGTATGCAGAGTGCAGCACAAGAATGTGATTGTGACTTTATCACTTCTGGTACTTCAGTTATTGATGCACAAATTTTAGAAGAATGTAAAACCAAAACGGTTAAGGATCCTGTAGAAAAACGAGGAGCGGATAGTAACTTGTGGATTTGGAAACCACCAAACTATACTAAAAATTATGTGGTATGTGCTGATGTTGGACGTGGTGACTCAGCAGACTATTCTGCATTCCATGTTATTGATGTAGAGAATGTAGAACAAGTTGCAGAATATAAAGGTAGAATACCTACAAAAGATTTTGGTAATATGTTAGTGAGTATTTCAACGGAATATAATGATGCTTTACTAATTATAGAAAACAATAATATTGGTTGGGCAACGATACAACAAGTAATAGATAGGGAATATCCTAATCTATTTTATACAAGTAAAGATTTACAATATGTCGATATTGCTCATCAGATGACAAATCGATATAGAAGTAGTGATAAAAGTATGGTGGCTGGATTCAGTACAACGATGAAAACCAGACCATTGATTATTGCTAAACTTGAAGAATATTTTAGAGATGAATCTGTAGTGGTTCGTTCAAATAGATTAGTGGACGAATTATTCACATTCATTTATTTAAATAATAGGGCAGAAGCGATGCGAGGATACAATGATGACCTCGTGATGTCTTTTGCAATTGGACTTTGGGTTCGTGATACTGCATTAAGATTACGAACTGAGGGAATTGAATTAACAAAAAAGACTCTTGATAGGATGATGGATGTTGATGGTGTTTATAAACCTGAAGAAAATAAATCTGATTATTGGGATATGGAAGTTAACAAACAAAGAGAGTCCTTAGAGTGGCTCTTATAAGTGAGGTAAAAAATGGCTGATAAAACATTATTTGGTCGGTTAAGACGATTATTTAGTACTAACGTTATAGTAAGAAACGTTGGTGGTAAAAAATTAAAGATTGCCGATACAGATAAATTACAACATGGTGTGAGAAGTCACCTTGTGGATAGATATTCAAAAATGCATAGTGGGTTGGACTTAATAAGTTCAGGATATTCTACTGTACATCAAGTTATGGCTGCAAGACTTGGATTATTCAAGGATTACGAGACAATGGATTCTGATTCTATTATATCAAGTGCTCTTGACATTTATTCAGATGAGTCCACTATGAAAAATCCATACGGACAAGTTTTGGAAATTCAAAGTGATAACGATAACATCAAATCAATATTACATAATTTATTTTATGATATTATGAATATTGAATTCAATCTCTGGCCTTGGGTAAGGAATTTAACTAAGTATGGTGATTTCTTTTTACACTTAGATATAAGTGATAAGTATGGAATTACAAACGTTATACCTCTTTCTCCATACGAAGTCATTCGAGCTGAGGGAGAAGATCCTGAAAATCCATACTATACTAAATTTTATTTAGAAACGATGGAATCAACACATCCATACTTACATAAGGCTCAATCTGGTGTAGGTAAAGTTGAGTTTGAAAACTTTCAAATTGCACATTTTAGATTATCGAGTGATAGTAATCTTTTACCTTATGGTAAATCAATGTTAGAGGGAGCTAGAAAAGTTTGGAAACAAGTTACCTTGATGGAAGACGCTATGTTAATACATCGTGTAATGAGAGCACCAGAAAAGAGAGTGTTTAAAGTTGATATTGGAAACATACCACCAAACGAAGTTGATAATTATATGCAAAGAATCATCAACAAGATGAAGAAGACACCATTCATTGATGATAAAACAGGTGACTATAACTTGAAGTTCAACATACAGAACTTAACAGAAGATTTCTTTATGCCAGTTCGAGGTGGAGATAGTGGAACGTCAGTTGAGTCATTACCAGGAATGCAATATGAAACTACAGATGACTTAGAGTATTTAAAAAATAGATTGTTGGCAGCACTTCGTGTCCCAAAGGCATTTCTTGGATATGAAGAATCACTTGGTAGTAAAGCAACATTGGCAGCTGAAGATGTTAGATTTGCTCGTACAATTGAAAGAATACAGAGAATTATAACAAGTGAATTAACAAAGATTGCAGTTGTTCATTTATATTCACAAGGATTTACTGATGAAGAGTTGGTCAATTTTGAATTAAATCTAACTAACCCATCTACAATCTATGAACAAGAGAAGATTGAATTGTGGAGTAATAAGGTTAATTTAGCTCGTGATGTAAAAGATAATACTTTAATGTCTGCAGATTGGATTTATAAAAATGTATTTAATTTTACAGACGACCAAGTTCAAGATATTGAAAACGGAATAGTAAAAGACCAAAAACAAAAGTTTAGATATTCTCAGATTGAACAAGAGGGTAATGATCCTGTTAAGAGTGGAGATGCAGTTGGTACACCAAGTGATTTGGCAGCAATTGGTACTTCTGGTGATGAGGGAGCTCCTGATGCACCAGATGCAGTTGGTTCTATATTCGACCAAGAGAATATGGGAAGACCTAAAGAAGTACCAAGTTATTCCAAAGATGGAAGTGCTAGAGGTAGAGATCCTTTAGGTAAGGTTAGACCACAACTAGCATTGTCTCACTATGATTCTTTGAAACAATCAGGATTAAAGTCTAATTCTGTCAAGGAAATACTTAAAGAAACAAATGAATCAGAAGAAATATCAAATGAATATGATGAATTTGTTAAAAAAGATTAACATAATAAATGTATAATTATTTGAAGTTTTTATATTTATATATGTACGAAAAATATACAGATTAATGGAGCGATTGATGTCCTATAATAAAAAGCATAACAAAATAAAGAATACGGGTATTCTTTTTGAATTACTTACTCGACAAATCACGGTAGATGTGTTGAACAACGAAAAAGACAGTTCTTCTATAAAAATTTTAAAAGAATTTTTTAATGCAAACACAGAATTGGGTAAGGAAAATGAACTTTATAAGATTTTGACAGAAAAGAAATATAAAAGTGCTAAACACTCAGAGATATTGATTGAAGCTGTCATTAAAAATCGCAGAAAATTATCAAATCGTAGACTAAGAAACGAAAAATATAATTTAATCAAAGAAATTAAACGTAGTTACGATACAAAAGATTTTTTCAATACTAAATTACCAAACTATAAAGTCTTGGCATCAATTTATAATATATTTGAAGGTGAATCTGCACGTGAAAGTTACGGGCCAGTAATTGAGACTGATAGTAAAGTAGTTGTAATGGAAAATATCACAAATCAATCGTCAAATAAGTCAAAAAATCTATCAGAAAAGTCTTACAAATCGTACGAAACACAAGAGGAAGACATTAGACTTTTGACATATCAACTATTAGTTGATAAATTCAATAAAAAATATAGTAATCTAAATGAATCACAAAGAAATTTGTTAAGAGAATACATTAACAATTTATCAAACACTAATTCTTTGAGAGAATTCATAGATGCTGAAGTTATTAAAGTTAGAAAAGTTTTATCACAACACTTAAATAGAGTGGATGATAAAATAACAAAAATTAAGTTGACCGAAGCAATTGCTCATACAGATAATGCTACTGGTGGAAAACGTGTAAAAGATTCTCACGTTGTATCTTTAATGAGATATTATGAATTAGTTAAGGAATTAGAAAATGTCCACGAAGATAAGTAAAAAAACTTTTAAAGAGTTATTACGAAAACTCATCCAACGTGAAATAGAGGAAGTATCAACCACTGCTAATGTACCTGGATATGAGACACCAAATGCATTTAGTGGTAAAGGTAAAGATAGAAGAGATTCTGTTGCAAGTGGTAGTGGATATGAAAAGATAGATGAAGCAGATGACCACGAAGGAAAGATGGCAAAGGCTCAGTTAGAAAGAAGTATGGAATATGCTGGGATGATTTACAAAATGATTGGTAATGTTGATACTGATGGTGATGGTGAAGTTAATTTTCCATCATGGGTACAATCATATTTGACAAAATCTCAAGATTATTTACAAAGTGTATATAATTACTTAGATGGTAAAGATGGATTAGATGATAAATTTCAAAAAGAAGAATCAGTAAATGAAGCTGTATTAACTATTAGTTATCAACCAATCTTTGATGCGGATAAAAAAGACAAGTTAGAAAAGATAGCGAAGAAATCTGGTTTAGCCATTAGAAGTAGAGGTAAACAAGGATTTACAGTTGATGGTAAAAGGGCCAATGTAGAAAAATTTATAAAAGCAACTCGTGGAATGATAGAAGTTAAGGAATCCGTAAATGAAACTTTACCCAATAGGGTTTGGATGGATCTTCGAAAAAAATATAGTACGAATGAATTAAAAAGATTTTTTAAAGAGGGACTACCAACTAAATTAAAAGATAAATACAAAAAATTAAAAGATGAACCAGAAACAGATGCCGGAAAAGATTTCGGAATTCATCATAAAGGTTCAATGGGAGCTGATAAAATGGGAAGACTGGCAGAACCCGACACTTATGATTGGGATGATGATGATAAAGAAAAAGGTGGACATCAAAAAGAAAAAGACAAAAAGAAAAAAGGTTATGAGCCAGTAAAAGAAGATGCTAAAGACGTAGCTAAAGCAAAAAAAATTACACGTGAATTAGAAAAAATTGAAGGTAAATATCGTAAATCCATGTATAATTTATCCGATAGATTACAGGCAGATCCTAAAAATCACAAGTTACAAGATGAATTGGTAAAATCATATACAAAGAATGTAACATCTTTTATGAGAGATATGATTAAAATAACTAAAAGGATGAAATAATGAGAGAACTTATAGTTGATTATATTCCATTTGAAGTATCACCTCAACAAATAAATGAGGCCATGAAAGAAAACAATGGTAAGTTGGTAGTTAAAGGTGTATTACAAAGAGCGGATGCAAAAAATCAAAATGGAAGAGTATATCCAAAAGATATTTTACATCGAGAGGCAAAAAGTTATGATGAAAACTTTATAAAACAATCTCGTGCTATGGGTGAACTTGACCATCCTGATAGTTCAGTTGTGAACTTACAGAATGTATCACACAACGTTACAGAAATGCATTTTGAGGGTGATAATCTATTAGGAACAGTTGAAATCCTAACTACACCAAGTGGTAACATTTTAAGAGAATTATTTAAGAATGGTATCAAATTAGGTATAAGTTCTCGTGGTATGGGTTCAGTAGAGACTGTTACTGAAGATAATGGTGGACAAGTAATGAAAGTTGGAGATGATTTTGAACTTATAGCGTTTGATTTTGTATCAAATCCATCTACACACGGAGCTTTTATGCATCCACTACAAGAAAGTGTTGATAAGTCTCAAACACAAGGTAGAACTTGTGGTACGTATTGTAAGGCAGAAGATATAATTAACAAAATCATACGAGGAGAGTAAATTGCCTTCACGTTCTAAAGCCCAACAAAGATTTATGGGTATGGTTCATGCTCTTAAAAAAGGAGAAATGAAACCAAGTGATGCCTCACCCGAAGTTAAGAAAGCTGCAGATTCTATGACGAAAAAATCCACAAAAAAGTACGCTTCAACTAAACATAAGGGTAAACCAGAACGTGTTTCAAAGGAAGTGGTTAAAAAACTCGGTGAAATGATTAAACAAGAGGTCGCCAAACGAGATTATAAGGCAGAATATAAAAAATTTCAATCATCTACAAAGATGAAAAAGTATAGGGCAGAATTAAATAAGTATAATAGACAAAAAGGTACTTATGGTAATGGTGATGGTAAAGATGCATCACATAAGGGAGGAAAAATCGTGGGATTTGAAGCACAATCTAAAAATAGAGGAAGAGCTGAAAAGAGTCGATTAAAAAAAGAGAATATGGGTAAGCGTTGTACTGTAAAAGAAGTATCAAAGTGGTTAAAAACACTTGAAGAATTTAGATATAGAAAAGTTCGTAATGTTGATGCACGAAGAGTTGCAGCATTTGTAAATAATGGAATGAACGAAGAGGAATTACCTACAAGTCTACAGAAAAAGTGGGAACACAAAAAATATGGTAGAGAAAAACATTTGGCAAACAAATATATTGAAACCATATTAAATGTATCTTTGAAAGAATCCGTAAATGAAAGAAAAAATCCAAAAAGAGAAAGAGCTAAAAAAAGTTTTATAAAAAATTTACAAAAAACAGAAAAAACCATTAAAAGAGTTAAACAATTTGCAAAATCAAATGAATGGGGTGCAATTAGTAGTTTTATTGAAGATGACCTTGTATATGATATGACCGCTTTAAAAAATGACATTGATACTATTATATCAATGCCAGTTGATGAAGCCACATCTTTAGGAGCTGATATGCTTTTAGGTGGTATAGTAAGTGTAATTAAAAAAGCAGGTATGAGACCTAAGACAGCTAAAATGATGGGTGGTGGATTTAAAGTCAGTAAAAGAGATAAGGTTGGATTTAAAATTGATGTTGAGATTCGTGGTATGGATAAAAAGAAAACATTCCCACTACAATTCGAAACTGAAAGAGGTATGTTATACGTAGTGATTAAAAACAAACCAATCAAATTAGGTAAATACACAATGGTTAGACAGGCAGCTCAAAACTTAAAAAAGGTAGGAACGGCTTTGATTGGTGATAAAGACGTTAAAAGGATAGCATAATGATTAAGTTAAAAAGTTTAATAAAAGAAAATTGTGGGTGTGGGGATAGTTGTTGTTCTACAAAAGAACAAATTAATGAGAAAAAAGAATTTAAAGGTAATCTACAAATGATTGCATCAATGAATAAAAAGAAACATGACTCAACGATAGCAAGAATAGAAGTTGCAGATAGATTACCACACAAATCAATGTCACAAGTTTACAACCATATTTATAAGTTAGAATTAAATCTAAACTATCCACCAGCGTTAAAAAAGGTTCGTGATTTAGCAGATAAAAATTTATTTAAACTTGTTAAGGGAATGGTAAGTAATTCCGATGAAGTAATTAAAGCATTAAAATGATTAAGTTAAACGAAATACTCAAAGAATCATTACAACTACCAAATGGAAAACAAATCCAAATGGGTAAAATTTTTACTGGTCAAGGAAAGGCATTTGTAAAAGAAGAAGATTTAAATGAGGAAATAATACCATTATCAAAGTCAGATATAAAAAAGATGGAACGGGCCTCTCAAAAATTAATTAAAGATTTAGAAACGTTTTTAAAAGTATGGAAGAAAAAACATAAAGTTTCTGTAAGTGATCCCGTTTTGTATGATACTTCTAAAGAGTGGGAAGGTGTTATACGAGATTTAAAAATTAAATTTGGTGGTTGGTTTGGTTTTGTTTACGATAGTGATTATGTAAAGTGAGGTATTAGATGAATTATACAAAAAATATGTGGGACAATTGGAAAGACTTTAGATTAGACGAAGAATCTGATGATTTAACCAAATTATTTGAAGAATTTCAAAAAAAAGGTATTGAAGAGTTTTCTGCATATGGAACTACATTTTCCAGTAAAGAAGCACAACAACAAGTAGAGTCTGACGTTAAGGCAATGGGTAAGATTTTTAATAAAGCTTCACAAAAAAGTATTAAAATAATGTTAGATGGAGTAAAGGGTGGTCGATATGACGCTATGGATATGATTCGTGGTATTAAGAGTGGGCCAGTCAGAGACACAAGTATGGGTGTTAGAGAAATGTTAAGTGTTTTGTGGAATAAAATTGACAATAGATTTAGAAAATATTTAGGCGGTAAAAAACGTAAGTAGTTTATATTTATTACCGAATTAGGAGAAAAAAAATGGCAAAGTTAAAAGATATAATCAAAGAAAATTTTTCACTTGTGGGTGGAGTTGTTAGTGTACCTGCAATTGGTGGTACACCAAGTAAGGGTTTAACCGATATCGTAGAAGATATTTACGGAACAAACTCTGAAAAGGTTTCTGCTAAAGAAATAAAAGAAGCAATGAAAACTTTTTCTCAGTTAGGTAGAACTTTACAAACAGAAAAGAATTTAAAAGAAATTGCAAATTCTCTATCTACTATTGCAACAAAAGCAAAAACCTACACATTAAGTGAGACAGAAGATTGGTTTGATAAAGTTACCGTAAATCGTAACATGAAAGAATTAACAAATTTATCAAAATCTTTTAACAAAATTGCATCAGAAGCTCAGTCTCTACAAGAAAGAATGAGTGCTTTATATGAAGATATGGGACACGTTATTGGTCGTTACTATGAAATAAGTGATGAAGATGACCATCCAGAAGGACATGGAGAAGAAAATATCGAAGAGGGAGATTACGAAGAGTTCTTCCAAAAGGCAATGGATAAGTTTGGTATTAAATCACCAGCAGAACTTGATGATGATAAAAAGAAAGAGTTCTTCAATTATGTAGACAAAAACTACAAAGCGAAGTCTGAAGGTAACTTATCTGAAGCAAAATTTGCAGTAAGTTTTGAACTTGGTCAAGGTGGAGATGGAACTATTATTGTAGATGCATCAGGATCAGGACAGGCAAAGGCAATAGTAGCAAAACAATTAAAAAAAGGTCTAAAGGCAGTTAAAAGTGTAAAGAGAGTTCAGTCAGGATTTGGAAAACAAATAGATAAGAAACTCGGAGACGACTAAACGAAAAGAGGTTATAATTGATTGAAGTAAGATTGAAAAGAAACGAATCTATTGAGAGAGCAATTTCAAGATTCAAGAAGAAAGTTAAAGAGAGTGGTTTTTTGTTTGAGTTAAAAGAAAGACAATACTACACTAAACCATCCGAAGAACGAAGAGAAAAGAAAAATAGAGCTAAAAGACGTAATTATTATCAACGATTACGTGACGAAAAAAGTTTCTAATTTTCATAGTTTTTTAATATAAGTATATATTTATATAAAACGAAATACACTATCGTATATTCCTATACATCATATAGTGTACCTAATTAGTAATTAATTTAATTATAGTTCCCAATAACTATACTGAAATCCAAATGGAGAAACATAATGGATGACTTATTGAAAGAAGCCATCGCAGATGCAAAAGCAGTTCGTGAAACAGCTCTTGCTAATGCTAAAATGGCACTTGAAGAAGCATTTACTCCACGTTTAAAGTCAATGTTAGCTCAGAAAATTCAACAAGAAATCGAAGATGAAGTTGAAGATGAAGAAGAAGTTTCTGAAATCGAAGATGAAGAAGAAGAAGCAGAAGCTGAAGAAGCTCCTGTAGAAGAACCATCTGATGAAGAAGAAGTTTCTGAAGTCGAAGATGAAGTTGAAGATGAAGAAGAAGTTTCTGAAATCGAAGATGAAGAAATGGAAGACGAAGAAGAAGTTTCTGAAGAATATGAAGATGAAGATACTGAAGATGGTCACGAAGAAGTCGAAGAAGGTGAATCACATGATGAAGATGAAGAAGAAGTGACTGAAGTTGAAGACGAAGAGGAAGAAGTCGAAGAAGACCTTGACCTTGAATCTATCTTAAAAGAGCTAGAAGACGAAATCGAAGACGAAGAGGAAGAAGAAATCGAAGAAAACGATGTATCTTCTGATATCGGTGATGCCGATAACAAAGTTGCTGACGACGCAGCTGATTCATCTGAAACTGGTGCTCAGGGTCCTGAAGGCGAAGGTTCTGATAAACCTGAAGGTTCAGAAAACTCTGATGACGAAAAAGTTGATGACTTGACAGAAGTTGAAGACGAGGGTGAAGAAGTTGAAGAAGATGTCGATTTAGACGAAGTTCTTAAAGCTTTATCCGAAGTTGAAGATGAAGACGAAGACGGAGACGTGGAAGAAGTTGCTAAACTTAAAAAAGAAGTTTCAGAACATAGAGATGTTGTAAAATATCTACGTTCTAAGCTTAATGAAGTTAACTTATTGAACGCTAAATTATTATTCTCAAATAAACTATTTAGAGCGTTTGGTTTAAGTAACGAACAGAAAATGAAAGTTGTTGAGACTTTTGATAGAACTAAGAGTATCAGAGAGATTAAACTTGTGTACACTACATTAGCAGAGTCTTTCCAAGGCACTCGTGCACCTATCAAAGAATCAAAAGGTTCATCTTCTAAAGCAGTTGCTTCAACTAAACCAGTTAAAGAAGTAATTACTGAGTCTGATGATATTAAGAACAGATTCAAGAAGTTAGCAAACATAATTTAAAACTACTCTTATTGGGAGAAACGTAATGAGTAAAAATACAAACACAATTGAAAAGTTGATGGATGGTTATAATCCACAACGTCAATTGATGGAACAGACCCGTAAGTTAGTTAAGAAGTGGGAGCCAACAGGCCTTTTAGAAGGTATGGATAAAGACCACGAAGTAAACGGAATGGCAGTTCTTCTTGAAAACCAGGCTCGTCAGTTAATTGATGAGGCTTCAAGAACTGGTACATCAGCAAACTCTGAAGAGTGGAGCGGTGTAGCACTTCCTTTAGTTCGTAGAATCTTTGGTGAATTAGCAGCACAGGAATTCGTTTCTGTTCAGCCTATGAACCTACCTTCAGGACTGATCTTCTATCTTGACTTTAAATACGGAACTAACCAAACAGCTAACCATACTGAGAACTCAGATGTTCATGGTAACACATCTGGTTCAAACACAGACGCTACAGGCGGTCTATATGGTGCTGGTAAATTTGGTTACTCAATCAACGACCAGACCTCAGACGCACTAACTATTGGTGCAGCAGTTGCAGATAATGCATTTACAACTGGTTCTGTAGTTTGGCAAGATGTTGATTTTGAACCAGACCTATCTGCTTCTGTTGCTCTTGGCTCAGACGCTGATAACGGTCTTGTTAAGATTACCGTTGATGGAACAAACGACCTAGCAAACCACGATGTTGAAGGCTTTAGAGCATTCACAATTAGTGGTTCTGGTATCGACGCGTTCTATCCAGCACACACTACAAGGGATGAGTCTAGCACAGACGTAACCTTTATCGCATTGAAATCACAAGCTGCTGTACCAAGTGGAATCGTTGTGAAATATCACAAAGAAGCTGCTAACAACTACACACGTGGTGATTTTGAAGCAACAACAACTCAAATTGATGGAAATCCTGAATCAGATATCGACATTCCTGAATTAGATATTGCAATGAAGAGTATTCCGATAATCGCGAAGACTCGTAAGTTAAAAGCAGTCTGGACTCCAGAACTTGCTCAAGACTTGAATGCTTATCATTCAGTTGATGCTGAAGCAGAATTGACAGCACTTCTTTCTGAATACATCTCAATGGAAATCGACCTTGAAATCCTTGATATGTTGTTTGCAAACACAAACGCAAAGAAAGAAAAGTGGTCAGCAAGAGTTGGATATGAGTACAACACATCAACTTCGTTGTTTGCAGAGTCCTCAGCTAACTCAAACGCTTACACTAAAGGTGAGTGGTTCCAAACACTTGGAAACAAGATACAAGCTGTATCAAACGCAATCCATCAGAAAACTCTTAGAGGTGGTGCTAACTTCTTGGTCGTAAGTCCAGAAACAGCAACAATCATCGAGAGTATTCCTGGATACGCTGCAGATACTTCTGGTGAAGCAACTGAGAAATCATTTGCTATGGGTGTACAAAGAGTAGGTGCTCTTAATAACAGATATACGGTTTATAAGAACCCATATATGTTAGAGAACAAAATCCTCGTTGGTTTCCGCGGAAGTAACTTCCTCGAAACTGGAGCGGTTTACGCACCTTACGTACCGTTGATAATGACACCTCTTGTTTACGATCCTAAGAACTTTACTCCAAGAAAAGGCGTCATGACCAGATACGCTAAGAAGATGGTCAGACCTGAATTCTATGGTGAAGTTGTCGTAGCAGATGTAAACTACGTTTAATTAATTTAAACTTAGTTGTCATTTAGAGGTGATCTTTGTCATCTCGAATTTAAAAAGGGTGGGAGTTTTTCTCACCCTTTTTTATTGCTTTGATATTTATATTTAGATATATCTAATTAATTTCTTAATATTAGGAGAAAAATATGGCAAACTTAAAAGTAACTATCAGAGAAGAGTTGACTTTAAATGGTTATGATCAGGGTGCTAAAAACACTTTATCAATTTCAGATATAGATGAAGTGTTTAAAAGAATAGTTACGTGTCCTGCTAATAATGAAACTACTATAGCAAGATTTAGAAGTTCTGTTGGAAATGCAAGTGGTACTGCTACTTTTGATTCAGCATTAGATGTTCAAGATGTAAAATATGTTAGAGTTACTAATTTAGATGGTTCTAATAGTTTAACTTTAAGTTTACAAGTAGAAGTTGGTGAAGATGATTCAGGAGCCGATACTTCAGCTAGTGTTTTAGTAGAAGCTGGTAAAAGTTTTGTTATGGGTTCTCCACATGATGGTATAAGTTTATCTGATGCTAACGCCAATTTAGTTACAGACCTTGTAGATTTAGATAGTTTAGTGGTTCAACCTGGTAGTAATTCAGTAAATGTTGAAGTATATATTGCTTCAGCGTAAAATTATAGTTTAGGAGAAAAAAAATGGCAGTTGTATTATGGCAAGGTAGTTCCAGTTTTACTTCAGATGATACGCCTTGGGGATTGTATGATGACGATAGTTCGTTTTCATCAGATATAGATAAATTTGCAAGTTGGGCAGCAAGACGATTGGGTTACCCTATAACTGCCGTAGAATTAACTTCAGGTTCTTTTTACGCTTGTTTTGAGGAATCTGTTTCTGAATATTCCGCTCAAGTTAATCAATTTAACATAAAAGACAATCTTTTAAGTCTAAAAGGACAATCAACGGGTTCTAATTTAACACATAAAAGACTTTCAAATACAATGGGAGAACAGATATTTTTGTCTGAAACCTATGGAACTGAGGCTCAAGTAGGTGGACAAGTCGAAACCTATACAAATAAAATTACTCTTTCTCAGTCTGTACAAGAATATGATTTGAATGAATTAATTGCAGACCTTAGTGGTAGTGGAGCAGGTACAGGTGGAGCTATAGAGGTAAAGAGAGTATTTTATGAAGCAGATCCTGCTATCACGAGATACTTTGATCCGTATGCAGGTACAGGTCAACAAACAAACAATATGTTGGATGCATTTGGATTCGGTGGTTCTTCACCAGCAATAACATTTATGTTACAACCAGTATATGCAGACTTGTTAAGAGTTCAAGCAATAGAATTTAATGACCAAGTTAGAAAATCTGCATATTCTTTTGAGATTCGTAATAATAAGTTAAAAATATTTCCAACTTGGACAAGTGATTCTACTGGTAGTATGTTTATAGAGTGGTCAAGAGTAGATGATAGAGATAAAGTATTGAGAACTCGTTATAGTGGTTCAGCGGATACAATATCAGATATCAGTAATGCTCCATATGATAATATGAAGTACGGACATATTAATGATGTTGGTAAACAATGGATTCGTAAGTATGGATTGGCATTATCAAAAGAATTATTGGGTATGGTTCGTAGTAAATACGGAACTATTCCTATTCCTAATTCAGAAGTTAGTTTAGATGGTGAAACATTAAGAGCGGAAGCAACTGCTGAAAAAGAAACATTAATAGAACAATTGAGAGAAATGTTAGACCAAACAAGTCAAAGGGCATTGTTAGAGGCCGATCAAGAAGCTTCGGAACATCTTCAATCAAAATTAAACAAAGTTCCAATACCAATTTATATAGGATAATCAAATGGCAAGTAGATTTTGGCCTGTAAAAGATACAGACTTAGCTAAACATTTTAATGATGAGCTTGTAGGTAATTTAACTAAAGATGATTGTAGTATTATCGGACAAGAAGTTATTTTATATCGTATTGCTCCATATGATACACAAACAAATATGTATGGTGAGGCAGGTGAAACTGGAAAAGTATATAAAGCAGGTGTTAAGTTGTTTTGTATTATAGATTCACAAGATTTTGATTGGAATACAGATGAATTTGGGCCAGATACAAGACAAGAAGTTACATTTGCATTTCAAAGAGATATGTTGATTGATGTAAACTTTAGACCAGATATTGGTGATATAGTGAGTTGGAATGATGGATATTTCGAAATCAACGGAACAAATGAAAATCAATTAATCGGTGGTCAGACTGGTAATAATTGGACTATTAGTTGTACTGCACACTTATCAAGAATTAATACACTTAATATTGAGAGAACAAGGGCGTTTTAATGGCAAGACAAAAACCAATATCACGTAGGGCAAGACGAGATTTACATTCAATAGCATTACGTGAAGATTTTAATAGAGCTCGAGAACTTAGACGAGATAAAGACGACCAAAAGAATTTATCAGTTTCTATTTTGGATATGGATAGTGCTATCATGTACTATTTCAATGAAGTTATAAGACCGACTGTAAAAGAAAATAAAGAAACTGTCAAGGTTCCTGTTTTGTATGCTTCACCAGAACGTTGGGTGAGTATCCAAAAACGTGGATTCATGAGGGACAAAAAACAACAATTAATTGTTCCAGCGATTGTGTTTAAAAGAACAAGTATAGAAAAAAATGAAAATATACCAATTGATAAATTAGATGCAAATCGTCCTAATAATTTTATGACATTCCAACAAAAGTATTCTCAGAGTAATCGATATGACCAATTCAGTAGAACAGTTGGAATTTCACCTAATAAAGAATTTTATAACGTTGTTATTCCTGACTATGTTAATTTAAATTATGAGTTTACGATTTGGACAAGTTATATTGACCAAATGAACAAATTGGTTGAACGAATAAATTATACGGATGGTGCATATTGGGGTGAACCTGGTAAGATGAGATTTAGAACAGCGATTCAGAATTTTACTGATGCAAGTGAATTAGATGCACAAGAAAGATTAGTAAAGACAACGTTTGAAGTTCAGATGATGGGGTATATCATACCTGAGGAATTTAACAATTATGTAACAACAAAAAGACAACTCACACCAAAACGATTGATTTTCAACGTGGATGCTGAGAAAACAAGAGACCAATTGGTTGAGAGTAAAGAGGAAGGTCAGTCTGTTAGTATACAAGAAACACAAGATTTATTCTCTATAAGTGTTTCTAATCCATTTACTATGACGGCTGGAACTGGTGTCACATTATCAAGTAATGGTGCGTCTTTTGATGGTTCTTCGGCTTTAACACAAACCTTTTCTATCGGACAAGATGTTGCAACCACAGCAGATGTTACCTTTGCAGAAGTTAGTGCCAGTACAATAGTACTCGGTAATCCAACCACTTGGAGTTCTGCAGGAATTAGTGGGAGTCTTTCAGTAACGGGTTCGTTAGTTACCTCTGGTGATTTAACTGTAAATGGTAATACAACTATTTTAGGTACTTTAACAGCACAAGAATTTCACACAACATTCACCTCAGCATCTATTATATTTGAAAGTGGTAGCACTAAACTTGGTGATACTGTAGATGATACACACGAAAGAACTGGTAGTATGACGTTAAGTGGTTCATTTAGTTTAAATGGATACCAAGTAAATGAAATCAGTAATGATACTGCTTTAACAGACCAAAGTTCTACAGCTCTTGTTACAGAATATGCAGTAAAACAATATGGTGGAAGTTTAACTACTGACCAATCATATTTAAGAAAACAATTTCATAAAACCGCGACCACAATTCTAAGTAATAATACGGCTAGTTTTAACGCGGTAACTGCATCTGCACCAGCTACATTAACGAGCACAAATGAGGGTGATTTTATATTCTTTATCAATGGTCAGTATATGGAACATGATGCTTTGACTGTTGCACAAAGTGGTTCTCAGTTTTTACTACAAGTTGATACAGGTAGTATCGGATATTCATTAGAAAGTGATGATGAAATTTTAAGTATCGGTAAATTTAATTCGTAGGGAGTAAAATGGCAAAAAATTTATTTCAATTTAGAAATCCATTGACATTCTCTGGTTCAAGTGGTTTTACCGTCAATAATGCAGGTGTTAATATAACTGGAGTCGATAGAAAAGATTTCGTTTTCAGTATTGGTCAAGATGTATCCTCTACCTCTGATGTGACTTTTAATCAAGTAACACCAGATAAAATTATAATAGGTTCTGTAGATTCAACACATATAGTGTGGACAGATAAATCTGTTTCTGCTTCTAATGGCACATTGACTCAAACAGCTGGTGAATTTTTTAATATTAGTGGTGATTTAACTGTTCCTAACTTAACATTAACAGGTGAATTTACAACTGATAAAATAGAGGCACAATTAACTGGTTCGAGTACAATTTTTGAAAGTGGTAGTACAGAGTTTGGAGATACGATAGATGATACTCATGAAAGAACTGGAAGTTTATCCATAAGTGGTTCTTTTAGTTTAAATAATTTTTTAGTTGATGAAATTTCTAATGATACTGCAGATGATGGTGGGAGTCAAACTGCACTCTCAACTGAAAAGGTAGCTTATAATGCATTTGGTGACCAGACACCTGGATTTGAATTTACGAGAAAGAAATTTGCACATACTGGTAGTTTTGTAAGTTCCACTACCTCAAGCTTTACTGCTGTAACTGCATCAAAAGTTGAAACATTAGATGGAGTAACTAAACACGATTTTATGTTTTTTAATAAAGGGATGTTAATGGAATATGACGCATTAGATATAGAACAAAGTGGTTCAACTTTATTATTAAAAATGAATATTGGTTCAATGGGATATGGATTTGATAATAATGACGAAATAGTGGGTTGGGGTAAATTTAATTCGTAAATACCACATTGGTTTTACCATTTGTTGATATTTATAAGTATGAGAAAAAGAAGTTGGCCCAATAGAAAAAATCGTCCGTGTCCTGATTGTGGGAAGATGTTAACATACACAAGAAAAGATACTTTTGATAGGGCAGTAGGTAATAATTCAGTTTGTAAGTCTTGTGCACAAATGGACAGAAAACTTACATTAGAAACTATTGAGAAGATGAAACAACCCAAGACCATTGAACACAAGAAGAAAATTTCTCGTAGTATAGAACAATGGTGGGAAGAACGTAAACAACAAGAGATAAACTATGGCTTTAATAGACAGCAAACAACTAAGTAAAGACCTTTCAGGTTCCTTTGGAATTAATACAGGTTCACTTTTTATAAGTGGTAGTGAAACACCCACGAGTGGAGATTATGTATTAGTTACAAGTGGAAGTGTAAATACGGCAGGTGGTCGTGTTTTTGAAGAGGGAACAAGTGTTGTGGATACTGCTACAGCGTTGTCCATAGTATTTGGAGGATAATAATGGCACAAACCTTTACAAGTGCAGCAACAGGTTCAAGTACGACAATAACACCACTTTATACTTGTCCCGCAAGTACAACTGGTGTTGTTCACGCCGTGTATGTGAGTAACATAGATGGAACTAATGATGCTACGTTTAATTTGTCAGTTAGTGGAAGTGCTAATTTTCAAACAAGAAGATTTTTGATGAAAACCGTTGATGTACCAGCAGATTCAACCGTAGTGTTGGAAAAACCAATTAATTTGGGAGCGGGGGATAAATTAGAAACTCAAGCTTCCGCCGATAATGATGTTGATGTATTTGCAAGCATATTAGAGATAACATAAGGGATTTAAATGGCTGATTCTCTACAAAGACTTGGAATAAACCATCTCAACCATAAACTTAAAGTTAAAAAAGGTGGGATTGAAGTTACTAATGGGAACATTAGTGGTTCTTCTACTACAACTGGTTCATTTGGTAGAGTAGAAACTTCTGGTGATATAGTTACTATAAGTGGAAACATAAGTTCAAGTGCCAATATAACAGGTAATATTGTAAATGTAAATACAAGAGTTAAAGCTATTGGTTCTTCCGTAGAGTTTGCCGGTGATACATTAGATTTTGTAGATGGTAGTTCTACAAATAGACTTTTCAAAGGAACATCAGGTGGTTCTTTTGAAGCGTATCACTCAGGTAATAAAAAATTAGAGACATCAACTGATGGTATAACTGTAACTGGAAACATGACCACAACTGGTGATGTAATCGTTGCAGGAATAACTTCAAGTGGTGATATAGTAACTCAAGGTGATGTTATAGCACAAAATTATATTGTTAGTTCATCTGTAACCTATATGACACAAAGTTTTGCTAGTGGTAGTAATATTTTTGGTAATTCTATGGATGATACTCATGTGTTTAGTGGTTCTTTGGATATTACTGGTTCAAACTTTATATCTGGTACTTTAAATGTACAATCAGAAGGAGTATATTCAAGCTCGACAGCCATTTTTACCAACAATATTACAAATG
>Ga0209645_1000469_pt1 | contig 20760 bp, 46 predicted proteins | sample ETNvirenome_6_30_FD_184070 | JGI IMG/M metagenome (GOLD analysis project Ga0209645, IMG submission 184070) | Marine viral communities from the Pacific Ocean - ETNP_6_30 (SPAdes) (version 2) | ecosystem: Environmental > Aquatic > Marine > Oceanic | place: Pacific Ocean | collected 2013-06-19
AATCAGAATCAGAATCAGAATCAGAATCAGAATCAGAATCAGAATCAGAATCAGAATCAGAATCAGAATCAGAATCAGAATCAGAATCAGAATCAGAAAATGAAAATGAAAATGAAAATGAAAATGAAAATGAAAATGAAAATGAAAATGAAAATGAAAATGAAAATGAAAACGGATCTGATAAAGTCTATGAGTTTAACGATTTTTATAAATCAAAAATAGCAAAAGCAGTTAAGAAAAATATCAAAGTAGGCTATGCTTTTGATTCATATATTGAAAATAAAAATGAAGAAAATTATAACAAAGTAATGGAATTAATTTAAAATGTTAAAGTATCAAACACGAAAAAAACCAAAGTTTGAAAGTAAAATATATCAAAATTTTACTTTAGAGGATTTTTAAAAATGAAAAATAAAAAATCTCAAAGTAAATTATATAATTATATCAAAGATTTATCTGAAAATATTAATGCAGATAATATTAAAAATTATTATCAATGGTTTGGTAAAAACTCAAAATTATATGATATAATAAATAAACCTGAATCTGTTAAAGTCCAAAGAAGAAACAAAACAAAAATTAAAATGTGTTTTGATAATTGTTATCACGCAGTATATCAAGAAAAAGATTTAAAATATATAATTGGCTATACTTATAGCATAATTCCTATTGAACACGCATTTTTAATTAATGAAAATAATGAAGTAATAGATCCGACTTTATCAATTAATACTAGTGGATATAAGGATCGTTATGGTTCCGAATATATGGGAATTGAGATCCCCCGAGATATATTAACTTCTATTTTAATGGATAATCAAAACAGTTTTACTCCTATATCATACTTATATTGGGAATATTTGAATAAACCAAAAGTAAAATAAATTCAAAGTATATCATATAATTTATGCAAAATGCAGAAAAAATATGCATTTTAAAAATTCAAAATATATCATATAATTTCAAAGTATAGTATATTTAAGTACGGTATATTGTGGTACATAAAAAGAAATATATATGGTAAAAACAATATCTAATCAATGAGTGAAGAAACTATATATTGTCACAAATGTAAAAGCGATCAAGTTTGGAACTTTGCCACAACAAGAAGACCAGCTTTAGAATCATGCTCTAAAATTTGTGATCAATGTGCAGATCATGAAGCATTTTTGGATATGTCAGATAATATAGTTGAAAGCGGTTTACTCCATAGAGAGTATAGTTTTTTTCAATTATGCTGTGGCGGTAATGGCAAAAGCGGTCACGAGAAATTCCAAGAATTTTTAGACTTTAGAAAAAAAGTTGGAAAACATGATCCTACACCAAAAGAAATCGATTCAATCATTTTGAAAAAAATGTTTGAAACAGTTTACTAGATTTCTAATTTTTATTTTTATTTTTTTAATTTAGTAATAATAAAACTAAAACCCCAAAAAATGATTATATATACTTATAGCTGTTAGGCATAAAATGTTTATATATCTTTTAATCCCTATACTATACATGAGCCAAGATAAAACTCACGAAAGAGATCCAGAATCTTTTAAAGAAAAAAAAGGTTTTGATCTTAGTTTGAAAATGTACCACGACTTAAACGAAGTTGGTAAAATTTCAGATAATACAAGTTTAGAAAAAGTTAATTCATTAAGTAAAGCCCTTATTGATTTAATAGAATCCCAAGAAGATTTAACGATAGTAGATCGAATCCATATAATGCAAAATACCACATTAAGATTGATTTACAAAAACACTCTTGAATACTTGGATTACAAAGAAAAAAAAGTTAAAGAACAAATGTGCGAGGATTTGAAATAATGGAATCGTATATTCTTTTTAATTTTGACGAAACTTCTTTAATTTTTGAATGGAATCAATCAAAAACCGTTAATGTATATTATAAACAAGAATACTTTAACGAGGAAAAAAACTGTTTAGATTGCTTTAGTTTTGGTTATACAAAACAAACTGATCCAACATTCCAAGAAGCAAAAAAGCATATTGAAGAATATATTCAGGAGAATGATATAACTTGTTAAAGTCAGATCTTGAAAATATATTGGACTTTGACAAAGAAGTTACAGGAGAAAATGATTTAGAATGAGTCAAAAATTATATACCTGTGACCATATATCGCATAAAAAAATATTAGTTTTTCAATCGGGCATGGATTTTAACGCCCACAATTTATTTTATCATGGTATAAACACAAATGAACCTGATAATATATCAGATTCAGTAATTGAAAAAATAAAAACAAAATATATGAAAGTTTATCATAAAATAGAAGTAATGGAATTACAAAGAAAACAAATTAAAAAAGAATATGAAGAATATACAAGTAATGAGATTCTTTTTGATTCAATATGGGATAAAAATTCTGATAAAATAAAATTTAGACCAAAGTTTGATAAGTCTAATATCTGGGCTAAAGAAATTAAAACAAGTCATATAATTAGAAAAAATAGATTAAGACCAAAGGCTTTAAAAATGGAAAATAAAATTAGAGAATTACACCATAAACAAAATATATTATATATGCAAATGGATTTTATAATTAAAGAAATTGAAAGCTATAAAATAAATGAAGACGATATTTATTTTATGAGTCTTACAAGTATGACTTTTTCAAAATTTAATAAAAATCGAGGAATTGAAAATGAATGAAAGATATATATTATCTAAAAGTAATGATAATAATATGAATGTAAAAATTGGAAATCGTGTAAAGTTAGTAAAGACAAACGATCCATATACTGACTTGGCAAAAAATGAATACATAGGAACGGTATATGATATAAATAAAGTAAGTTTTGACGGTGGCTTTACTCAAATTTGGTGTAAGTTTGAAAACGGATCTAATTTTGCTATTGTGCCTGAAACGGGCGATCAATATGAGGTTTTAAAATGACTTTAGTTGAAATAGTAAGACAAACTTATATCAAAGGTTTTTTTATTTCAACAGTTTTACCAAAAGATATGAACGGATTATATGAAACTATGGTTTTTAAAACAGATTCAAATAATGAAGTTATTGATTGGAATGAATTATATACAGATCGTTATAAAACAAAAGAACAAGCAAAAGAAAACCATAACAAAGTAGTGAATATTTTTGAAGGAGAAATTATATGAAAAAAACTGTGCAATATGGAAAGAGAATTGTAGATTTGGACTTTAAAAAAGATTCAATATATATTTCAATTTGGCGTGAAGCAGATAATCCGAGTGGTTATGAATATATAACAGAATTTGCAGTTAAAACGAGGAATAAATATGATTAAAAAATGTTCTTTATGTCTTATGAATTTTGACAATGAAGATCCCGATTATATGAAAAGAATAGAAAGGCATAATATATTTCATAATAAGGCAAGAATACAAGGAAGAAATACTACCCAAGGAGATCCTATATATGAATAAATGTTCATATCACAAAATATATCATAATAATGTAGCGGGTGGCTGTCCTATATGTATGGAAAAAACAATTAAAGAAGAAAGGGAAAGAATAGAGGAATTTGGATATTGAATAATATATGTATAGATTGTAAAGGCGAAACTATAACAGAAAAAGGTGTTATATATATCAGGCGTGGAAAAGAAAATGTAGAAATTTGTCTAAGTTGTTGGAAAAAAACGAGGAATATATAATGAGAAAATTAACTTATTTTTGTAGATTGTGTAGGGAATACCATGTTAAAACTAGATTATCTCACTTGGAATTATATCATAAAACTTCCCCCGAAATATCAAGAAGTAAAAAATCTAACAAGGATATATTAGACGTTTTATTTGTTGAGTGTTGGTCGTCATAAAGATATATATTACCCTAAAACAATAGGGTTGTAATGACAGAATTACACCACAAAACAGATCATTTAGGATCTTACTGTGTTTATTGTATTGAATACCATGATAAAAATGCAAGAGAACAAATGTATAAAGATCTTGAATCAGGTAAAGTAGAACAAAAATCTTTGTTCTAACTTTTTATTTTTATTTTTTAAAGATTTATATTAAAGTATATGTATAGTATAATATGGAACGAATAGAAATCCCAAAAGATTGTTTATTGTGTGACGTATGCAATAAACAGGTAAGTGATCAAAAATTTGTTGCCCTTGAAGACATTAGTTGGTATGAGGGTTGGTTATATTGCCAAGATTGTGAGAAAAAATATCATTCTGACGGAACCGAGCAAGTTTTAGTTAGATATATTTTCAAAGACGAAGACTTAAGCAAAACCGAATTATCAAAACCGATAATTCTAGAGGGGTTTTAAAATGGGTTATACTCATTATTGGCGTATTTTCCAAGAAGAACTCCCTGAATCTGAATGGATAGATTTTGCAAATGACTTTGTAAAAATTTTACCACAATTCATGGACAAACTAGATCACGAAACTGATCAAAAATTCCATGTAGACGGAAACCATATAATATTTAATGGTATAGGAGAACAAAGTCATGAAACATTTTATATAGAAAGAAAAAATAAGTTAGAACCACATGGAAACCCTAACTTTTTTGGCTTTTGCAAAACTGCAAGAAAGGAATATGATATAGCTGTTTGTTGTGCTTTAATTATATGCAAAAAACATTTTGCTGATATATTTGAAGTATCAAGTGACGGAGAAGATAGTGACGGTTGGGATAAAGCCAAAGAACTATGCCAAAAGGTTTTAAAGTACGGTAAAACTTTTGATATATCGTATGAAAATGGCGGGGTGTTTAAATGATCACGAATAAAGAAATGTTCTGTGCGGTAGCAGGGGTAATTATATCAACTGTGCCAAAAGAATATTCTTCTGATCTTTTATTTCAATCGGCAGAAGAATTTGGTATATCTAGAGAAGAAGCCAAAGTTATATTGACAGAACTTAAAGAAACTCTAGGCTTTGCCTGTGCAAAAATGCTAAAGAAAATGCAAGGCGGAGAAGATACAACAACATTTGGTGTATAACCAAAAATTTTATTTTTTATTAAAGTCGTATTTTTAATATCAATTTTATAGAAGTATATAAGTATTAAAAACCGTACGGTTATTTCGTACAGTTTATATCATATATTATATATCCAGCGAAATCATCTGAAGATGTTCATCTTGCATCATTGGCTGGTATATAATATATCATATAATTTCCCGTGAACTTGGTAAAAATTTTTTAAAACATTGTTAATAATATATTTAAAATAAAAAACCCCCGAGAAAAAATCCCTTAAATCTCGAGGGTTAATGAGTCAAGTTGTTAATCCGATCTTTTTATAGGTTTTATCCCATATAATCCATTGATTAACTATCAAGCATTAACACTTTAGCACTTGGTTATCGGTGTGTTAAACCTATCGAGAATGACTCGACTTATTGCTTTCTGCTTGATAACAATAGTATAGTATAACCTCAATATATATCTTACTATTGTATAGTGTATTAGATACATTTATAAATAATATTAACTAATAGAATACATGGTAGTTAGAATGAATAACCCAAAAGAAAACGACTATGATATATTTTGTGACGAGTGCGGATCAGAAGAAATTTGTGAAGATCACGAATATGGTAATGGAAAAGATTTAGGATCAATAGATTATTGTATAAGTTGTTGTGAAGGTTGCAACAGTAATGAAGAATATGAAGATATGAGGTATGACTTAGACTAATGCCTGACGTAAATTATCTTATAGATTCATACCTTAAAGCAAGATATGAGGAAGACGAGGAAGAAGAAGAAAACGAGGAGTATGATCCAGAATGAAAGATTGCCCTATATGTAAAACAAAAATTAATAATGCTAGATATAATTTTGTAAAGGAAACTATATCAAACCCCGAAAAATTAGAAGCATGGATTAGAGGGGAATGGACTTTTGAAAAATATATGGAATCAAAATGATCTGTGCCGAATGTAAAAAAGAAACATTTATGGGTAATTTGAGATTTTATCCAACAAGAGGATTTATATGTAGATTATGTGATAGTATAGTAAATGGATCTTAGAATAAATGAAATTATAATGTTATATGTTAAAAATAAAATAAAAGAGAAAAAAAATGAAACTAAAAAATAAACAGGGTATAAAATCTGTAAATCTATGTGTTATATGTAATAAAGAAGTTACTTGGTATAGAGGTAGACCAAGTTTAACGTGCAGTAAAGAATGTTTTAAAAAAAGAATTTCAGATAAAAATAAAAAAATATATCAAGAAAATAAACCTAAAGTATTACTTTGTAAAAGGTGTGAAAAACCAATTAAAAGACAGGGTAAAAAAGTAGCAAATAGGAGAAATAAATTTTGTTCAAAAATATGCTATGATAGAAATGAATATTATAGAAATCATTTTAAAAGACATTTTGATAAAGCATTTAGATTACAAGAAAAAATAATAAAGATTTATATTGAGCAAAGGATATAGAATAACATGAAAATAACAATAGATACATTAGATATTGATTGGCTTGAAAAAGACTTTGGTGCTATGACACAAAAAATTGACGGTGAATTATTTAAGATCACATTTGAGGTAATTAAAAATGAATAGAGAAGATAGAGATCATTTGAAAGTTATAAAGGATATATTAAAAACCGCTAGAGATACAGCGGAAAAAGATTCAAGTATAACAACAAGTACAGAAGATAACTCATATTATAACGGACTTGCCGAAGGATATGCACACGCTTATGAACTTATAAGGAGAATAAAATGAGTGACCATATATGTAGGACTTGTGGTGTAACATTTGATTGTGGTTATGGCGATCCATGTAGTAGTAAGTATGAAAAAATAGATTGTCATTTGTGTTATAACGACTATGTTGCTATGGGTAGAATTGAGGACTTGAAATGAGAACTTGTAAAATGTGTAGAAAAAAAGGTAATTGGGATATAAGATCCTTATGTAATGATTGTCATTTTAAAACATGGACACCAATAGAGGTATAATATATGGATAAAATGTCTAAAGAATATCAGTTGAAAATGGCAATACAATTAACTGACTTTGTTGATTACTTTATAGAAAACGGTGCAACTAAGGAAGACGTAAAGAAAATGTTTATTGATATAGTTGATCTTATATATGTAGATAAGGAGAGTTTAAAATGATATATGATTTATGTCCTGATTGTGAAAAGCACATGACATGGATAAAAAAGAGAGGAACAAAAAATACTGTTCAATGTCCTTTGTGTAAATCAATATATAATATAATTGAGGAAATACTATGTTGAACGATACTGAATATGAGGAAAGACCTGAATGGTCTTGGCTAACTGAAAAATGATTAAGGCAAGAAAATTATTTCTTATTCCTAGTCTAAGTATGTTTTTAATACTTATCCCCTTTATTGGTATATTTTTAACTGCTATTGTATGTTATATGTGGTATAACAAAAATCAAGAGCAGATACATTTATATTTCAAAGGAATTAATTATACACAGAATGAAACAAGTGAGGAAGAATTGGAGAGTTTAAGATAATGAGAGTTTGGAATGAGATAGATCCTAGCCGACTATGTAAAAATCATTTGTTAGCAGAACATAGAGAAATTCTTTGTATATGGAGTGTACTTACTAAGGGTAAAAAAGGTTACAGAAACCACCCCGAAGTTAAAAGGTGGGGTGATAGTTTAGGTGCTTTGTGGTTACGACATAACGATATATTGAAAGAATCAAAAAAACGAAAGTATAACTTTAAAGATTTACCACATTGGGCTAGTGAATTATATCTTAGAAAACACATAAAAAATAGATTTATAACTCCTAAAGCATGGGATAACCAAGAAAAATCTTTAAGTTCTAAAAATTGCGATTGTATAAAGAGGAGAACATAAAATGACAGAAGATAGTTTTGCAGGAGATTCTTGGATTCAAGGTGCAAAGTATAACAGCGAAACACAACTTATGCAGATATATATGAGTGGTGGAAGCGAAATATATGAATGTGAAGGAGTTGATTCTAATACTTGGTCAGAATTTAAAAGATCAGATTCAAAAGGTAGATATTTTAACAAGTATATAAGAGGAAAGTTTAATTCTAGTTCTATATAAGTAAATCCTTATATATAAACCCATTATATAAGCGTTATTGTCAATCAAAGACGATATAAATAATATAAAAATAGAATGTGGTAATATAGCATTAGGTAACGGTCATTGTTGGATATGTAATTGCAAATCTGCTAAACGTGGTATGACCATACACCATTTGTGGTATTTGGATAATGATATAATATATAAAAACTACCCGAAAAATGATAAAGGTAATTTACAATATTATACAGATCTGTTGCCAATGGTAAAAAAGAATCCAAAGCGATTCATGTATCTATGTAATACCCACCACTTTGCACTAGAAAAGTTTTGTAGATTTGGCGACAAAATATATAACAAAATGACCACCGCTAGAAAAATGACAAAAACTTAACCAAAACATCTATATAGGGCGAAGCATAAACATAAACGTGGATTTTCCAACTAAAAAATATGATATAATATATTGTGATCCTGCTTGGACTTATGCTGACAAGGCGTTGGCAGGTAAGCGTGGTGCAGAATGTAAGTATAATGTAATGTCATTACAGGAACTAAAAGATCTTAAAGTCGAAAGTATTGCAAGTGAGAATAGTATAATGTTTATGTGGGTAACTTTTCCGAAACTTATTGACGGAACTTGTATGGAAGTAATGAAAGCATGGGGGTTTACACCAAAGACTTGTGCATTTAATTGGGTTAAATATTATAATAATCTAAATCCATTTATGGGAATGGGCAGGTGGACTAGAGCAAATAGTGAAATCTGTATATTGGGAACTAAGGGAAAACCACAGCGGGTATCAGCAGGTGTAAGACAACTTGTTGAAACAATATATGAGCCTGAACTTATACAAAGTGTTCCTGAAAGACACAGTAAAAAACCTGACGTAGTGAGAGATAGAATAGTAGAACTATGTGGAGATATTCCTAGAATCGAATTATTTGCAAGAGAGTTTGCAGAAGGTTGGGATTCATGGGGTGACGAGTTATGAGATTATGCGAAGATAAATACGAATCTCATATAATAAGAATAAAAGAAAGTCATGCTTATTGTTTGACTTGTGGTAAATTGTTCAAAGAGTGTGAAGGACAATGAAGTGTATATTATTATCATGTGTATTTCAAAATAGGAAAATTATATTAAAATTCTATGAACCAACAACTAATAAAATTATAATGGTGCAGAATACGGATTATAAGCAATCGTGTTATATAAAACGTGACGAGGCAACAAAGTTGCAGGGGATGATGGGCATCAACAATATACAAGATGTTGATATATATGACATAGTAAAAGACGAAGCCCGTGAAATGTCAAAGGTTAGTGTTGACAATCCAAGCGTAATATATGAACTGAGAGATTCAGGCAAGTGTTGGGAAGGAGATATAAAATATTATCAAAGTTTCTTATATGATAATAAATATACTGTTGGAACTTGGTATGAAGTGGATAACAATGGGGTTAAGTCAATTAATTCCAATGAAAATAATTTTGATCTTAACAATATTGACATGGAGTCCGTTGTTGATACTGATTCTTTCTCTACACAGGTAAAAAAATGGGCTAACTTGCTTGGTCAAAATATACCAAGTATAAAGCGACTTGCATTTGATATAGAAGTTGAGGTTGGAGATACAATGCCTGACACAAGCAAGGCACTTGAAAGAATAACTGCTATATCATTTCATTCTGACGATAGAAAGCAAGTATATACTTTGAAAAGACCTGAAGTTGCTATGGGAGAAGAAGATATAGATAGAGAATATGAAATTATATGGTTTGATGACGAGAAAGAATTACTTAGACAGGCGTTTCAAGTAATAGATTCCTATCCTGTTGTACTGACATATAACGGAGATATATTTGATATGCCATACTTGTGTAACAGGGCTAATACTCTTGGACTAGAATATAACCCGTTTAAAATGATGAAAGAAAAGGCTACTTTGAATAACGGTGTGCATATTGACTTATACGGAGTATTTTCAAATCGTTCCCTCAAAATATATGCATTTGGTGCAAAGTATATCACCGATAAACTAGATGATGTAAGTGAAGCCATGCTTGGAGAAAAGAAGACAGAATATACAGGTAGTCTATCTGATATATCATTGAATCTGTTGAGCAAATATTGTTATAATGATAGCAGATTAACCTATGAACTTTCACATTATAACAATGACTTGGTAATGAACCTGTTGGTTATATTGTGCAGGATTGCCAATATGCCTATTGACGATATATCAAGGCTTAGTATATCTAATTGGATTAAGAGTATGTTCTATAATGAGCATAGGACTAATGGACAACTAATACCCCGAAGTGTGGACTTTCCTAGAATAGAGGGAACAACTACTGCGGGTGTAAAAGGTAAAAAGTATCAGGGAGCTGAGGTATTAGAGCCTGTAAGCGGTATTCACTTTGGTGTTACCGTGCTTGACTTTGCAAGTCTATATCCAAGTATAATAAAAACCCGAAATATATCATACGAAACAGTATGCTGTTGCCATGAAGAATGTAAAAACAATATAGTTCCATATACTAATCATTGGTCATGCACAAAAAAGATTGGAATGGCATCATTATTGATTGGCTCATTAAAGGAATTAAGAGTAAATCATTTCAAGGTGCTAAGCAAGACAAGTAAAACACAAAAAGAACGTGATATAAATACCACTATTGCACAGGCACTTAAAGTATTTCTAAACGCAAGTTATGGCGTAATTGGTGCTGAAACTTTCTCGTTATATTTCCTACCAACTGCCGAAGCTGTAACCGCTGTTGGTCGTGATATAATTTCAAAGACGATAGAAACTGCCAAATCCGTAAGCCTTCCTGTCCTCTATGGAGATACAGATTCCGTCTTTGTCCACCAACCAACCCCAGATCAAATTAATAATCTTATTGATTTTTGTAAGGATCATTATTCTATCGATCTAGAGATTGATAAAGAGTATAAATATTTGGTGTTAAGTGACAGGAAGAAGAATTACTTTGGTGTAAAGAAAGATGGTAGTCTAGACATTAAGGGTTTGAGTGGTAAAAAGTCAAATACACCCCCCTTTGTGAAGCGATTGTTTAATGATGTATTAGAAAAAATCAAACCTATTGAGAATATGTCCGATTTCTATGAGGTAAAACAGGAAGTAAGATATGTTATTAAAACTGTAATAGATAACTTTGATACTATACCACTTGATCAGTTGTCATTTAAGGTAATGATTTCTAAAGAACCTTCTGAATATAAGACCAAACCACAGGCGGTCAAGGCAGGAGAACAGTTAGGTAATGTGCAGAAAGGACAATTTGTAGAGTTTGTCAAGACATGGAAAGAACCCAAAGTATGTCCACTAAGTATGGCAACTCATAGTGACATTGACAAGGAAAAATATATGGAAAGTTTGGAAAGTGTAATGAGCCAAGTATGTGAACCAATGAAAATTAGTATTGATATATTGATGGGTAGAGGAGAACAAACTACTTTAACACAATGGTAAAATGTAAGAGGTGTAAAAAACCAAACTATACCATGTGGCAAGAATGTGGAAGTTGTATTCAAAAATTTTATCCTGAAACTTAATCTATATCATATATTTCCTTTGCTTTCTTAATTGGTATATATGGTATTGTAATTGGCATCCATATAAACCCCCATTTAATCCATATCCTTATGGTTTCCTTTGAACCATACCAATTATCGTGAACAATAACAGTTGCTCTTGAACCGCTTGTACCTGCCTTTCCCTCTGGTGCATTATATCTCCTGACTATATGTTCTGTTCCAACTGCATCAATATATAATGCGTGTAACAGTTCGTGTGCAAGAGGCATTATATTTTGTCTTATAATGAATGAGTTTGCTGAATCATTGACGAACATATAAATTACTTTTTGACCTGTTACTCCCCAAGCAATACCACTTGAGGTTTCAATTCTTAAATGACCATAATATCTTTCATAATCCGCCTGTTCTGTTACAGGGATAATCATTAATGTCCATGTTTGATCAAAGTTTTGCCAAGCCTTATATCCTGACAGGTGGGTTCCATCATCTCCATTTAAAATAATTGTACGCTGTATTATATCCCTATATTTTTTCTCGTCAATATTTTTGGTTTTAAATACTATCATTTCTTATATCTCTTATTGCTTTGTTTACTGTATTTAAATTGATTTCTGCTTCTTCCACTCCCATCTGTCTTCTTAACATTTCAGTACGCCAATTTGGTAGTCCATATTTTTCATATTTTTGTGCATAATAGACTTCATTAATTGCTCTCAACAAATCCTGTTCAAAAAATTCTTTAAAACCTAACAGTTGGTCAAGATCATACTTATCTCCCTTTTCATATATCCAAGTCATATATTAGTCCTCTTTGTCAAGTTTTAATTTTTTGCATTTGCAGTTGTCCAAACAACCTGCACCCAATATATCTTCTGCTCTTATGACCTTGTTAAATTGTTTTAATTCTTCCACGATACCCTTATATATAATGATCTATTTAAATATTAAGAACAATTCTCACAAAAATGAATAGTTTTATCTCTGTTATAATTTAGACCTTTTCCATTTAGACTTCCAACCATCCATATATCCTTGACTTCTATATATCCCGTATGCCACGGATATAATTCATTATCTCCCATGTTTCCACCTGTCCATGTAGTTAATTTAGTCACAAATCCTTTGTTATTATCTATGCACCATTGTTCTATCTTGTTTATTTCTTCTTCAATTCCTATTCTGTCAGGATCATCCCATTCCATTTGTTCCCTGCGTTCTCTTAAATCTCTAAGTTTTCCCATTATCTTACCTTCTTGTATCTTTCCAATTCATTGTCATATATAAGATCCCCTGCTTCCAACATTCTGCTGAACATAGTTGGAGCATCAAGTGCATTGAATCCATCTTTCTTGGCTAGTGCATTTATGAAATCCTGTTTATCTACTGTGTTATCTAATGACTCATCCATACATTCTCCCCAAGTTAGTAGAATAGTTTCTTTCTTTGTGTCCTTTGTCTTCTTGTGAGTATCGCTACTCTTGCCTGTGTCCAAGTTCATTTTCATACTCTTATATGATTCTTTTATTATATTCTCAACAATCTCAAAGTCTTCTTCACATACTACGCTACGCAAGTTTGCTTTTGCACTTGCTGTAAGAAGTCTATATAATCCATGATACTGTCGCCAACCAATAGGAACACCGCTGTCAATATTTAGTGGTCGCATTTTTGTATGCAAGTCATCTATTCTGTCCATCAACTCATCTGGTACTGTTGCATCAAGTGAACGTATATACTCAAAGTATCGCTGTAATTCTTCAACTGTCATATAATCCTGTTTTCTGCTTTGATAACTTCTGATAAATTTTCTAATTAGTTTGTCAGTTTCAGGATCATTGTCGTCAACTAAGAGCCATAAAATGTCAAATCGAGATACAAAGGGTGTTTCCATCTCAAAGTTGTCCATAACAGTAGGGTATTTTGGGTTAAACTTACCGTTCTTTGGATTACCTGCTATGAGTAACGGACACTTTGTAGGTAATGTAAGACCACCACCTGTACCTGCCTTAGCCTGTGAAGTTGTTTGTTGTTCCATAACTTCAAGACATGAGTTATGATCTTCCTTTTTCATTTTATCTATCTCGTCTATGATACATGGGTGTCCTGTATGTTGTGGGAAAAATCCTGCCTTTGGAATCATTGTGCCATTATATAATTTTACCATAGCAATAGTTAATCCTGCACCAGAAGTATTTCTGCCAACTGTATATCCCGATCCGGGCAATAATTTATACATTTTTAACAACAAGTCGGACTTTCCTAGTTGTGCATCTCCCAATACACCACAATGGATAAGGTCACGTTTGCCATTAAGACTATTGCCGCCACAAGCCCATAGGATTAGTGACTCTACAATTCTAGGGTTAATGTATATATCAGGTGCGATTGAGGCAGTTACTCTCTCAAATATATTGATCTTCTTCCACTTTTCTATTTCCTGCTGGGTAGGCATACAACCTGCCTTTTGTTCCAAGTCTTTCATGTGAGTTATTTGAAATACAATGTCGTTATATGCACTCTTTGGTTTTGGTATTGAACGGAATCTTGCCACTACTGTTTTTCTATCTCCAATAAATGCTTCCCCCACATCCTCATCAGTAATCTCTGCATCAAACTCTATTGGTGTGGCATTTCTAGCAGTTTCTAGGAACTCTTGTATTCTCATCTGCTGTATATATGCTGTAATCTTTGTACTCTCATCTATATCGTATGGTCTTTTGTCCTTCATACAAAATGGAACTTGCAATATATGCAAGTCGTCACAATATACTTTCTTGGAAGCACCGCACATTACACAACTACATTCTGCTGAAACAGTATAGGTCATACGTTCTCCTACTGCTGTAATCATACAATCAAACTCTATTGGTTTGTTCTCATAGGTAGGTGTTATATCCTGCATGGTTAGTTTAAGTGGAGCATTTGAAAGTTTCTCAACAACTGATCTTGCATCCTCTATGTGTTTTGTCATATTCTTGTGTTCTGCCTTTTCTGCCTGTGATATAATTAAACTGACTTCTGATTCTGGTAATGGCGGTGTGTGTCTTTGGTTTAGGTTATCTATCTCTAACTTTAATGCTTCCCCAAACAATCCTTTTTCTCTTATAAGGTGACAAGCGTATTTGAAAGTAGCATCGTTTCTACCGCCCTCTTTTATACCCCCCTCTATTTCCTCTACAGGCTTGGTTTCAACATTAAATCCCATTTTTGACAGTAGTTCTTTTAGTTTCTGTATGCTTATATCCATAATTGGTTCTTCATTTATTGCTGTGTATATACTGCCATTAGGGTGAACACTTGTTGGTGCAAGTACATATCCCCCTTGTGACTTTATATCAATATGTCTTCCCCTTTTGTCATCTAGTTTTTTGTTTGGCGGTGGGAATCCATGAAAGTGATAATACAAGTGAAATCCTTTTCCTGTTTTAGTTGTAAAAGTATTTTTAATTTCCTCTGGATAATCGTCATATAATGAGGCATCATCCAAATCAACAACAAATATGTTGCCACTTGAACGACCACACACAACTCCTATATTACAACTATCTGGATAACTACCATTATATTTTTCTTCTTGAAATTGCTTCCAATTAAGACCGCCAATGGGTTCTTTTGATCTTGGTTTTAATGGAATGAGATTAAATCCCATTTCTTTTAGTTTATCTATTGACATACTTTACGAACTATCCTATCGTTTAACCCACATATAACCCTACTCATTTCATACAGTTCTTCTTTACTTGCATTTTTAATAAACTCGTTCCATTCCTCATCTTCTGCAACAAGATCCTTTTCATCATTTAGGTTCTGTATATATTGTTTAACTGCCTTGCATATTTCTGTGGATAATGGTTTGTTGTTTGCTTCTGAAATAACTTTAAGTTGATCCATATACTCCTTGTATCCATTGTTTACATAGAGATTAATTGTCATCTAAATACTCCCTTACCTTCTTATCTACCAAGTCAAATATAGTAGTTTCTATTTCCAACTTGTTAATTGTTAATAATGGCAAACCTGCCATGATATATTCTTCATTACGTTCTTCTGTATTTGAAATCTTTGTGTCATGCACACCGCCATCAATTTCAACTATCAGTACAATCTTTTTTGTCTTCTTGTCTATTAGTATGAGATCAGGGTTTCTAGGCTTGTATTTTATATTACCGTTAAATGTTTCCTGATAACCAACATACTCTCCCGTCATTTTGTTGAACAATATATACCACTCACGTTCCACTCTGTAATCTGTAGTTTCACGAAGAAACTGTCCAATGTCTACAAGTTCTACATCATCATTCTTATATGAAAAAAATGACTTTGCTTGATTATTTTTTGCCTTACTCATTTACACCACATTCATGATTTTTTAATTTCATATCATATTTTTTTTCAATAGTACACCAAACACATTTTCCATCTGTTCTCATCATGTATCAATATCTTTATGCTATTATAAATGTTTCTCAGATTCATGTTCTTCTTGACACTTGTTCAAATGATCTCTAATTTTTTTCATGTCTTCTCTTGTTGGATAAAAACTAGATTCTTCTGGTTGCCATCCACAGTATTTACATTTGACACCCATGTTTAACAAAACCCATCCTTTTCTTTCATATTCTGTGTTTTGGAATCTGAACATATATTTATATAATTAGGCAAATCTAATAAGTCTTTTGATAAAACACCTCGTTTAACCATTTCTTCTATGTGAAGTAATGCCTGTAAGTTCCATATAGCTGCAATCAAATGATCTTCATCTCTATGTCCTTCTAGGAACTTATACAAATGCCTCATCCCCGAATCCATATATACAGATAGTGGCATACCTTTTTCCCAATTCCTGTCGTTATATTTTTCTGCACCACGTTGCAGTAACTTTGCCAATCTCTCAATCATTATGGGCGATATAAGATCATATCTGCCCTTGTCGGTAACAACATCTCGTTGAGCTCCCGTATTGAACTGTCTTCTTTCTCCGCTGTCCTTGGTTATAAAATCACTCAATTTTTTCTCCCCACATATTTTCCAATATTGTTTTTATCTCAGCAGAACTATGACCTGTATGTTCATATCCCATTAACTCTTTAATTCTTACATAGTTATAAAATGCTATCATAAACTCGTTGCCACTTGCCATAGGATCAACAATCTCCCAGCCGACACCAGCGATATATATCAAAGGCTCTACGGAGAATCTTGGCTTACCTACTATGCCATCTTTTTTAATCGGTGCTAAGGTTTCAGAATGAAATGTTGCCTTTGTCATTTGTATATGCTTGTGTTCTCTTGTCGATATATCTGACATATCAAACAATAATTAAATCACAATATAAGTGTTTAGAAACTTTGCTTTATATCTATGTTAAATTGCTGTTGATCAACAGTTTGTCCACCATTGTTAGTAAATGCAATTTCGCCAATCCAGTTACCTGCATTTGCTAGTGTTGCTTGACTAGTTCCTGAAACTGTAAATATCATAATGCCATTTGACCTGTTGGAAAATGTTGCGTTTATTGTAGCACCAATTTGTGTTCCGTCAGGCTTGTATATTTTTACAGTTGAACCTGCATATACCGATGTACTACTAAGATCCTTTGCAAGTCCTGTATCTGGATCTAATATTGTAAGCTGTAGTGACTTTGTTGTTCCTACATTAACCGTAAAGGTTACTCCGAAATCTTGTCTTCTTGTACTCATGGATTATTTCCCTCACTTGTTGAATTACCCTCGTCACTATTAAGGTTTATTGACTTGCTTGTATCATTTAGACTTATAGTTCGTTTCTGCACTAGCAACTGATAAGCGGCTAATATATTGTGCTTGAGTATCTTACCTACTGTTATTGGACTAGTAATACCGTGCTTTAATACTATATTATTGATAATTGAACTTACTATATCGTGTTTGAGTACAACATTATTGGTAATTGCGGTATTAATATTGTGTTTGAGTTGCACTATGCTTATGGTTATACCTCTTATATCGTGCTTCAATATATGGAAAGCCCTTGATGGTGCAATAATACTGTGTTTAAGTATCACATTATTAGTAACAGCAAAGTCAATATTATGTTTGGCAATTACAAAGTTAGAAGTAAACTTGTTTATACTATGCTTCAATATATGGTTGCTTACAAGTATTCCTCTAATGTCGTGCTTCAATATATAATCTACAACAACCTTACCCCCAATCTGGTGTTTCAAAATTATATCTTTAACTACACCTGCATGAACCCAATGTTTCAATATAATGTTCTTGTTTGTGAATTTTCTCAAGTTGTGTTTTGCTATTGTAGATTTGGTAATTGCCTCTATTACATTGTGTTTTAATATATTATTGACAATAACCATACCACCCATACTGTGTTTTAATATTATATTATTGACAATAGCATCTCGTATATTGTGTTTCAATATATTGTTGTTAATTATACCCTCTATGATTGTATGTTTTAATATGACAGAATTGATTATCTTTTCTATTACGGTGTGCTTTAATATAACATTGTTTACAACGGAACTTCTCAAGTTGTGTTTTAATATATTGTTATTGACTATTGCACCTCGTATATTGTGCTTTAATGTATCTGCATTGTTTTGTATTTCTAATCCTGTGGTGTTATCTTCCAATGTTAATCTTGTAGAGTTGTCTTCCAATGTAAGATACTCAATAGTCTTGGCAACAAGGGTTCGTATATTGTGTTTGAAAGTTGTTACAGGTATAATGGCTTCTACTATATTATGTTTCAATATATTGGTCTTTACTGCTACACCGTAGTTGAAGTGTTTTAATATTTTAGATATTTTCATAAACTTTCTAATGTTATGTTTTAGAACATTTTCTTTTATTATAGCCTCGATTGTGTTATGCTTTAATATTGTATTGTTTATTATAGCAGCTATAACCTGATGTTTTAATATAACGTTGTTAGTTGTTGAACTTCTCAAGTTGTGTTTTAATATATTTGACTTTGATATGCTTTCATTTACATGATGTTTTAATATTGTTTCATTAACAGTTATTCCCCTGAGATTATGTTTCAATATAACAGAATCTATTACTGCTTCTATTGTATTGTGTTTTAATACAACTGTATTGGTTATTGTATCATTGATATATAGACCGGTAGTACCATCTTCTAAAGTTAATTGTGTAGAGTTATCCTCTAACGTCAAAAAGTTTTGAACCATAGTTCATTATACCTCTGTCCAAGTATTATTGTATAGAACGTACTCTTTGTTAGTGTCAGTTTCGTAGAAAATTGCACCGTCAGTTACAGTTACACTTATTGTAGAAGCAGTTGTCATATTAGACCCTAATACTGTAAGATTAGTGTCACTTTGTAAATTTGTACTTTGGTGTTCCATTTGATCAAATCGTACTAATTTGTTATCCCACTTACCAACTGACGAAGCTCTGGAAGGTGAAGTTGCACCTACTGTATTGGCTTCAACTATATAACCAACACCTATTTTTTCTTCTGATGCTATATTTACAATATAACCTATAAAGAATTTATCCTGTTGACTTGAGGTATTATGTAGTTTGAATACTGATGTAGATTCACTATCTACAGGAGTTCCACCATCATTTGATTTACTAAATGCGTAATTATTTTCACCGTCAATAGATCCGTTACCAAATTGCATTTCTACTTGATTTACACCACTACCTGAAATAACATGACCAAAGAACTGATTGAATGTATTTGCTGTTAATCCTGTAACTACATTGTTACTTTGAGCTCCACTTAATGTGTTAGTTCCTGCTTTTCCCCAAGCCATTTTAGTTGTGACCCCACACTTTTATTTCCCAATCAGTAAAACTTCCTGTATCATCGTTATCAAATTCTATATCTGTTATTGCTGTTGCTGTTGAACGTTTGAAAGCTGTTTCTCTACGTTGAGGTGCAACCCCTTCTCCATCTGAATTGCCCTCTGCTGTATGAGCAATACCTAATATTTCATTAGTGCCATCATTTACAATAAACATATTGATAAATTTATCATCATTTGCTTTAGTATTATGTAATACAAAATTAGTTCCACTTGCATTAATCTCTGATCCATCGTCATTTGAAGCTCTATAAGCGTATGTAGAATCTGTTGAGTTGTTAAATGTTGCCTTTACTGTTGTGTTTCCAGTTCCTTTACACCATAATTGCACCCACAAATATTTCTTATTTATGAACGTTCCTGTGTCTATGTTATCTGTTGATTGACCTGTTTTTGAATCAGTATATAATTGCTCCCAAAAGTTATCTGTATGTGTATCTGATGGATCCCATCCTAATACGACTAATTCTGTTCCTGCGTTCAAAGTTCCACTACTTTTTGTCATATCAAATGATGTTATGTTACTTGATGTATCTCTCCATTTTCCTACTGTTTCACTTCTTGATACTGTAGTTGAGCCACTAGATTGAGATACATGAGATATGTGAAGTTTTTCTTTAGAAGCTAAATTGGATATATATTTTACAGCAAATGATGGTTTATCATCTTTTGCCCAAGTAAGAAAATCTGTTACTTCGGAACCACCGTGATTATCAGAACCACCGTCATTTGAAACTCGATAACCATAATTGCTATTGGTAGAATTATATCTTAATCTAGATGATGTGGTATTTGAAGCTCCTGTTGAATGATATAATAACATATAATATCGCTTACTAGTAAAAGTAGAAATTGCTGGTAGACCTGCTGAACCTAATGTACTTCTTCCTAGTTCTTTCCACCCACCTGATATAGCAGGTATTGGACTAAATCCACTTGTTGTAGTTCTTTCTGCTGTAGTTCCTATGATTCTGTTTCCTGCTAACCATTCCATTATTTTAACTCAACCTCATTTCCACAACCACATTTAATAAGTATTGTTTCTGTTTCACTTCTGTTAGTCATTGTATTGCCACAAGTACAAGTGCCTTTCTTCAAATGCATATAATTCCAACATGGCTCACAGTAATGATATTGAAATTTGATGAATTGGTCGTATTCGTAAGCTCCTAGTTCTGCTGTCTTGCATTTGTCACAGGTGTATTTTTCCCCATTATTCAAGTGGTCATAGTATTCTTGGCTCAATTTATTGAAGTCACTCCGTTCCAAATTTCAATTTTATCCACCTTAACAACATGAGTACCACCAATGGTTTGACCTT
>Ga0209645_1000471_pt1 | contig 20680 bp, 19 predicted proteins | sample ETNvirenome_6_30_FD_184070 | JGI IMG/M metagenome (GOLD analysis project Ga0209645, IMG submission 184070) | Marine viral communities from the Pacific Ocean - ETNP_6_30 (SPAdes) (version 2) | ecosystem: Environmental > Aquatic > Marine > Oceanic | place: Pacific Ocean | collected 2013-06-19
TTCTGTAAGGGATTCCTCAAAATTGTATTGTAATAACTCAGCTTTGTCTGAAGAAGAAATTGGATAAGGTCTTGGATCTCTCATATCAAATGATACTTCGGGAAAGTGTACCCCAAAGTCATATAACTTTTGTATATGTTTACCAGATCCATATGCTGCAAGACCCATGATCTTTCCAGCAAAAGAACAATGATGTTTTGGATCAAGAAAATCTATTTCCTGTCTAGTTTTCTTACAGAAAATATGATGTGACCAATATTGATATAGTAATCCCCACTCACCATTGAAAGGGAAATACTTAAATTTATTTCTTCTCTTGTCGAAGAGAACCATTGAGCATTTTTCTAATCCAAGAGACTGACCTTCTGCCCAGTTATGAGAACCACCACCATCAATTATAATACACACTCCAGTATCAGATGGTTGAGTGAATATAGATGAATAAGCATGTGCTTGATGATGAGAGATATATCCTATCTCTGCATTTGGGAACATTTCCTGTAGATACTCTTGGGGTTCGTTCTTTTCAAGACTTCTTACCCAATCCTGTAATCCAATGTCCACAAACATGACTAGATTTATATCTTCCTTCTCAAGCCCTTCCGTAACATAATCTATAGACTTTTCTGGAAACCTACCATCATATTTTAATCCACTAAGTCTTTCTTCTTGTATACTGCATATATGTTCACCATCTATGAATAGAGTCGCACCAGCATCATGGATATATGAATCCTTGCAAGTGCCATCAAAACCAATAGATCCATATATTCCTAAGACTTTCATTTCAAATAGACTTTTCTAATTTCATAGGTGAAGTTCTCTTCATTGTATATTTTAACACGTTCAATCAAATGATTCAAGGTGTAGTTCTTCTTACCCTTGACTGAGATATCGTCTGCGATATCATATAACATTGCCTTAGTTTTGTTCTTACCTTTACGAAGAACTCTACCAATAGACTGTAAGTTTCTAATTCTGGATTTACTAGGAGAAGCGAAGATTACATTATGAAGGTTCTTAATGTTAATTCCAGTTGAGAAGGTGCCGTAAGAGGCAACAATGATCGCATTGTTTTCCCTATCAACGATTGATCTAACTTCTTCTCTTTCCTCACCGTCCACTCCTCCGTGTACATAAAAGACTTTTCTGTCATCGCTTGCACCATCATTAATTAAATTATATAGGGGCTCACCATGAGCTTCTACTCTACTGTATAGGACTAGAGTATTTCCTTTGAGACTCAATGAAAGATTTTTTATGAATAGATTTCTCTTGTCATGTTCAATGATATAATTCATCTCCTCTCGGTAGTCATCAAAAGGAATTGCTGGGTGTTGTAATAGGATAATTCTTATATTTAATTTAGCTAACTGTCCTTTCTCTTGCAGTTCTGATGTCTGTGTCACTTTATAAGAAGGACCAAATAGTCCCTCTAGAACCCATTTGTGAGTCTGTGATCCACTTAGAGTTCCAGTAAATCCATATCTATACTTTGTATCTCTCATCTTAGACATGATATTGATAAGAGATTTAGACTTAAACTGGTGTGCTTCGTCTCCTATGATGACATCAAACTGAGAAAAAAATGTTTTGTCCATAGTATAAATGGACTGCCATGTAGAAATAGTTACACGTTGTTGTGTATTCTTGTTTCTTCCAGCATATACTTTATGGCAATATTTCTCAACATCCCAACCATAGTCAGTGAAGTCCTTATACATCTGTTCTACAAGCGATGTAGTTGGAACTACGAGTAGTATTCTTCTCTTTCTACCCACATGATAACGTGCAACAGCATAGATCATTAATGATTTACCTGATCCAGTGGGAGATATAATCAACCTTCTATTATATTTCAGTGCATCATATACACCATCTATCTGATAATCTCTAGGTTTGAAACTAGAAATGGCAGTCATATAATCCTTTACGCCTTCTAGTGATATCTCTTCGTTCTCTTCATGCGGAGTTCCGTATGTCTCACTATTTCTAAACTCTACACTATAATCTGACTTTCTTGCCCATGCAATAACCTTATCCAGCAGTCCTACATACAACTCACCTGTTGCAGTAGAAAACAATCTTATCTTGCCATCCCAATGTCTGTTCCTATACTGAGGCATATACTTAGCGCCTGGAACATCAAAGGTAAAATAGTCTGACAGTTCTTGTTGCACATGGGGTTGTGCATCTACAGTCAGATGTACTTCATTCTTTTTAGCAATGATAAGATCACTCATAGTCCATTGGTAAATCGTTGCCATTCAATGGCATTTTTGATTTGATATGTTCTATTCTGTACAACTTTAAGAATACTTTCTAGATACTCAAGCATGATATCGTAGTATTCTATCTTCGCAGTACACCTAATAAGATCTGGATCTGCATCAAAATACTTATCTAAGTCTGCTTTTAAAACCTTATAGTCAAAAGGTTTTTCTTTGTATACTTCTGGTGACGCTTTGCCACTATAGTATATCCACTTGTCTTTCTTCAGTATTTTGTATTGTGTTTCCTGAGCTTTCTTTAGAGTCAGGATATTAGTGTAAATTTTATAATACTTTGCGTGTAAGGCTGGTACTTTTGTTGATTCGTTGTGTAATAATTCATTGTCAATTATGGAATCTTTGTCCCATAAGTCTTGTATAAATTCAAGATTCATCCTTGGTTAGACTCTCCACATTAAAAATAGTATATTTGAAAGTAGCAGTCGCTACAATATAATTTATATCAGTTGCATCAGCAGTAAATGGAACTGGTGTCAACGATACAGGAAACATATCTCTGAATGAGAATTTGGCGATTGCATTGAAGCTACTATTATACACCAAAATTGCACCATCTGATCGTGCAGCACTTAAAAGTTCTGTCTTTGTTGGATCTAAACTAACAGCTTCCGCTAGAGACTCAGGGTATCCTAATGCTCTCATCCATCTTTCTATCTCTAGATAGTTCTCCAGATTCTCATCAATAAAGAACTCTACATCTAGATCACCATACTGTAACTTATCGCCAGGAACTGGGATATCTCTGAGATAAGAACTCTGGATTGCAGCTCCTAAAGTTAGGTTAGGAACTGAGATTGACTTGGAAAAAAAATCAACCTTCGGAGCCTTCTGCAAGTTAAACTTGAATCCAGCTGGAGACAGAAAATTCCTATTCTTGATTTGTCTATCAAAGACACTAGGTCCTTGAATATCAGTATATTCTGCCATGGGGTTTTACTTTTATTTATCAGCAGTCTTTAGACATGTCTTCTGCCATGTTACCACCTATATCAGCGCCTTGATTACCACCAAACATAGCCACCCAGCCAGCAGCGACCCAACCAACAAAGGGAATAGTACTAAGAGTAGGAGCAGCAGCTGCACCAACTGAAGTACCAACAAGTCTTCCTGTACCTTCTGCTGATCCGATTGCTTTGATACAGGCTTCACTTTTTCGGGCGGCAGTTATCTCATCTGATTGATCTTGTGTCAATCCAGGCCTACCATCTAACCATGATCTATGATTGGATACTGCACCACCTTGGTTGGTCTTACCATCCATGAAGTATTCTTCTGCAATCTTAGTAGTATTGTTCGCTAGTCCTAAGAAACCACCTTTCTCTTTAATATCTTTCGTGATGTATGCAGTCTTAGGATCGTTTGCTTTGTATGAAATAGCATATCCTTCCTCTGATACACTCACCTTATATGATGTGTAAGGACCTACAGGTACATTTAAGTCAGGTAATTTACTCTTTTCTCTAGTTGCAATGTAACCAATCATTCCGATATGTGATACAGCGAAGAGACTGCCAACAATACCAACAGAGATCCATTTTAACTTATTCATAATTCTCATACTGAACCGTGTAGTATATAGGCATAAAAAAAAGAGACCCATTTGGGTCTCTTATAAGATTGTAATTATCTGAATTACATAAGGTTTGCAACCTTAACTCTTCTGTAGTAGCGGTTTGCGTTGGATAGAAGTCTTCCAAGACCTTGGTTAGATACGTTACCTTCTGCAAATGGGTTTGCAACGATTCCGTAACGAGTCTTAAAGCCAATTTTTGGTTGGAATGTGTCTTGTCCCACAGCTCTTACCATCTGTAATGGAACGTAAGGGCAGTAGAATAATCCAGCATCATAAGGGTTAGTACCCTTGTAACCAACAACGTAGTACTGATTAGCGTCATTGTTTGCAGCGAATGGGTCGATGTAAACTTTGTACTTACCAGCAAGTGTACCAGCAAATGTGTTACCAGTATCGTCAACGTTTAAGTTAGCGTTAAGTGCAGGGGTGTAGTCTAGGATTCCAGCCATTGTTAGAGCTGAAGCAACGTCGGCGGAGCAAAGGACAACGTTACCTTTTCCTCGACGAGTTCTTTGTGCGATTTGGTTCGCATCTCTTTCAATCTGGAATAGAAGTCCTTTGAACTTCTCAACTGACCAACGACCATTACTGTCGGTGTCTAAGTCGAATGTTCCAGCAGTTGCGGTGTTAATTGTAGCACCTTGTTCTGCGACCTTGTAGATAGTACGGATGACTTCTCTGTTGATCTCTGCAAGAATCTCTGTTGAGAGAATGTTTGCGAGTTCAGACTCAGCGTTTAATCCGTGAATTGCCTTAAGGTCTTGAGCCAATTCTAAACTGTACTCAGCTTTGAGTGCTCTGGACTTCGCAGTCACAGTAACTTTCTCAATACTGAATGCCATCTCTTGGAAAGCGTTAGCAGCAGCATCACCTAATGCTTCTGACTCTCCAGTGACCATACCTTGTCCAACAGAGTAATCTGTTGTAGTTGCAGAACCAACAGGGTTAAGAACGCCTGGGTTAGTTCCGTTTGGAGATGAAGTTGTACCGAAACCAGCAGCAACGTCTGTCATTCCGCCAGTTAAGTTCTGTGAACTGTTCTGACCAGAGAATGATGTATCTGGTTCGTCGAATAGAGCCTCAGTTCCACTCTGATTAGTGAATCTGGATCTCATTGCGAAGATAAGTCCTGTAGGACCACTCATTGGTTGTACACCAGCAAGGTCATATGCGACCAAGTTTGGCATTGCACGTCTAATCAATGAGATTAGAACTGGGTCGAAACCAGCAACTGGTCCGCCTGGTGCAGATGAACCACTAAATCCACCTGTTCCAGCAGAGTTAGTTGGTGATGCTTCAGTCAATGACTGGAAAGCATTCTCTTCTCTGAGCATTTGCTCTTGGTTCTCAAGAAGTACAGCAGTAACATTACGTCTGTGTGCGTCCTTGATTGGATCTGACCCTTCGTGATCTAGAAGGGGAGCCCACTTCTCAGTGAGTTGTTGATAATTGATGTTTTGTTGCATCGTCTTGTGTTGGTTGTTTTAAAAATTAACGAGTTCCTACTTAATTCGTCCAAGTGCTTCAAGATAAGCGGCCATTGCACCAGTAGCTGGCTCTGTATGTGCTGCTTCTTCTTTGAGTTCTTGCGGAGCGGACGTTGTGGTTGTTGTCTTCTTCTGTCCGAAATAAGATTCTTTCAGAGTTTCGATCTTTCCACGATAGGATTCTTCACTTTCAAACTCAACACTTTCTGCAAGACCCTTGAGCTTCTCTTTCTGAGAAGTTGCAAGTCCTTCAGCAACGTTATTAAAGATAGTCTGTGCAGTTGACTCACCAAGTTTTTGGTTAAGTGCAACGTTTCTTTCTATCTGCTCATTGAGCTTGGTTTCCATTTCATCAAGTTTGTCCACCATGTTTTCTAGGACATCATATTTGTCTTCAGGTAATTGTACATAATGTTCTTCAAAAAGCTTTTTCATGCCTTCCATGAATGATTCTGTCATCTCAGTCTTGATTCCTCTTTCGACTGCGAGAGCATTCTCTTCCATCCATTCTTGAGCGACATATTCGAGGTACGCATCAGTTCTCTCAGTAAGTTCAACCTTGATGGTCTCAACTTCTTCTGTGAGTTTCTTAGAGTACTCTTCGTTTAACTGATTCTCGATATCTGTAATCTTAGCATTAATAGATGCCTCGAAAATAACCTTTGCCTTTTCTTTGAATTCCTCAGAGAGGTCTTCTCCAGAAAGAAGTGCATTAACATCTTCCTCGATAGCAGAGTTTAAATCAACTGCTTCAGTTTCTGTTGTCTCTTCTTCAGCGACAACTTCTTGTGATTCATCTGTCGATGCTTCTGTTTCTTCGTAAGAAACCTTTCCTTTGTCCATAGTAGGCATTGAGTCTGCTTTACCAGCGTTTTTAGTAACAACGTCCTTAACTTGCTTAACAGTACCTGTTGGTGTCTTAAGTTTGTTAGAATCGTCGTCTGGCTTTGAGTTCTCTGGTGTAGGCCCACCAAGATCTTCAACAGCACCTTGACCATCAGGAACGTAATTTGGTGTGGTTGGCATAGGATCGCCTTTGCCTGCTCCACTATTTACAGCGGTTTTTGATTGCTGTGTCTTTACTTCCATTTCTTGTAAATCTCCACGGGACATTGTGAACTCTCCGTCGTAAAACGTGTTAGATATCGTATAATCTATGTTTATTTATTAAATCAAAGATTTGATAAGAAGTTTTGGAAGATTTCCAACTTCTTCTCGTCAAGTTGACCTTGATCTACTAATTTATTTATAGTTTTTTGGGTCTTCTCAATAACCTCCTCCACTGCCTTCTCAGGCTCAGCAACCGCAATCGCAGGGTGAGTCATAGTCTTTTCTTCTATAACCTTTATCTCAGATTGTTTTGCCTTTAGGATTCCAGCTTCCCAAACCCAATCAACTCCTTCCATGATGCCATTGACAAAAGCGTCAGGGGCAGAAGGATCTGCAACTATATCAGCTGCAGTTGCAAGCATGAAGTCTTCACCGACAACTTTGTAGCCTTCGCTTGTGTCTTTAAGACTTCCCATTCCTCTTGATGATACTCCAAGAGTAACACCGTCATCTAATAGTGACTGTGCAATCTTACCCATTGGTGTATTGAGGATCTGTGCTTTACCTACAAAATTGGTTCCTTCTTTATGAAGGTCTACAATTTTGTGTGATACTCTGTCAAGATTAACAGTAGGACCTTCGGGGTGTCCTAACTCACCAAGAGCACGACCTTTACCAACGAACGCTTCGTTGTATCTGTTAACTTCTTTTTCAAGAGTTTCTACAGGATAAAAACGTCCATTTCTGTTCTTGAGGTTTCCTTGTAAAAAGATACCTTCAATAAACATATTCTTCTTACCGTCTTTTTCTTCGATAAGAACCTTGGCGGTTTCGATCTCTTCCGTGATGAGTTTCATTAGTTAAGCCTCAGGTTGTTCTTCTTCTACTTCATCATCAGGTGTCTCCGCTTCAGCAGCAGGAGCTTCAACTTCTGTTGTATCCTCAACAGAACTAGGTGTGCCAGGAGCTTCTGGCTCAGTCTCTACCTCTTCCTCATCTTGTAGGTAAGGATTAGGTCCACCGAACATATCGGCAGTTACAGCAGGCTTGACGAGATCAATGTTCTCAGCAGCTTTGTTGTACAAGATTTCTTTAATCTTATCATGCACGTCGGTTGCAGAACTTTCTTCGCCAGCAGCGATCATGTCAATTAAATCATTATCCATAAACTTTAATATAGAATTAGACTAGTAATATTTATATTTCTCCACCTTTGGGCATTTCTGGAGCCTCTGTTGCACCACCTTCTATGCCTGGATCTTGTGGCATTGCACCCATATTTGGATCTGGATTCATAGCACCGCCTGGCATTTGTTCTGGGTGAACTCCCATTTCAAGTTGTTGAACTTCCATAGGATCAGCAAGTTTACCAGAGTCAATCTCCTTCTTCATTTGCTTATCGATCTCGATGATCTCCTCATCCTTCTGTTTTAGAATCTTTCTCCTAACATAATCTAGAGAGAAGTACTTTCCAACATAAGGATCAACAGCTGCAACAACACCCAATCTTTCGTTGAGTAATTCAGTTTCTTTGAGTTCAGCAAAGTGATTATCATACATGAAATCATACTGAATATGATCTGATAATGTTTCCCAATCTTCTGGTGTAACAATGTTTTTCAGAATCAACTGAGTCTTCAACATATCGTTGAACAGATGAGAGAATCTTTTTCTCATTCTGCCAACAAACTTGGTGAACTTAATCTCGTCTCTTAGTATCTCAGATGATCTACCTAAGTTAAATCCTTCTCCTGATCCAGCGATACGAGATTCTGGAACTCCTAGTGAACGGTATAGTTTCTTTTGGAAGTACTCGATGTCGCTAAGTTCTCCAAGATTCTGTCCACCTGGCAACGTAGTGATCTCAGTACCTCTTCCACCTTCACGTCTGGGGAGCCAGAAGTCTTCGAGCATGGACATGTGTTTTCTATCATCTCTAATTTCTCCTGTTGATGCGTCATAAACTAATTTGTTTCGATAACGGTTCATCACCTCTTTGAGGTATTGTTCCGCTTTGATCTTTGGTAGATTACCTACGTCAATGTAGAATATTCTACGTTCTGGCGCTCTTGATAGTCTGTATATAACAAGACTATCTTCAATCATTCTCAGTTGATTGAGTGCCTTAATTGATTTGTGTAAGTAAGATAGAATAGTTTGTTTGTTTCTATCAACCAAACCTGAGTGACAGAATGTGATGGCATCTGGTGCAATCTTTACTGGTCTCTGTTTGGTGGAGAAAGGTGTTTGTCCTATTGCACCCAAGGCATTTTTACCTTGAGTTTGAGCAGGGTCATACTGATAAAATTCTTCTATCTCAGGATTTTCTATATCAGCAGGGTTGTTTGCATTTACCTGTTTGATTGCTCCTCTGAGTGAAGGATCTTGCTTAAGTTTTCTTACTAACTTAATCTTGAGTGGGTCAATATATCTTACTTCTTTTAATCCTTCTTCTGGTTTTTGAATATCAATTACCTTGTGATAATAAATTCTACCGTCAATATACCAGTTCCTAAGAATCTCATGGCATTTTTTATCAAAATCTAATATCTCTTTTACCGCTTTAAACTCGTCTCTTATGAGATCTTTAAGCTGCTTAGATGCTGGAAGATTCTCCAAATCGATTTCGACAGGAGAATCATTTTGATCTGAAACTATTGCTTCGTTTATAATATCTTCAATGGCAGAGTCCACCTCTGGATGCAATGCCATTTCTCTATACCTTTTTATTAACTCAAACTCAGACTTAAATACTCCATCAATATCAACATATTGACCATAGAAGCCACTAGAGACATAGTAATCTGATGAGTCCTCATTATTCTGAGGTACAGGAGAGACGACACCTTTGGTGTTTTCTTCGTCCTTCTGTATTTTAAATCCAAATAATTTAGCCATTAACTCACTATTACTGGGCTGTCCCAGTTATTTATATCTTATATTATAACACAGATTATATTATCCGTCAGTGTCTCCTATTTTAGAAGGATCTGTAAGAGCGTTCTTATTGTCTGCATCAAAAACATCCCACCACTGAACTTGAAGATCAACTGTAAACTCTTCGATAGAATCTGTCTGATCGTATGAAAGTTCAATTGCACTTACGTTAGTTGGGAAAGTTCCGTGGAATCTATATCTTCTTAGAATAGGAAGTTTTTCTGATACATCTAATGAACCACCTAACGAGCCAGGTGTTCCTTTAGGAGCTCTACCGATCTGGTTGACGTACATATCAGTCTGATAGTCAGCTGGTGTTACTTCACCAGTTGCGTTATCATGTTTGTTGATTGCGTTCATCCATCTCTCAAAAGCATTTCTGATTTTGAAATCTGTGTCGTTGATGATTGTGATTGTCCAGACATCAAATGTTCTGTCTCCAGCAATCTTTAAATTTCTTCCTCTGAATGGAACATCAATAACGTTGATGTTTGATGCAGGGATGTTTGCAGCTTTGACTAGGAATCTTCCCAAGTCAGCTGCTCCGTCAGCAGCATTTTCACCCAAACCCGAAGGGAACGCTAATTCCACCTCGAACAGATTGGGGCGAGCACCACCACCAGTTAACTTCGATTTGAAGTTATCTATGGTTCTTGAGTCTACTCCTGGCGAGTTAGGTACGAAACTGTTGGTCATTTGAATTTGTCCTCTTCGGGTTTATTTAGTAAAGGTATAGTCGTTAAGCGGTTCCAACAACTTCATCAAAGCTGATACCAGTTCTAGTTGCAACGAATGTTAATCCGATGAAGTTAATAGAACGTGCGGGCTTCACGAAGATGTCTGCCTTAAAGGTATTTGCATCAATAATATCAGGTGTATTATTGGTTTCGTCGCAGATCACAACGAAATCGGTGATACCTCTCTTGGACTTCACATCACGAAGATATGGTTCAACGATGTTCAAGAAGTTAGTTCTTGTAAGATCATCATTGAATTCAAATAATTGAGCTCTTGCAGCTCTTTCAATTGTTCCCTCGATTGTTAAGAACAAACGACGAACGTTGATTCTATCAAAAGCGGATGCTTCTCTCTGTGCAGTTTTGTCACCGAATAGAACAATTCCAGCGCCAGGTGAGAATACAACAGGGTTAATTCTCTTAGGATAGAGAATGTCTCTCTGTGCTTGTGATGGATTGTATGCAAGTTTAATTGCATTATTGATTGTACCTCTTTGAGATCCAGCAGGGGAGAACCAAGGGAATGAGTTGATGGAAGTTCTTGCCATCAATCCAGCGATGTCTCCGTTCAATGGAACATATCTAAATGTATTATTGAATCTATCAAAGGTGTATTTGTAACCTGAGTCAAATACTCCGTAAGATGTGGATAATAAACTATCATAGAAAGCAACAATGTTTGCAGTCTGTTGATCAGAGTTTGTTAATCCAATAACTCCATCTCTGTGTGGAGAGATACATGCAACGCAGTCTTTTCTAGTAGCTGCGATACTTAGGAGTTTGTTTGCCTTAGCCTGAGATTCGTAAATGGATGCACCATTTGAAGGACCTTGGATAAGGAAGTTTACTGAGTACTCAGCAGGGTTGTCGAGAACAGTATATGAGTTAACAACTTCACCTAATGAACAAGCGAACTGACCAATTCCACCATAATCGTTTCCGTTTTCTAGGGAGAAGATCCTAGGACCTGAACCATTGAAGGTAACTCCTTGACTTGCCTGTCCCCATACACCAGATGAATCGATTGTATATCCACTCTTCATGGTATGTTTTAGACCAATACCAGTTTGAGCAACACCAACGAAAGCGTAGTTAGAGAACTGTGCAACGTAATCCTTATAGAAAATATTTGTAGAAGGAGATATCTTAGCATCAGTTGCCTTAGATAATCCTACCCATTTTTCTACAATGTTACCAGAAGAACCAGTTACTTTACCAGTGTCATCAACGATGACCATGTGCATTTCATCATACTTAGAACTTCTGTCTTTAGCAAACTCAGAAGTTGTAGGACGAGAAGCAATCTGACTCCAGTAAACAGTACTGTTTGTTAATCCAAGAGTCTGTTGGTTGTACCAGTCAACAGCAGTGTTACCATCTCTTAGGTAAAGACCACTACTGATACCAGACATTACTTGGAATGAAGTATTAGCAAATGCAACAGTTGCCGCAGTATCCATGACAACCTTAGCTTCACCACCAGTAGTTGCATAAGAAACAATAGTACCAGAGTAAGTTCCATTAAGAGATCTGATTGTGTCGCCAGGTGCAGACTTAAGTGTGTTGAAGTCTGATCCGAAAGTTACCTCAGTAGAACCAATACCGATTGCAGCTTTGAACTGAGTCCTTTCTATCTGTACAGGATTTCCAGAAGTATTGAAAATCTTATATCTATTCGCATGGTTTACTGTAGAGTCAGATGACTGATTTGCATCATAGATTGTTTGACTATATCCTTGGAAGGCATTAGTATCAGAACCCTCTTCGTAATCTGCATCACTCCAAACATCAGTTGTGACGTTATGCTTAGAAACAACTTTAACATCAATAGAACCAACATTGATTCCAGTAAGTATTCCTTTTAGATAACCTGTTTCAATACCAACTGTTCCGTCTGTGTTTGCAACCTGAGCTGAGAAAGCAGCGGTAAGTGCAAATCCAACACCGAGTCCCTCAGTACCGATTGCGATTCTCTGATCTCCCTGTGCATCAATAGTACAGATCTTAAGGTCATTTGCCCAAGAGCCTGGAGATCTTGCAGCGTAATGCCAAGTTGTAGGTGATTGATGGTTGTTGTAGTAATTCTCTTGTGATAACACCTTAAGGTTAGTAACACCAGCACCAACAGGTACGTTAGCGTTAGATAAACTATCGTTGTTACTTCTTAAAACTCTTAATACTCCCCCATATGATAGGTAAGCAGATGCAGTCATCCAGTACTCATATTGAGCATTGGCTGAATATGGTTTACCAAACGTTTCAAGTAAGTCGGATTCTGTTTCGATTAAGACTGGTTCGTTAACAGGTCCTTTTGCAAATGGTCCTGCAATCGCTCCAACTTGATCAGCAAGGCCGTCTATTCTTCCTACAGTTAGGTCAACCTCTCTTACCTTAACGCCTGGAGATACTAGATTAAGCGCCATGTTTTTGTTCCTCTGGGATCTCAGTTGTTTTATCTGTTATTATTTAGAAAAATGACCTTTTCTGTGGGGAAACAGTACACGAACCCTCTACCAGTCTGGATATATGTCTGGTTTATTACTCTTTCTTTTAGTTTTTACACGGTGAATAGTACAGGATTTACACTCATATGAGTAAGATGATGGCACTTCGCCCCTATTCTTCCTAGTAAGATAGAATCCTTCTGTTAAGTTATACGTCTTTCCACATACTCTACATTTTCTTTCGTGTAAAAACAGTACTGGTTCATCTAAGTCCATCACAGGTAATCCCACATATAAGATCTATCGCCATACTCATCTAAATTCCACCTAGTTCCTTGATCATCTACGAATGAAGTTTCTTCAGAGAGGCCGTCCTGTATGAATCCAAAAGGTGCCATGTCTGCTTCTATCTGATCTCTTTGATCATCATATACTCTCTTTCGTATATCATCATCTGTCATCTCCTTAAAATAATCTTGCATCACTAACCATGCAAATATAACAAGACACATGGCAAGGTCATCATTACAACCCTCTTCTGCTTCAAATGAGTTTGATTTTTCAATGAAGGTTGTAAGTTCTGCAATGATATTGTAGTCCTTGACTAATAGTTTATCTGCCTCTATCAGAGTTTTAAGGTTGAGTGACCCTATCTTCTTGACAGTCTTAGACATCTTGACTCCTAGTTGTACCTTACTACCAGAGAATCCTTGACCCAATACTTGTCCAGCTCTACCTCTCACAGCAGTCATCAATACGTTTTCATATTCCATATCATAGAATAGTATCGACGCTATCTGATCTCCGATATCATTTACTTCACATAGAACGTATGCGTTATTATATGCTTTGGCAAACTCTGCTATGACACTAGGGAATAACATTGGTTTGATAGTGTTGTTTCTATATTTGGCAACAACTTTATATGGAAACTCTGTAGTGTCAAATACTATGAAAGCAGAGTAATCTTTCTCTACTCCCCTTGCAACGTCTACTGTAATTGAATAGTTATGTTTGTCTATTGGGTTTTCATATATCTCACCACCTCTCCTTCCAGTATTAATTGGTTCATCATACACCATAGTTTTTAACTTGGCTGGTGATATCAATGTATCAACAGATCCTAAGAACTCACATTCAAACTCAACACGGAACTGTGCTTCTGATGTGTTCTTGATCGTCTGTTCTTTCCACGCTTCATCTCTGCCTGGCACTTCTGACCAGTGAACGTCTGTGGTGACGTATTCGTTTCTACCTAGTTCCGCATCATGCCACAGTCGGTAAAAATGATTCATACCACGAGGGGTAGAAACAATAATTACCTTAGTAGACTTACCAGAACTAATAGTAGGATATACACTACTAAAGAAATCATCTGCTAAATGGTTGGCAACGAACGCAAATTCGTCTAAGAATATGATGTTGAATGACATACCTCGAACAGCTGATGCAGAGGTAGATGCCGCAATGATCTTGGATTTGTTTTCCAATTCCATAGATCCTTTGTTCCATGCAATGATACCCTGTTGCATCCACTTGGGTAAGTTCTCATATGCAATTTGTAATCTACCAAGTAGATCTCTTGCAGTCTGAGCCTTGTTTGCAAGGATTCCTATTGTGACACTATCGTTGAAGATTGCATAGTGTAAAAGATATGATACAACAGTCGTTGACTTACCTGACTGTCGAGGCATCTTACATATATTAAATCTATTATTATGGAAATTATTAACTAACTTTTCTTGAAAGTCATACATCTGGAATGGTACTAGACCTTCATCCAAGTTGATGATCTTTACATACTTCTGTGCAAAATATACAGGATCTTGAGCACATTTTAGAAACTCAGTAACTTGTTTCTTTGTAAAGTTCTGAGCAACATTCGCTTTCTTTAGATTAGGATTTCCAAGGTACTGTTCATGATCAGGCATTTTCTTTAGGAGTCAATTACTAATAATGGTTTTGTAGGATCTTTATCACTGGCATCAAAATATAATACTTTACTGCCTGGATATACTTTGTTCAACTCATACTGAACATTCTTTTTTAGAGGTCTTGCTCTTTGAGGAAAGAACATCTGAATAAATTTAGTCTGTCCTCTAAACTGAAAAGTAATAGTATAGGTTGCACCATACTTATTCAATCTCTGCCAATTACCTTCTTCGTTGATTGATTTGAAACTTTTCATTGGTTCTCCTTTTTCATTTTCTTCAACATCTTTTGTAAGTCAGCAGTGCTTCCTACGAATAAAGAATTGTTAGTTACGTTAGTAGTATTCTTATCTTTGACTTCATCAATCTCTTTTACTTTTTTCTGGAGATCCATTAGTTTATCTGCCGTATCTGCAACATGTTTAATAAGTTGACCAGCAACTTCATATGCCCTTGCAGAATCAGATTGTTGTGCAACATCTAATGCACCATCTACTGCCTCTTGACCTTTCTCAACTAGAGAATACAACTGAGCCCTACTATACTCATAGTCTTTTGTAATATCCTCTTTACCAGATTTTATATTCTTAGGACTAGTTCTTGTAGGTTTATTGACAGGAGCTTTCATAATCTCAGCACCTCTATCTGTGATGTCTAGAGCGTCATCTATTTCATCAAATGTTTCGTCTTCAATCATAAGTCAGAGTCCCTCCCTTGAGTTTCACTGTAAATGGTTCCGTCAGATGCAAAGTCTGTCACTTGTTCACCGAAACCAAAGTCATCTCCAAACTCTATTACTCTCTCAACAACCTTAGCGTCATCTTGTGCGTTAATAGAATTTATAGGAATATTTATGTCATGAGCTACAATATCACTTCCAAACTCACCTCTCTTAACAGTAATTCTGTTTCCAGATATACCTCTAATTAACATTTTCTCATCGTCTATTTGAATGTAAGTCTTAGTAGAGAACGGAGTTGCATTGTTGACTTCAAATGAAGTTACATTAGGTTGAATGACTTCATTGGTTCTAGCAGCATCGTCTTGAGTATAGTCTTTAACAGCAATAGGAACAGCTGTATATCTCTGTTGTCTAGTTGCAGTTTTTCTGTTTTCTGTTCCAGTAAAGTAATCTGCTTGTACTTTTTCAATCAATCCATCACTACTGTTATTGATAGGACCGAACAGATAGGTTTTACATACAAATGATAGAGTGTACACCAAAGCTCTTCTCTGTAAGAAGTCATCTTCATAATTATCTTCCATCTGAATTCCTTCTAGAGTTATTGGCATATCTCTTTTCTCACCAATGACATCTACTAGATCTATTGTTAAGTTAAATGCTGGTTGGAAGTATGGTAGTATCTGTTCTAAAATTTGTATCGCATCCTCATTTAGTTTAGCAAGGATACTAAGACTCATATTAATATTATATGGCACAGGCATAAATGACTTCACCATTTTCTTTGTATTCTTATTGACAGACTTGAAAGATTGCATAGTAGATACCTTTCTTGTCGAGTCATAGTTCATGCCCATAACTTCAAAGGACATTCTAGGTAAAGTAAGAGTAGTTCCCACTGTACTATCACCTTGATAGTCTCTACCTTGTGTTACTCTTGCTAAAAATTTCTGTTGAGGTCCATAAGATATAGGAACCTTTACAACACTGACTGTCTTACCAGATCTATCTTTATGTTGTACTTCTATATTATTAAAGAGGGTTCCAAAAGACACGATTGTCTTACGAATGATCTCATGATAGAAATGATTTGTTAGCATAATATTACCACCTTATGAAACTATTTAGAATTCCCCAAAAGGATTTCTTTCTGAGAAGTCCAAAATCTCGTCTGCCTCTGTCTCTATTTCGTCATTAGCAGCAAAGGGAATATCAGTAGAGAGGTCATCTCCAACTGATAGAATCCTGTAACTTGCAGCTGCACCAACAATTGTTTCTCCGATTACAAAACTACCACTCGCTGCTACAACTTTAAGAACATTATTCGCAGTATCCCAGTTGGCAACGTATGCACTCGTACCTGTAGATACCTGTGTCACTACTTCATCTATATCAAACTCACCATAAGAATTAGATGTTACAGATGATATAGAAACAGCTGCGGCAAGAGATGTATAACCAGCACCAGCATTGCTGTATCTGATCTCCTTGACTGTACCTGCTGTGCTTACAACTGCTTCCGCTTGTGCGTTCTGTAGTAATGGTATGGTCTCATTAGACTGTTGTATGTACACAGATGTAATACCAACTGTAGGTGTAAATGTATATCCTTTACCACCAGTGGTAATTCCAATAGGACCTAGGACTGCCTCTGAAACTACAGCAGTCGCAATCGCAACAGATACAGGTGAACCACCACTAAACTGTACGAGAGGAGGTGTAGTATATCCTGTGCCTGGATTTGTTAGTAAGATTCTATCAATAGATTGATTAGGTACACCAGCTCTTGATGTCATAATTGCAACCGCAGTTGCCTGAGTTCCAAGATCAGGATCTTCAAAAGTCATGATAGGAACCGAAGTATATCCCCAGCCTTCATAATTGATAGTCAATCCTGTTACAGTTTTAGTAGCATCAGTTGTTGCAATCACAGATGGGAATTCATTATCCATCTTACGAATGAAATTAGAATTAACATTTGTCTGTAAATCAGTCTCTTGTTGTGCTTCAGTTGTAGGAACTTGAGTTGCAGTGTTAGTTCTTAGTGCATTGTCACCAGTCAAGTTGATAGTTAGATGATCTAAGAATCCCTCAAATGATGCAGTCTGAGAAGGAATGAATCCCTGTCCTGAAGCATCAGCACCTAATTTCAGGGAATCACCAGCAAAGAACATAATTGGGTTTGCTGTATTAAGACTGTTACTTGCAGTTCCGTTTACAGATATAGTTGCATCAGTATTGTATTGTTCTACTCTGATAAAGTTCCAAGCATTTAGATTAAGTTGTGTTGTGTTTTCAATAGATCCAGAACCAGAAGCAAACACTATGTTACCTGTCTCTCTGTAATATATCTTGAATCTATCAGTCCACATGACTGTTCCACCATTGACTGCTGGATCAAACTTAGTTGGATACAACCAGAAACTTAGTGATAGTCTACCATTACCAGTATCTCTGGAATCTACATTGGTTGTAAAATGGAAGTTAGCACCAATAACATCTGTAATGGCAGTATGATTTAGAGAGTTGTTTCCAAACTTAATTTGAGATGATGTGGTCTTATTTGGTGGTGTGAATGATATAGTAGGAACACTTAGATAATTTGATCCACCACCTGTTAGTGTTACAGAATCAATACCGCCTTCAGCAATGGTTACTGTACCAGCAGCCGTTACTCCCTTAGTTGGTTTGAATATTGTTACAGTAGGAGTTCCCTTGTAATTACCATCATCAATAAGACTGATACGTTGAATTGATTTAACGCCTGGAACTGTAGATGCAAGAGATACATATGCCTGAGCATTCTGACTGTCATCTTTCTCTAACTGTAGAGTAATTATGTTACCACGAGTGATAATACCATCATCAACATCTTCTCCATTCTTATCAGTTAGTCCATCAGGTAGATCAATAACCTCATCTTCAGGCTCAAAGATCTCACATCTAAACTCATACATGAAGAGTTCATTTAACTGGTAGAACGGTACTTTTCTTTCAATATACTTGATTTCAAATAAAGCATTGTCGAGAGGTAGATAAATTAAATCACCTTCATTTGGAGTTTGAGCATTGAGTCTTTCACTCTCTGGAAATAACTTCATGAATGGTGCAATGAAGTCATCATACCTTTCTTTAGATACAACTAAAGTAACTTCGTCCTGATCTCGAACACCAAACTTCGTAAGCACATCAGAAGGAGTTCCAAAACCATCTACGTTTACTAGATATGCTTCTAGTCTAAAACTATCATCAAACTTAGACGCAGTAATCTCTCTGATAACTGTATTCTGATTGATGATCTTTCTAGGAAGATACAAAACATCCTGTCCGAACAACTGCAAGTGTTCGTTCACCAAGTCTTGAACTAGTCTTTGTTCACTTGGAGATCCATTTAAAAAGAAAGGCGATAAAGGCATTATCCAACAAAGTCTAGAGGTGGCATTGCATATTCTTCCATCAACTTCTGATCGAGTTTTTCTAACTCCATGACAGCATCATCATATAACTGTCTTCCGTTAAGTTCTAATCCGCCAGGTAGTTTAACACCAGTAAACTTAATGAGATTCTGACCCCATTGACGTTTGATAAGTGAAGTGGTATACTGCTTCAACCAATGATCATTGTAAACATTAGTTTCACTTTGAGGGTCCACTACACGAAAACAGTCTAGAATTAGGAAGTCATCATTAGTTAGTTCTTTTACGTTAAGATCTAGATATAATCTACTATTCTTCTTGTTAAATCTTATCTGTACATCGGGATTGAGTATATAATCTAGAGTCTCTAGATATGATTTTGTCATACTATAGTTCAGTAAATCGATTGCTCCATAGTAGTATAAATCATTAAGGAAGATCTGATATTTAATATTGAACATACCAGCCGATATGGTTGATGCGTCCATTTTAAATACTTTATTGACACCTATAATACTATCTGGTAAAGGAAGATAGTTGGCAGTCTCTGTATAGTCAATAGAATTTATACCACCAAAAGTACTAGTTGCAGTGGTAGTAGATGCAACACCAACCATGATGTTCTTCTCTTCTTCTGTAATCTGATGCTTCAGAAATACTCTATCAATACCTTCTCCATGTCTTTCATGAAACAACTGAATGGCATCATCAATCAAATCATCAATCTGATCGTCATCGACATTGATCTCAAGAACTGGTTTTCCAAGTTTCCTAAGAGCGTATTCCTTCAAACCTTCTTTACTATTGGGTTTTGCCACAACCTCTCCACATTAGTTCTCCGAAGTATTTAGTGATATGAAAAAGTATTTTATTGATGAAGCAAAAACCTTTGCCATAACTGACCCTGTAGATGTCAGGGTAGAATTAATAGGATGGCAGGAGTTTCCTATTGTTTACATAGACAATTTCTATGAGAATCCAAACATGGTAAGGAATCTTGCTCTTAGGTTCCCATCTACAGAAACAGATATGGCAATAGATATGGAGGAGTTTGTGGATGTGTGGACACCTATATGTGAACAAGTGTTTGGTGTCAAAGATATAACATCTCTTAAAGCGGATTCAACATTCTCAGTTAGATCATCTCAATCTAAAGATAGAACTGACAGACCTCACATAGATGCTGGTATCCATGATACAGGATGGGCTGGTGTAATTTATTTAAACAAAGGAAAGGAATGTAAGGGTGGCACTGGCTTCTATACATACAAGGGAATACAAGCAGACCCCAATCAAATCGGTATAACTAATGATGGGTTTAAACTTGTACATACCGCAGAAATGAAGTATAATAGATTCATTATGTATCCTTCCAATATACTACACAAAGCAATAGATCAAGAAGGGTGGTTTGAGGATGACCTACACCGATTGACACAAGTATTTTACCTACACACATGATTATTCTTACAGGTTACAAAGGTTTTATAGGTCAAGCATTTGAAAAGAGACTTGATCCAGAAAATCTTTACAGAGTTGAACAAAGTGGTGCTTTTGATTTCTTAAATCAGTATGATAAGTGGGATGAGGTAGAGATGATTCTACATCAGGGAGCTATATCAAGTACAACAGAAACAGATGTAAATAAGATTCATAAGTATAACGTAGAGTTCTCCATTGCACTATTCGAGAAAGCAATAGAATATTCTATCCCAGTCAAATATGCCTCATCTGCATCTGTATATGGTAAGATTCACAGTGACTTTGGATATTTAAAAAAGACTATCAATCCATTAAACTTCTATGCACTATCAAAAGCAACTGTAGATTATTGGGTCTTAGATAACATGGATAGGTTTGAACAAGTACAGGGATTCAGATATTTTAACGTGTATGGAGAAGGCGAAGAACACAAAGGAGATCAAGCAAGCCCAGTAAGTAAGTTTACTTTACAAGCAAAACAAAATAAGGTAATTAAAATCTTTGAAGATTCTGAATATTCGTTTAGAGATTTTGTATGTGTGAATGATGTGGTAGATGTTGTCCTAGATAATACGGCAGGGAGCGGCATCTATGATGTTGGGACTGGCAATCCTATCTCATTTCTTGAGATTGCAGAATTGATTGCCAAA
>Ga0209645_1000472_pt1 | contig 20648 bp, 9 predicted proteins | sample ETNvirenome_6_30_FD_184070 | JGI IMG/M metagenome (GOLD analysis project Ga0209645, IMG submission 184070) | Marine viral communities from the Pacific Ocean - ETNP_6_30 (SPAdes) (version 2) | ecosystem: Environmental > Aquatic > Marine > Oceanic | place: Pacific Ocean | collected 2013-06-19
ATACACACCAGCTGGTATTCTAGTCTCACCTTTAACCTTTAATACTCTAGCTTCATCTTCTAACGTGTAACATAGAAATTTTCTACCTACACTTGTTTTCTCAAACAATAAACCATGAGTGCAGTCAGCTTGAGAGCTAAATCGTAATACTTCTAGTTCCATTAAGACTTAGTCCAGTAAGCATATTCTAATACACACGCTGCAGTGTTAGCCGTAGCCTCTAAACCTATAGACCCTTTTACTGGAAAGAAAGCAAACTCACCGCCTCCTAAATCTAAGAAGTTGTTGCCAGCATCATCTTTTAAAGTGATGATATTGGAAGAGTCCATGTTCTTAACGTAAACATAAGAAATGCTAGTATTATCAGCCGCAGTCAATATATTAAATTCTCCGGTAGTAGCTATAGATTGTCTAGCCACGTTTACCGAAGGAGCTGTTACTGTAAGATTGTCAGTGACAGAAATACTTAAAGTATCAGAACTAGCGTTAGTACTGGTTAAAGTTAATGTTGGTGCTAATGTTGCCATTTTATGTTTTTTTAATTATTTTTACTATTTTATAATCACCTGCTTGCAATATAACATTACTCGCTTGTCATTTCTTCTATTAACAAATCTTCAATACGTCTAATAGAAACCTCAACACCGTCGATTCTAGTGTTTTGTTCTACATCTAAAGGTAATATACCTCCGGTTTGCCAGTCTTCAGTCCACTGATGCGTATCTTCGACTTGCATTTGTGTTCTTTCTAAATTATGTTCTAATGCACTAATTCTACCGTCAAGCTTAGCGTAACCCCAAACTAAAGTTACTATAAAGCCGATTAACTGCACCATCCATTTAATGTCAACGTTCAGCTGTTGATTGTCGTTTAACTCTACCGGCATATTATCCAAAGAAAAATTTAGCTATAGCAGCAGCAGCAATACCATACAAAACCCATATAGCTTTTACTAAACTCTTTCTAGCTGTTGTATTTTTATTTACTCTAGCAGCTATACCGTCGTCTGGATCTAGTAATTGTTTAGTTAGCGTATCGAGCTTCTCATCCATCTTATCAAGCTTCTTATCCATCTGATCCATACGTTGCTGCATTAGTGCTATTTCTTGTGCTGTTGACATTTCTCTATTATTATTACATGTTAATCATGAAAGTGACACCTAGTCTTAGGCTTGTTAACCATTACTTTACATCTTCTACCGTTAGACTTAATCTTACTACATTGTCTTTGATTAGCTTTCTTCTTCTTCTTTTCTCTAGCTTCTTTTCTTTGTTCAGCTTCGTATTGAGCTTTCTGCTTCAAAGGCATAAGTTTAACATACTCGTTAGATCTACCTTTGTTCATAATCATCTCTTCACCAACATCTAAATCCCAAACACTCCAACCTAACAATAAAAATGCCCTTTGCATGGCTGAGTTTTCTTGATTAAAGGCTTCTCTTAAATTATCTATTTTACGTATAGCCCTGTCGAGAGGTAAATTTAAACCTGCAGAAGTTATATTACCAGCAGCTTCCCATATAGGATTATTATAGTCAAACGTGTCCATCTCACCCATAGCGTCTTTGTTAAACTTATACGTGTTTAAAGCACTGTATAGTTTTCTAGCCTTTGATCCCATTGGAGGAGATACGTTAAACGCTTCAACAACTACTTGTCCGTAGTCTGCTTTATACCCTTTTTCAGACTGCTCCATAAACTCAAGTATAACATTTTTCAATGTAGACACTGCTGCACCACCAATACCCATACCTCTTAACACCGAGTCAGACATACTGTTTACTAGCCTTAAGCCTTTTTTATCCACCATCTCTTCATCATCGTCGTCATCAAATGCTAGAGCAAATACAGCTTGTTGCATAGCGGCGAATATAGCGTTTTGTATAGCTCCGTAATAAAGTATTCTTGAAACGTTAGCTCTCCAGTCCCCTCGTCTATTTATAAGATCTCCAGCAGCTTTTTTCATTAAACGGTTATATTGCAATGGCGTGTTGGCGAAAGCCAATATAAGACGCCCTAATGGACTAGCTTGTTGCTGTGATATTCTGTCAGGTCTAGCAGACTGTTGAGTTTCTTCAGCTATCTCTTGAAAGTCTAAAAACGCTTTTTCTTCTGCTGCTTTTTTATCTAAACCTTCTTTAATATATCTATTGATTCTATTTCTATAGAAAGTAGCACCACCAGACGCGATAGCAAAGCTATCCGCCATTTGAGTGGGTGTAAAACCTATTTTTAATAGATAGCCTATAGCAGCCTTAGCTTTATTCGTGGCGCCTGCTACAGCATTAGCAAGCTCAGCTTCGTTTACGTTAGTAGCAAGCCCAGCTCTTCTGTTTTTCAAAAAGTCAGAGTTGTATAAAGCACTAAAGTCAGACCAGTATTGTTTTTGATTAGCGAAAGCTTTACCTGCAGCGAATATATTGTTGTCTTCAAAGTTAACGAAGTTAACCATAGATAACGTCTGCAATACAGCTGATCTAGAGTTAAAGAACATGATCGCACCAACCGAGCCGTTAACCCAGTTTGTCCAACCTTGACCATAACTTCTATTAGAAGATCTATTAGTACCGTTTTCCATACGATATAATACATCTACAAGAGCTTCTCTAAAAGCAGTGCCATATACAGCTTCTATTTTATTTAAGTTCTCAGGTGTAAATATTTCGTCTTTGTTTTCTATCCACTCACCTAAAAACTTTTTTCTACTAACTTTAGTAGCAATGTTTTGAAGATCGTAAGCTATAGTTTCAGTGTTCCAGTTTTCACCTGGCTTACTGTAGCCTTTTTCTTGTCTTGATATTAAACCTAACGCATCCGCAAAAGCTTTAGTTATAACATCAGCCTCAACTCTACCTACTAAATTACTTATATCTCTTTTTGATAAGCCAGGTATTTCAAAACCTGCTTTATTCCATAGATATACTCTAATAGCATTGTCTAGCGTAAAGTCGCTGTTAGGCATCATTTTACCTAACTTCTTTTTAATATCTGGATATTCTTTTCTAAGCTTTTTGTAATCACCTAATATAGCTTGACGAAGCATACTCATCTCACGATCAGCTCTAGCAAACGGCTTTATTAACGCTTCATTGAAAAACTCAAGATCAGCGTTACCTTGTTCTCCTTTACCAACAAAGTATCTAAGCAGCCCAGCAAAATCGTCTGCCGATGGTGGCACGAAAAACTGAAATCTACCTACGTTTTTACCACGCTTTTTAGCTACAACTCTTGAAAATCTTTTCTCAGCGCCAACGCCTTTAGTTCTTTCTAGCATTTGATTAAATCTAGTGTCTAATGACTTGCTGAATTGTATTCTAGCTTGAACAGATTTACCTTTAACGTCTAGTTGATCAAACACATGTTTAACAGCTTCAACGTTCGGTAGCGCGTCATCTACAAAATACATGTCGTTATAACCTTCAGCATATTTATCAATAAACCACTGTGCTTTAGCATCGCCTTCGCTTTTACCTAAACCTGTTATATTGTCAAGAGGTATATTAATACCTTTGCTTTTCAACCATTTGTGTATAGGCTCAGCAGCATCTTGCATACGAGCTGTTAGTACAAATACATTATTAGGCCCATACTTTTTAATTTGATTCTTCATCTTCTGAAGCAACGGCCCTTCTTTACCACCACGAACATTAACAAAGTCAGAGAAATCAAAAGTATAGCCTTCTTCAGCGTATCTAGGACCATCAATAGGCCATTTGTCAGACGGTATTTTAACGCTTTCGCCATCTTTATTTGCTACAACAAAGTTTTCACCGTCTATAATTAGTGTTTCATCAAAATCAAAGGTAGACATACCTCTGGAGGTTTTACTGTATTCTTTTACAGTTCTAACTTTAGATATGGCTTTACTTAAAACTGGTTTTCCTTCGGAAGGAATAGTTACGTTAGGATTACCTTCAGCATTAACGTTAAACTGACTGCCAAACGTTTGTCCATTGATAGTTTTTATAGATTCTGGATCTATACCTTTATCAATACTATAAACGTCTTTATTAAAATATCTATCCCACCAATTGTTCTCAACTAAATCCCAGCCGATAGGCATTCTTCTTTGAAGACCTACTGCTGTTAACTTTTTATCCATAGCTTTATCTAAAGCCATCAACTTGTAGTTGTTTGTAACTATTTCGTAAGAAGCTTGGAAATTAGAATTAGACAATGAAGAATCTATAAGATAAAGATATGCGGCTGTGGCAGGCATAGCATGCTCATACTCGTACCTTAATTTAGGATTAGTTGAATAACCTACAAACTGAGCCCCTCTTTTATGCCAGTGTCCAGTGTCGCTTCCAACCATCTTTAAATAATTGCCAATTACTTTAGCGTTGTCCTTGTTTTTAGATATAGACTCGTTAAATCTTTTCCACATTTCACTGTGTATTAAAGCTACTTTTTTATTCCAAGCGTCTATCTTACCGTTTTTTATGTTAGATTGTATTACACTACTGTTTTTAAATATAGTAGAGTAACTAGACACAGAAAAATCACTAACACCATTAATTGGTTTACCAAATTTAACGCTAGGATCATTTGCTAAGGCTTTCATAGCGGGCTCGTAATACTCTTTGTATAACTTTTTATTGTTTTCTCCTTTACCAATAATTTTAGAGCTAGGCGTGAAAACTGTTCCTCCACCTTTACCAAACCAAAATTCTTTAGGCATCAGTGGTAAAAGCTGCTCTTTCACAGCCTTAACAAATTCATCTACTCCTTGCTTTGTTTTTAGATTAAATGTGTTACCTACGCCGTATATAGATAACAATTTATCTATACCTTTTGTTTCTAACTCGAAAGTAGATCTTATATTAACTACTTGTTCTGCCTTACTAAAAGCTATCTTACTTTGAGCAGCTGTTATATCTGCCACTTGTTGTTTTGGAGCGCCTTTAGTTTCAAGCTGTCTTTGAGCAGCAGATAACGATGCTTGGCCAGCCATCATCTTAGCGACACCTTTTAGTAGTTGACCAGTGTTTCTGTCATAGTTATTAAGCTGACCTCTAGGTGTTATACCTAACGCTGCTTGGAACTGCTCTATTTGCTCTTTGCTAGGATTTACAAATTCATCTTTCAGTTCCCAAATAAATGGTTGTGACTTTTTACCTTTAGATCTTTTCGTAGTTTTATTGTAAAAGTATTTAAGTACATTATTGCTAGTACCTAAACCTAAACCTAAAACATCTCTAGACACGTCTATATTTTCACCCAACAAATTTACATCTGCCGTTTGATCACTGACGTTAGTCTTAGGTAGTATTTTTATAAAGTTTCTTACAGTCTCTGCATCACTAAAGAAGTTTTGTATGTTACCAGCTTCTGAAGACTCAGGTATGCCATCTACGATCTTCTTAGCGTACGTTAAGTTTTTAGTAGCGTCAGTTAACTTAGCGCTAGGCACATTGAATATAACTTCACCAACCTTACCAGTGTTGTTAGTCAATACTTCCTTAAAAGTATCACCCTCTTTAACCTCAACAGTATCAACTATTTGATTTTCCTTACTAGCAACTTTTCCGATGCGTAGTACATTAATCTTAGGTTTTTTAGCTTTTTCTTTAGCAGGCGTTACTTCTTCGTCAAATGCAGCTGATTCATCAGCAACCTGTACAAAGCTTTCTTCAGCATCAAGACTTGTAGTCTCTTTAGCTTGCTCAGCTTTAATAGCTAAAGCTTTTCTAGCGTCTAGTTTACCGAAGTTAGTGTTGGCAAATACAAACTCACCAAAACCTTCTTTACCAACAACACCGCCTTCTTTACGTTGTTTAGAAGGGTCGAAGTTACGAAGCCTCATGATAACAGAGTCGATAGCTTCTTCAAACTCAGCTCTATTTGTTGTTCTAGACTTAACGTAGTTACTTATAACACCGTCATCTTGTGTAGCTTCATATAACTTCATAAACGATCTAGGATCATCTAAGAAATTGTTATAGTCTTCTTTAGTTTTTATATTTTCAGGAAGTAAGTTGTTTATTTCTTCTAATACAGTTCTATTAGCTTTTGAAAAAGCTATCTCAGATTCAGTTCTACCTGTAGCCTGTTCTTCGGTTATCTCAGTTAGCTTTCCGGTAGGCTGTTTTTTGCCTTCTAGCATTTGCCTTTGAGCTTTATTTAACTTACCTTTTCCAGCTATACTAGCGTTGTAATCTTTTATAAAGTTGAAGACATCTTTAGGTTTGTCAAACTTAATTCTATAGCCAAACGATTGAGCTAGTCTTCTAATAGTATCTCCTACTTTAGTGAATAAAGTTTCTTCGTACTTTATATCTCCAGTAGCAAGAGCATCGCTAAACATAGTTAAAACTTCTGTAGCTTGAACACTTTTAGGGTTTTCTTTGTAAAGCGCTAGCTTTCTAGCCAACTTAGAATCTACTAGCTGCTCAAGATCTATTTCTGCTAAATACTTTCCTAGTCCAAATCCAATTTGCTCAGCTATTTTAGGATCAGACTCCATGACTTCGCGTATAACATTATGTAAGTATTCGTGTGCAGCTACGTTAGTAGCTCCGCCCTGCCTAGATACTTCTTTATTTACAACTATTATTCTTCTTCCGTCATCAAAAGGTAATACAAAACCTTCTTGCCTAGCGTCTGTAGATGCTTTAGCTTTGTCGTAACCTTGAGAAATTAAATATTCCTCTACTTCTTTTGTTGTCTCAAAAGTTTTAAACGCTTCACCTCCAACTAACTTTGCTATTTTATCGTTAGTCTTTTCAAATATTTCTTCTTGTTTAGCTATTATCTCAGAGTTAGCTATAGCATCGTCAATAGAAGCTATTTGGTTTTCAATATCACCGTGAAAGCTCTTGTCTAATTTAGCCTTTTCCTCTTGAAGTCTATTTTTTTCAACTAAAAGATCAATTTGCTCGGCTGTTACAGCTTCAGGAGCTACATTAATAGCTCTGTTTATACTTTCAGCCCACTCTTTAGTATCCTGTAGTTGGTTGAAGTTGTTTTCAATTATATCTTTAGACTTGCCTGTTCTTCTTTTATCTCTATAAGCTTTACTTAAAGCTTCTAACTCTAAGTCTATACTCTGTATTATTTCTTTACCTTTTAGCTTAAACTCATCATACACTTGTTTTTTAGCTGCTTTGTAAGTTCCTCTAGCACCTACAGATCCTAAAGATCCAGATAATAGCATAGTTCCCGCTATAGTTTGCTGCTGAGCTTTTAAGTCAAATAATTCAGGATTGTGAGTATTTAAAACACTCATTTTAACTATATCACTTAACGCTAACTCTAATTCTTCTTCTCCTAACTCTTTACCAATGTTAGTTACGAATTGTTTTGTAGCTGTACTAATAGCTTTTTTATTAGCAGCCTTCTTAAGGCTTCCAGTAAAAGTAGATAAAACCTCTTGACCAGCTTTTGTTTTTAAAAAGTTTTTGTCAGGCATTATCATCTGAACTAAACCTGTAGCTAAACTTAATCCATTAGCATAAGCATGCGCTTGCATTCCTGTCAAACCTTTGTCTTGCGCGTCAGAATAATTATCTACTATAGTCATTCTACCTGTAACGTCTATCATACGTAAAGCTTCTTTCGCTTTAGTAGACTGCATAAACTTAGGCGACATTAGAGATGTTATCTTTTTACCTTTTTGATATATATTAGCTGTCTTTTTAGTCATCGATGCTACTTGAGCAAATCCAGACTCTCCTCCAGAAAGTATTAAGCCTAACGTAAAAGGTAACATTTCAGCTATAGCTTTACCAGAACTCCTACCGTTTAAATTCCAACTGTCTTTATCTACGAATTGTTGACCCCAGCTTTTATCACCAGGCTTATAATCTTGGTTTGTCAAGCTAGCTCCAATGTCTGATATTGGTAAAATTTCAGTTTCACTTACAGACGTCCAAGAGTCGTATAAAGCGTCTGAGCTTGTATAATATTTATCATCTTTAGTTCCAGATATTGCGTAACCTAGATAAGCTCCAACGCCTATAGTTGAATCATATATTTGATCTATAGAAGCTTCGCCAAAAGTCATTAAAATATCTCCAAAACTTTTTATTTTATCGTAGACTATGCTTTTACTTTTAGGCTTTACAAATTGATCTTTCCAATCTTTTATTATATCTGTAGCTTTAAAAGCATTTTTAAAAGATCTATCTATAGCATTATAGCTTAACTCGCTAAACAGAGTCTCTTGTCGTTTAGCAAGATCAGACTTCATACCGTTTATCTTTTCAGCATTAGCGTTTAATTCATTTTGCTTTTCTGAAAGATTAGAAATTTTATTTATTAAGCTATTATATTTATCTATATCCTCTTGGCTAGAAGAGCTAGTTACTTGGCCTAAAGATTTTAACTGATTAGTTATAGATTCGTATTCTAGCTCCAAAATGTTTTTAGAAGCGTTAAAGTCAGCTTCTAAAGCATCAATATCTTCTACTAAAGGACCTAAGTTATTGTAGCCTTTAATTAAAGCTTTTTCTTTAGCTGAAGATATTATATTTTCTTTTTCTTTTACGTTAAAACCATTTTTACTAGCTTTATCTAATCCTTTTATCCCTAAATCATTGATTATTTCTTCTTCAACTAGGTTATTTAAAAATATAGTTTCATCTTCAACTTCAGAAGCATTAGTATAATTATCATCTTTTCTTGATGTTTTAATTTCATCTAATCCATCTTGTATGATTTTAACATCGTATTGATCTACTTTTACGGACTCTGTTTCAAGTCTGCTTCTGAGCTCTTGAGATTTTTCGTTAGCTTTATTTACGGCCTCATTAAGAGGCAAACCCATTTCTTGAAAAGTTTTCAAGTAATTAGTATTATAATCTCTAATTTGATTCTCTATAGACTCTACTCTATTTTTTTTAGAATTATACTCTCTTAATGTTTTTGATTTAGAAAAATCTAAGGAGTCTTTTATAATCAAATCCATTTGAGATTTTATATCTGCAGCTTCTTGAGACATAGCTGGAACAGAATTTAATCTACTCTCTAGATCTTTATATTGTTGACTATTTCTAGCTTTTATTTCTGATATTTTATCTCTAGTTTCAGAAGGAGAAACAAACGGATCTACTATGTCTACTTCGTTACTTTCAACAACAACCGGTACAAGACCTCCCCAACGTTTTGTTTGTTTTCTTGGCTCCAAAGAACCATCTTCCGAGCTGGATGCCGTACTTACTGGCTCCGCAGTTGCATCCTCTGTCTGAGAGCCGGTTGTCTTTTCCACAAGACCTTTCTTTTTCATAGCTTCCATGTATGAATCAAAGTCCATACCGTATTCTTTGGCTTTACTTTGTAATTGTTCTAAAGTAATTTCTTGCCCACCTATTTCGTACATATTATTTAATTAAAGATTAGGGTTAAGTAGATTTTCTCTTTCTTGTTCTTTTTCTTCTTCAGTTCTGTAGTCATACTCGTCTCTAGCTAATGGTCCTGTATATCTTTCGCCAAGACTATCTTCAAAACCAGGTGGTAATCCAGCTATATTGATTAGCTCTTGATCAGTTACTACACCGGTCTCTCCTTCTATAGGAGATTGATTTTTATTTAAAAGTTGGTAGTTTCCATCACCAATATATTTAGCGTAACCACCATCAGGCATATTTATTAGATTAGCTTCACTACCGGCAGCGTTATTATAAGACTGTATAAATCTATTGAAATCGTTTAATCTATCAGCAGAAAACTGAGGGCCTTGCTTTTCATTATCTTTAGCTATTTTTTCAGCGTTATAAGAGCCTATAGCAGCAGCATGAGCAGATTTTATAGCGTTAACATAATCATTTTTAAAATCTCGCCTATAATAATCAGGATCTTCCTGCATTAGCTTTTTTAATTCTTCTAACTGTTCGTTTTCAGTTTTATCCTTAGATATTCTACCGCGCATTATTTCTTGCTGTAGATTTTCTTTAGCATAATTAAAGTTACCTATATCATCAAAGAATAAAGACATGTAGTTTTTACCTGCTTGTAATTCTGAATTAATTAAAGCATCTACTTCTTGCTCTATACCTCCGGTGTATTGCCTACCTTTATAACCGTAATCTTCAGCTTTTGAGAACTCTTTTATCAAATTATTTATACCTTCATTATTAACTTGATTTAAGTTTTCATACTCGTCTAGTGGCACTTCTTTTCCTTCGTGATTGACAAAGTAAAACCCATCGTCTTTCAACACTACGTTATCGACAATAGTTTTATCTTTAAATATAGCGTCATCAACTTGCTTGCCTAATAGATTTGATTTTGATACACTAGTATTTAAACTTCTATTCAAATCAACACTTCTTAGTTGACTTTCATATTTTTTTAATTGATCTGCTATTAACGCGTTAGCTTCTGCAGCCTCAGCTCTCTTTTGCTTTCCAACTAAAATATTTTCTGACTTCATTAAGTTTTTAAAATATTCATCTTGAAGAGACTGTAGTTTTGAGCTAAGCTCAGGCCTTAGTTTAGGATTTTTTAATAATAAGTCTTTAAAATTTTCAGTTTGAGCTTGAGATCTATTAGCTTGATCCTCTCTTTTTTCTTCAACAGCTTTTAGTATTCTATCTGTAGCTGAATCTAAACCTTTTAGTATAGGAGTAATATCTTTTTGTGACTCAGCCGCTTTAGCGCTGTACATGCGTTGAGCCGCGTTTATTAATGCTTGATTTGCCATATTTATTTGTTTAAAAATCCTCCTTCGGAAAGCCCGGCCGATAATACAGTTCCACCTAAATCCATTACACTACCAAGCGCCTGTGATCTTCTATCCATTTTACCTTGCTCAGCCGCTAATCTAGCTTGCTGCTCAGCTGTTACTTTAGCCATATCCATGCCTAGCATTGTCTCCATACGGCCAATTTCAAATTGTTGTTTAGCTTGTTCATTAGCAACCTGCTGTTGAGCAGATTTTATTTGTATGACTTGTTCTTGTTGGCCAATATCTGCCGCTATAGCTTGTTGTTTTTGAGCTGCCTGCCTAGACATTGCTGTTGCTAGAGCTGCTGCACCGGCACCGCCAGCGCCCTGTCTAAGAGCTTGTAAAGTGTCTGCTTGCTCTTGAGCCTGCATGTCTCTTTGAAACTCTGCAGCTTTAAGATTAACAGTCATATCTTCGTAAGGATTTGAAGCTTGAAACTGTATGTTTTCGTAAGCCTTCATACGCTTTTCAACGTCTCTTTCAGCTTGACTAATCTGAGGATCTTGCTTTCCACCTTTTTTATCGAACATTCCACCTATAGCACCTCCTACCATTCCACCTATAGCTGTTCCAACGCCAGGTATTGGTATGAGTGTGCCAAGAGCAGCACCTGCAGTTTGTCCAATTTGCTGACCAGTCAGTTTCATTGGAGTTTCTTCTTGTTTTTTAAATGGATCTTTTAGACTTCCTCTCGCCATAATTTAATTTATTTATATATAGTTACAGTGTACACACTCTATTTACTGCTCTCCATAGCGCCTATAGATGTTTGAAACATTTCAGCAAACCTACACGATGTGTTTTCAAACTTAACACTAGCAAAGTAGCCTACCACGGAAGATTGTTGAACCTCGTTATTTCTACTTACGAATATATAATCGTTACTTGTAGGTAAAGCTACGTTTAATTGAACGTCTACTATAATAGTGTTGCTTTTAGGTATAAAAGCTACATCACCTAGCTTTATAACATCGTTAACTACGCTGCTATCGGCTAAAGCTTGTTCTGATGAGTTAAGCCAACTACTATTAGCTTTAAAGCCACCTTGAGAAGACATATTGCTATCTTTTATGTAGTATACAGTATCGCCAACTTTTATTGATGTTTGAAGTACGTCTGTAGGGAATGAAATAGTTACGTGAGCCATATTTTTATCCGTTTAATATTGTGTTTCCTTTAAATCGCAACTCGAGTATAAACTGTTCTTGTTTAGTTTTAAGGCCACCCACCCAGTCTTCAAATGGTACGTTCTCAAAGCCTTCTACATGCTCTCCAGAGCCTATATATAAATATATATTTTTAGTAATAGAGTGCTCAACATCGTTTGACGAGTCTGCATCGTGGTTAAGGTTAATATCTATAAAACCTAACCCTACGTTAGGATGTGTTTTTATTTCAATTCTATCTACAACAGAGTTGCTAGAGTTGTAGTGATCATTCGAGTAACTACCTGGATTCAATATAACAGTATTATTAGGCGCATTAAAAGCAACGCCCGTTGTAGTGTTACCTAAATCGCTAAGATTTACATTGTGAGCTGAGCTACCGTTTTGACTATCGCTATCGTAATTGTCAGCCGCCATTCTAATGAACTTTGGGCTTCCACTTTCTGGATTATATGCAAAAGGTATTGTTACTCTTTTATCTTCACCTCCGCTTGCAATACCTAAATTGTTAGTGGCTTTTTGAACGAACTTACCTAAATCTATAGTTATAGCTCTATATCCATTTTCAACATTAGGATATAAGTTTGAAGTGAAAATCCTGTTAAGCTTTGTTAAATACGAGCCACCACCACCGCTTGACGGTCTATAAGAACTAGCAATTATAGATCCAGAGTTTCCTCCAAATAGATAAGAGTCATCTATCTGTGATACTGCGTATGGAATACTTTGAGCAGAAATTGGTAAACTAGTACTAGTTATGCCCGAATCGATATACGCGTTAGAAATATCCGAATCTGTAAAAGAATCCACTTCTTGAGCTGTTTTAAAAATAACTCCTCTTGGCCAAACCCAGTGAACGATGTTCCCACCACTAGAATCGTATTGGCTAGATGGTGCTAAAGTAATAGTTATTCTATCTGACTCATCAGGATAAGGCCCTGGATTATTACTAGAAGCACTGCCAGGCCAGTCTTGTGCAGGAAAGCCAACAAGCGCAGGGTCACCAAGAAGCTCTCCATAGCTTTGAGCGCCTCCAGTAGCTCCTTGAACGCAATCACTTACAACTCCAATTTCTAATAATTTTGGCAAGAGACCGTAACCGCTATTTAAAGTTCCAGCCAAATTATCAGGATTGTAGTTGCTCCAAGGTACATACTGAATAGTAAAAGATCCTTGTTTAAGATTATTGTATTTTATTGTTTTACCTGTGTTTTCATCAAAAGCACCACTGTCATAAAAAGCTGTACTTATTAGAAAATCAGGATAATCATCAACAGTTGCTGGGTATATCCAATCAGAAAGCACTACGTTTCCATTTTCAACTATCGCGTCTTTATATCTAATAACTTTAGCAGAATATTTGTCGCTGTAATATATAGGAATACTAGCTGTATGAATATCACTACTTCCACCTCCGAGGAAATACTCATTTTGATGAAATACAGCGTAATCTATTCTTCCTTTTGTTCTAGGATAAATAGTTTGTTGATAATAATTTTCTCCTTCAGATTGATTTAGATTGTAAAGTGGATTTCTGCCTTTCAACGCTAAATTATCGTTAGACCAAATCCAACCTTTACCTTCAGCAAAATTTACAGAGTTATTTTCATTTATACCAATCTCTATTTTTATATTAGGGACCATAATTTCACCGCTTGGGTGGTAAGCTGTATTTCCAAAAGCATCTGTAATAGTGCCGCTTGCTTGTGGCAAGTAAACTACAGTAACGCTGTCTATTATTTCCCCATAGTTAGTAAGAGTTGTATAAGTATTTAACGCATATACGTCAATCATACTATCAAAGCTAAATCCAAGCTCAAACGCGTTAGCCTGTACATAAGCAGCGTCAGCTGCTGGTATAGATGCGTATATAATATTTTTGTCGGTGGCTGAAGAAGAATTTCCTTCAGGCGTAAAAGCTAAAGGGTGATCTTTAGTGTAATCTTGACCTTGATCAATTTGAAAACTACTAGCCAACTTATAGTCTGAACCGTCAAGAACTACAAACTCAAAGTTATTTGCTTCTATTGAAAATCCAGATTGTTGAGATATGTAAACCTCAGGCGTTATGTATTGAAAGTTATTTATAAAAGAAAATAACCATGTTCTTTGACTACTATTATCAGAAGTAGGAAGATTAAAAACAATTAAAAGCTGATTACTAGTAGATTGATTTGGAGATAGCGCTGAAAAACTTACAAACGTAGGTACGTCATCATCAGGACCGCCTTCTACTAGGCTAATACTTATATTAGGATTTTCAACAGTTCCGAGCATTTCACTTAAGTCAACATCTTCAGGGAAAGTGTATTTAATAGTACCTTGACCACCTGAGGATGAAAAACCGTAGTTTGTTGAAAAAACTTCATTGTGTTCAGTTACACCTAATACTTGATTACCATCTTTAACTTGAGCTGTGACAGTTGTAAATCCTTCTTTTATTATACTTATAGTATCAGATAAACCTCCAGAAGGAGCTCCAGGGGTTCCAGGAGCAACTGATATTGTTATAGTAGCTGTAAAAGTAGCGCTACTTGCACTTTGATCCATGTCGAAACTTATATGACCTTCGTGACCGGTTACGTTATTTAAAAAGCCATTTGGATCATCTACTGTTATTTCATAGCTAGTTCCAAAGTCGTTTACTATCAGAATGCTTTGAATATAAGCACCTGTGCCATAGTTAGCTTGAGACACACCGTCAAAGTCACATCTAAAAGGCTTTAAGCATGGAATCTGCGTGCCAAGATCGTAGGAGTATATAGCGTCGTAGTTTTCAGGTTGATAAGCTAAAACATCGTCTAAACTTACACCAGGGTGTGATGCAGAAATTCTATGCTCGGTAAGTTTGTTGTTAATATTAGACTGTTGACTTGTTATTTCAAGTTGAGCTTCTTCGTATAAACCACTAGGATAATCAAAGCTGCCAGATAAATTAAAGAAGCCAGATTCAGCATCTATAGTAGAACCTACGTCAAAGTATTTACCTTGAGGAGCTTTATAGATGACATCGAATAAATAAGTATCAGGCGGAGAAGATGAGTACGAATATGGTACATTTACTGAGAAATTATGACCGCTTAGAGTTTGATTGTAGTTAGATATTGTGCCATAACTAGTAAAGCTAGGATCTGGAACTGAAACTACCGTTACATCTACCTCTTCTGTAACGGCAGATCCCGAGCAAGAAGAGTTCTGAATAAATTGACCATAGACTGAAAAATTAGCACTATAATATGATGGTGTAGGATAATAAGAAATGTCTAAAATTTCTGATATATCTTGAGTTAAGACAAAATCTTGATCAAAGTCTACTGTTACAGTTACGGTATTGTCAATAGCACCAGGCGTCCCGTTGTTTGAAAAAGAAACGTTATTTATATATATTTCTTCTGTAGTCTCAGGATCGCTAGCTGAAGGAGCATTATAAGTGAAAGAACTAGCAAACAGAGAAGTGCCTTGCTCTGGTGATATAACAAAAGTAGCTTGAGATGGCAAGCTAGTTATATTACTTATTGTGTAGCCTGTTGTAGACCAAAAATCTGCCATATTTTTATTTTAATTTATTATTAGTCTTCGTCGTTGGCGCTTAAAGCGACGTTATAACCCTCTGTAGGAGTTGTTCCTCCGTCTAAAACAGCTATAGTAGAGATCTTACCTATACCTATCACTGAATCTTCACTAAAATCTAAGTTGCTGTCAGCTCCAACTCCACCATCTTTCTTATTAGTGTAAGTTGTTAGCTTGCCTTGAAAGTAGTTAAACCATTTACCTTCTTTATCTACGAAATTAGAAACTTTAGCTTGCTGTTGGTCTGTCTCTACACTGCTAATCAACCAGCCTTGTCTAGACACTAAGTTTACGTAATTATCGTCTGCTATATTCTTGTCAATACCAGCTTGAGTTCCCTCGTAGTTTATGTACGGAAATCTTTTAACTATGCTAGCTTGATCATTGAATAAAACTGTTACGCTAGGATAGTATACATTACCATAGAATCTACCATAATTAGTAGAAGTTGTATCGTGAGTAGCATACTTAGGAGATGATGGGCTTAAACCTGGAAGAGATCCTGTTCTAAAATCTTGATGATAATCTCCAGCTATAAAAAATGGCTTGTCTTCTGTTAGATCATGATCGTGTATAAAAGGAAATCCATTTTTAAATGTATAATAATTATTAGATATTTGAGCAGATCGCTCCATTATATAAGATCTAAAGCTAGTCCAACCTTTAACACTCTCACTCCAAGATACTGTGTAAACGTTTTTGCTAACTCCAGGATTTACTATGCTGTGTATTGTAACGTTGTACTCATTCTTTTTACCATCATAAGCTCCTATTATAGAAGCTGAAGTTTCTAAGTTGTCATTGAACCAATTTTTCATACCAGCATCAGATATAACTGTAATTCCGTCCATAGATAATCTACATATAGAACCTTTGTTTTTATCTGCGAAATAAATTCTATATTCGTCAACAGCAAAAGACTCAGGGTTTTTAGATATACCATAATCTCCTCCGTAAGGTATAGCTTGACCTAAAACGTTTGTAGAAGATAAAAGCTGAGCATTACCATCGGCGTTAAACAAAGCATCTTTATTAGCTAGTATTTTTAAAACTTTTAATTCGCAAAAAGATAAAACATTATCATTTCTAGTGTACAACTTCTGTATAGAACCATACTCTTTGTTTAAAGATTTCACTATAGGTTGAGCCATTAAAAACTCGTTAGTTCTATTTAGATTTGCGTCTTCATTTTTTATTTGAGAAAATATTATTTTATTTTCTTGAGTCTGCTCTTGATAATCGTCATTAGGTATAGAAGCTTTAAATCCACTAGCTTTACCAGTGGCAATATAAGGGTATATTGTATTTTCGTTAAAATCATCTCTTATTCTATCAGATTCAACTCCATTACCAAAAGCAAAGCAATTGTACCAAGGCAAAGTAACTTTAGAGTTCCATATACCGTTACCTGAGCACGTGTGAGTGTAGGGATATAAATAGTAAAGTCCGTCGCCAAATTCTTTTTTAAGCAACATTGTTATACTGCCTCCGTACTTAGTCTCTATTATTATTTGAGTACCTGGAAGAAGTCCTTTAGTTTGACTCACTTGTATTCTAGCGCTTCCCGAGTAATTGTCCGCTTCCGAAACTTGAGAGCTACCAAAGCTTGTTACTGGAGTACGAACAATAGAGGTTACAGTGATATTGGAAGAGTTAAAATCATCTACAAAAGCATCGTCGTGAGTAGATCCTCTAACTAATTTTACTTTAGCGCCAGTTTTTATCAAGTTTTCTATCTCTCTTTCCGATATTTTTATAGGATAAGCTTGGCTAGCTTCATAGAATAAATCAGTGTCTATATTGTTTTTAGTTTCTACTTCAAAACAAGCTCCATTAGCAACATTTTGATCATCTGTCACAGCAGTGATGTTACCAACAGTTCTTACAAAAACATCATCAGTTTCTATTTTTACAAAAAACTTACCTGATATATCTGCTAACGTAGCATCAAGCGTAATATTACCTATAGAAAAAGTTGTTTCACCTTCAGCATCAGTTGTGCTAGTAGGATTATCTACTATATCTAGCACTCTCCATTTAGCATCTTCGTCTAACGTAGCGTCATCTCCACCATGCTCTTTCTTTTGTATTAAATAATCGCTAATTTTAACTTTGTTTCTATCAGCCGAATTAAACGCAAGCCAAGCATAAAGAGAGTTTTCTCCTCCTTCGTTAGAATACGCTTTGTACATTACTAAGTTGTAATATTCACTAGCAAATTCTTTTATGAAATATTTATAGTGTGTCGCCCAGTCTGGAGCAGTGTGTAATGGTCTAACTGATATAGCATTTTTTTTATTACAAGAGTCTTTAGAATTAAAAAGATTCTCTCTGTCATCTATCAATACTGACGACTCTCTTCCATATCTATCTAAGTAAACCATGCCAACGCTGTAAGTTCTCATAGATTTTACAGATTCTGTTCCTTGAGAAACTACTATATTATCAGTTTGATCTGGAGCTACTATATTAAATTCAAAGTCTTTTATGTTAAATATTCTTCTTCTAGTAGTATTTCCACTGTTGTATACCAGTGTGGGTGTGTTAGATCTCATAAAAAAAGCAACTTTATCACCTTCGTTTAAATCTAACTCAAAATCAAAATTAAACTCTTTAAAGTACAAGTCGTCGTCCCAACTGTCAATAATATTGTAAGGATAAGCGTCTCCAGCTCCATCTACAAAAGCAATAGGGTTTGAGTCTATTATTTCACCTTGATCATTTACGTAGTATAATCCCAATTTAATAGAAGCGGAATCTGAATTACCTTGAGAATTATGAAACGAAAAGTTAGCTTTTGTACTTCCTGCTACAGATATAGATCCATCCATTGGCATTTGAAAGTATTGCTTCTCAGAGTTCCAGTTATTGCCTAAGTCTGTGTCATTGCTGATAGGAACTAATATATTGTGACCTAAATACGCTGGGTGAGGATCTCCTAAAGAAACATTGTTTTGAAACACCCATTGACATCTTCCATCTGATTCTATCTTAGTGAAAGCAGCTTCTTCATTATCTTCAGTTATAAAAGGGTTTGCTGAAAATGGATTAGCAGGATTATATTCAAAATTATCACTTTCTAACAAACCAGTTACAACATTCTCTGAGTCTAATTGAACACTAAAGTTATGTGGTACGCTTTCTATATTAGATATTATGCTAGGTTGTATAACTCTTTTTGAATTTGGCTCAAATAAATTATAACCTTCAGTGTAATTACCAAACATAAGTCTGTTGCCAGAAAACTCTTGAGCTATAGCTTTTTTAGGTACATTATCAAAAGGTCTTTCTAGTTGATCTGTAGGTATAGTTCTACCAAATAATTCGTCATCTAACCTAATAGAATTTAGATTCCAAGTCTCTGAATTTCTTTTTATAGACTTTATAGAGTATGCGTTTGTGCTAGCATTGTTTTTAAATATTATTTCTATTTCAACAGCGTCATCAGGAATTGTTTGGTCTATAAAATCAAATATTCTTATACTTTTAATAGTATTGAGCATACCTGTATTGAAGCCATTTTTAGCGTCAAACTTATATAAACCAGGCGCGAATATAGTTTTGGTATAAGGTGATATACAAGAATACTCTCCGTCAATATATTTGTATCTGTACGCGTAAGATATAAAATCTTTTTCGTATATGCTTTCTTTAACTTTTACAGTCCCCACCCAAAATTCAAAAGGTGGATCAACATTTTCTTCGTTATAGCCCGCTTCTAAATCTATTAACTTAACTTTAAAAGTATTATACTCTTCGTTACTACCCGAATAAGTTTCTAAAACTTTAACTGAAGCTGAAAATCCTGAAGTAGAACCAGTTAAATATATAACATCGTTAACTTTCCAATGAACTCTTTGAACGTCAGCTGTTATATAAAAATTAAAACTACCAACCGCAACTCCTTCAAAATTAAAAGGTTGAGTTACTCCATCTATGAGTCTTCTAACTGTACTAGTTACAGAGTTAGAATACAGTATGTTTGATCCATCTATAGGCTCTGGCTCTCTAACTCTATTTTGTACTTCAAAAGATAAAGATTTTATCGGGTTTTTTTTAATAACTGTAATATGCTCTCTGGCCATGTACCAAGCTTGCAAAGTGCCACCGTCAGTAGGATAACCCATAGCGCTATGATGCACTATAGACTTAAATGGATCTCCTGAAAAACCATATTCATCATATTTTGCGTTATGAATATTTTTGAATAGTTTTATAGATATTTTTTTAGGCTCGTTTCTTCCATCTGTAAAATAAAGTATATCGTCAATTAAATTTATACCAGTTATTATATTTTTATTTGGAGTATAAGACAAGTCATTATATAAGGTTAAACCTGATGTTTCACCTTCTATAGCAGGAGTATTGTTTAGCTCTTTCTCTTTAGTTCCATCTCTAAAGTTTAAAACTCTTTCAGCCGTAAATTTAAAATGATATCCAGCATCTAGCATTTGACTAGTAACTATAGGTAAGTTATCAACGTCTTGAGCTGTCGTAGTAATTACAACAGAGCCTGGACTAAAATTAGATCGAACCCTTGATACGTATATATGATTTTCAGGGCCGTATTGATCAACACCGTCACTGTTTAAAAGTTGAACTCTCATACCCTCTCTAACTCCTAAAGGTAGATAGCTAGTGTAAACACCATCTTCAATACCGATTGCAGAATCATCATCAACTATAATAGTTTTTGCTGTACTTTGAGTTTTAGACTTTATTCTTGATTCGTAAACGTCTACTACTAAAGGAGTTTCGTTTAAATACTCTTTGTTATTTACTGCTTGGTGCTCAAATATAACGTCGGATATACAGCCAAGGTATATTGTTTTTGTTACTTGGCCGACTCTAAATGTTACTGGGCTTAGATTAGAAGCTTTATGTACAAAGTTATATATTACTTTATTAACGTCATCAGAAAAAGTGCCTACAGTTATAGCGTCTTTATAAGTCCCGAGAGCAATACCTCCTTTAGATTTTCTCGATGCGTTTATTTGGTTTGTTGTAATTTGATATTCTCTAGTTTTAGCAAATTTAGTAGTTGGCACAGCCATATAATTTGACTTTATATTCTCTACAGCTCCAACATCAGACCCTTCAGAAGAAGAAACTCTTATATCTAAAGCGTCTCTATATTCGCCATCAGGTACTAATCTTTCGTCAAGGTCTTTATTCATACGACCTTTTAGAAAATTTCTTTGCAACTCTGCCATTTATTAATGTTTAATGTGTTTAGACTTACCTCT
>Ga0209645_1000473_pt1 | contig 20643 bp, 25 predicted proteins | sample ETNvirenome_6_30_FD_184070 | JGI IMG/M metagenome (GOLD analysis project Ga0209645, IMG submission 184070) | Marine viral communities from the Pacific Ocean - ETNP_6_30 (SPAdes) (version 2) | ecosystem: Environmental > Aquatic > Marine > Oceanic | place: Pacific Ocean | collected 2013-06-19
GCCTGAAGGTAGAGAACGTCAAGCATTGAGAATGAGAGATTATGTTCGCAAAAGTGTTGCCAAAAACAGATATGGTGTAGCAGATTTTGTTTGTCCAACAAATGAATTAAGAGAGAAACATGTACCAGAGTATGTTATTTGGATGAACACTATTGATACTGAGGACAGCAAATATGAAGATACTAACAAGATGTTTGAAAAGCCTGTAGTAGGTAGTGTTAAAATAAATGCTATAATAAATGAATCAGAGTGGTGGACAGAAGATAAAGTCGATGAATGGGCAAAACTTTTAGCAGTAGATATTAAAGATCATGAATATCAACCTAAAGAGCCAACTACACAAATGCTTGGAAGATTTCAACCTTTCCATGATGGGCATAGAGAACTTTTTAAAAGAGCAGTATCAAAACATGGACAAGTAGCAATACTTGTAAGAGATATGCCTTTAACTGATGATAATCCTTGGCCAGTAGATAAAATTTGTGAAAATATAGAATTAGCATTGGCCGATTATGCAGGAAAGTTTAGATGTTTTCCAGTACCAAATATTGTAAACATTACATATGGTAGAGATGTTGGTTATCTGATTGAAGAAGAAAAACTTGATGAGGATACACAAAATATAAGTGCTACAAAAATTCGTGAGCAAATGAGAAAGGATGGCGAATTATAAAGTCTATGAAATAAAATTTAAAGACGGAATGGTTTATTACGGTTATACTGCAAAGCCTTTTGAAATGAGAATGGCAGAGCATATGAACAAAAGCCAAAAAGGTAAAAATAAACTGTACAAAAAAATGCGTAATGCTGAATATAACTGTGATTGTAGAGTAGTTAATCAGTTCCCCACAATGGAAGAAGCATTAGATTGGGAAAAGAAACTAATAAAGAGAACTCCGCATAATTTAAAACTTAATAGAAGTTGGGGCGGAGAAAATGGAGAGAACAATTTTAGAAGATGGAAACAACAAGATATCATCAAAAAACATTTTAAAAGGAAAAAGTCTAAATACAAATTTTAGTCATCCTGCTTATTCGAGGTATCCACATTTGAAAGAAAAAGGACCAACAGATGCACATTACACAGAATGGCAAAAATGGTTTGCTTGGAAACCTGTAGTTACGTTAGCAGGAAAAAAAGTATGGTTAAAAAATATATACAGAAGAGAAAGGTCGATTAAATGGGTAGCACCCAGATTCCCAGAAGGACATTTTGATAAAACAGAATATGCAGAGTGGGAAACAATATTAAATTTAAAAATGAGGTAATTATGTATCAATTTACAAGTGAAAGTGTTAGTAGAGGACATCCTGATAAAGTTGCAGATCTTATATCAGATGCCGTTGCAACACACTTAATAGATAAAAATATAAATCACAGAGCGGCTGTGGAAACACTAGTTACTACAAATATGGTGACACTTGCTGGAGAATATAAAAGCGACAAGTTTGATAAAGTTTATATAGATAAACTTGTAAGAGCAATAGTCAGAGATATTGGATATGAGCAACAAGGATTCCATTGGGAAAATTTAAATGTCTACAATGAATTACACGGCCAAAGTCCTGATATTGCATTAGGTACTGATGATTTTGGTGCTGGAGATCAGGGACTAATGTTTGGTTATGCATGTAATGAAACAGAAAACTATATGCCAAGTGCAATACATTACAGTCACAGAATACTACAACGATTACAAGAAGAAAGACAAAGTACTTCGTGGATACTTCCTGACAGCAAGGCGCAAGTCACAATGAGTTATGAAGGCATAAACAAACCTGTCAGTATAGATAAAATTGTATGTAGCACTCAGCATGAAGATGCAGTAGATATTGCTGACGTAAGAGTTTATATTGAGGAATTAATTAGAAAAGAAATTACAGAATATGATTTAAGTAAAACAGAATTTTTAATTAATCCTACAGGCAGATTTGTTATTGGTGGTCCTGATGGGGATACTGGAATTACAGGCAGAAAGATAATTGTAGATACATATGGTGGTTATGCACCACATGGAGGCGGTGCTTTTAGTGGTAAAGATTGTACCAAAGTAGATAGAAGTGCGGCTTATATGGCTAGATATATTGCTAAAAATGTTGTATCAAGTGGTAGATACAAAAATTGTACTGTACAGTTAAGTTATGCTATAGGAATAAAAGAGCCTACAAGTATATACATATATGCAGACGGTGAAGTAAGACCTGCATTAACTAAACAAATACAGGGTATGCTTGACTTAACACCTAAAGGTATTATTGATAAGTTTGATTTATTTAATTTAGATTTAAAAAGAACAACTAACTATGGGCATTTTGGTAAAAGTGATATGCCTTGGGAGAAAACAGATTTATGGACTTAAAAGAAAGTATAAGAACAGTACCTGACTTTCCTAAAGAAGGAATACAGTTTAGGGACATTACAAGTATGCTAGAACGCCCAGAAGCCTTCAATAAAGCACTAATAGACATGACTGCTATATGTATGATGTTCGAAGCAACAAAAATAGTTGCTGTAGAAAGTAGAGGATTTTTATTTGCTAGTCCTATTAGTAGAGATATGGAACTTCCTTTAATACTAGCAAGGAAGCCAGGAAAATTACCTAATCCAACATATCAAAGAAGTTATGATTTAGAGTATGGAAGTAATACATTACATATACAAAGGAACTCAGATTTGACAAGTTCAGACAAAATTGTTATAATGGATGACTTAATTGCAACAGGTGGTACAGCAAAAGCAATAGCAGGTCTTATAAGCCAATGTTGGAATATTCCTAAAGAAAATATTTTAATTTTAGCAATGATAGATTTATTTGAACTAGGCGGAAGTTCTGTATTAAGAGATAATGGATTCAATGTAGAAACATTAATAGAATTTGAAGGGGAATGAAGACTTTAATTATTAGTAATTTTAGAACAGGCAGTTGGTTTGTACACGATTCTTTTATGAAAGAAGGATACATGCCTTTAGGAGAAATTAGTAATAACACAAATAACGATAGAGCAAGTAAAATTAAAAAATTTAAAGAAAGATCCAAAGTTGTTGGTATATTGCATCCAACACAAATGAAACAAAGTGTAAGATCTTGCTTGAGAATATGTGAAATTGCAGATAATATAATATATGTACAACGAGAAAATACTCGAGAACAAACTATAAGTTATGCAGTAGCATTAGCACAAACAGATAGTGTTGATACGTCTCCTTGGTTAAGGCACAGGAAATCATATCAAAATAAAATATTAGACGCAGATTTAAATGAAGCATTTGCGAAATTAGATGTTAATAACAAAATGATACAGGAAATATATGCAAAATTTCCTGGTAATGTAATTACACTCGAAAAGGACTTACCTTATGACCCTTATCCTAATAAGTATAATTACAAAGGAGATTGGCAACCTCCATATAGTTTAAGAATGATATAATGGCGAAGAAACCTCAAATACCATTAAAAGATATAATGGCGGCAATAGATAAAAAAGATAGGAACTTTTATAATAATCTATCTGATGAAGGAAAAAAGGCCTTTAGTGCCTGGATGATGATGAGATATTGCAGTAGTGTACAAGGTAGGAATGCGGCAGATTATATTTTTATGACAAATGAATGTGTAAATTATCAGTTTAGTGAAGTAAGTAAACATCCAGAACTGCAATGGCTATTATTAAGTGCATGTGGTGTTGGCTCAGTACAATTTCATCCATATATAAAACCGCCTAACAGCAGAAAGAAAAAAAGTAAAATATTTGATTTTGTATATGAAACTTTCCCTCACATGAAAGCAGAGGACATAAACAATTTAATAGGATTAAACAGCAAAGAAGAACTAAAAGAATTAGCAAAAGCACACGGATACGATGACAAAACAATCAAAGACATCTTTGGAAAGTAACACCTGTAAATGGTGTGGCAAAAGTTTTATGAGTGAAAGAACTCTTAGTGCTCATATGTGTGTTAAGAAAAGACGTTGGGCGGATAAAGATTTAACACATATTAGATTAGGCTATAGAGTTTTTCAAATGTTTTATGAACTTAATACAACTGCAAGTAAATCTAAAAGCATGGAAGACTTTATACATAGTCAATATTATGAAGGATTTACAAAATTTGGTAGAAGTTGTGTAGTTAATGAATATATGTCTCCTGAAGCCTTTGCAGAATGGCTTATAAAAGAAGGTAAAAAATTAGCAGATTGGAGCAAAGATAAAATGTATGATGAATTTTTGCTAACTTATGTTAAAAAAGAACCAGGACTTAAAGCATTGGAAAGGACTATAATTTATTTTAATAAATGGAGTGAAGAATCTGAAAATGATTGGCAGGATTATTTTAAAGTAGTAACACCTGCTAGAGCAGTACATGATATCAGAAGTGCAAAAGTTAGTCCTTGGGTATTATATTTAAGTGAAACAGGTGGCGAATTACTTACTAGATTTAACGATGAGCAAGTAAAAATGATACAACATGTAATTGATACAACATTTTGGATGAAACATTTTGGACACAATAGAGAAGAAGTAGAAGAAATTAAAAAAACATGCGAGGTAGCAGGAATATGAAAGAGTTGATAGAAAAAACTTCACAATGGCATCATGATAGAAATTTAATAGATGGTGCAACAAGTAAGGACCAAGTACTAAAATTAGTACAAGAGGTTGGAGAACTTTCAGATAGTGTATGTAAAGGAGAAGATGTAAAAGATGATATTGGAGATTGTCTTGTTATATTAATTAACATCGCTGAAAGGGAAGGCACAACATTAGAGGAATGTTTGCAAGTAGCATATGATGATATTAAAGACAGAAAAGGTCGTATGGTAGATGGTATTTTTGTTAAGGAAGAATAATGAAGTTTGATTTTGATGTAGATATAGATATGGCTAACAGAGATGAGTTTCTGAATTTAGTTAGTCATACTCCTGCAAGTATTGAGAAGGAAGGTAATTTCACTAAGCACAATACTGGTGTCTACTTTCAGAATGTTCCTAAATTTCCTTTACAAGGATATAGCACAATAGATCATAAACAAGCAGAGCAAGAGGGTTGGTTTAAAGTTGACTTTTTAAACAATCATGTATATTCAGGCATCAAGGATGAAACACATTTAGATAAACTAATTGCAACAGAGCCTATGTGGGAACTATTAGAACACAAAGAAGTTGTAGAGCAGTTATTCCATATTAGTAATCATTATGATATTGTAAAACAACATCCGCCTACTAGTTTAGAGCAACTGGCTATGATACTTGCAATAATTAGGCCTGGTAAAAGACATTTAATTGGTAAGAGTTGGAAAGAAATAGAAGCAGATGTTTGGGTAAAGCCTAATGATGATTCCTACTTCTTTAAGAAAAGTCATAGTTATGGCTATGCTCTTGCAATTATTGTGCAATTAAATCTTATTTGTGAGGGTTAGTCAGTTTTACGAACTAATTGAACTCCACGTCTTTTAATTCTTTTTCTAATTAAATTCTGTAAAGACGTCATAGGTCCAAATAAAACTTCTACATCTTTCATTACAAACGTAGATAAGAATGGAATAAATTCTTTCATTTCATGGTTAAGAAATATATCTATAGGCAGTTGTCTATTACTTTCCCACCACCACATATCGCCATAATCTAAAAACTTTCTTTTTATTTCAATACTAGGCATTTTACTTATGTCGTAAAATGTGCAAATTGCATTGTCGTGATTAACTACAATTCCCACATATTCATTACCACCATAAGTGATACCTGTAAGGAATGGATAACGTTCTTGTGCCTCTGATATAAGTTCTTCTTTCTCCACAACTTTATTTATGTTTCATAATGATAAATACTACAATATAAAGAGTTAAAAACTATATGAGTTACGGAAATCACAAATTATATCTATACGACGAGGTAGTTGATCTTGTGATCGGCTCGGATGGTTTATATGTGGATAACAGACCTATGAACAATAAAAGACTAACAGCACATAAAGGATTGTCTAATGAACTATATTTTAGCATTAGGAATAAAGATAGAAAATTACAAAATGTAAATTCTGAAATAATCAGAGGTACACTTTTTAGACCTGCAACAGGTGAAAGAATATTTTCCAGAGTACTAGAGCATACTGGAAGTACTGGACAAGTAAAATTAAATATTGCAGAAGGTGATCTGACAAATGTTGATGAAGGCTTGTATCAATTATACATTTCCAGAGAAACTTCAGAAAGTGTAGAGTATCCAGTTTATGCAGACCAAAACAACAATTTAGTTTTTGGTATTGAGATAAAAGATCAAACTAAAAGAACGCCTATTGAAACACAAACTGCAAATGTAAGTCAGTTTATGCAAGTTACAAATACTAATAATGGAGACGAATCAAATGTTTTTGTAACGTCTGCATTTAAAGGAAATCAGGCAAGAAACTTTTCTCATTGTTTGCATAGTATTGCAATTCATCCAGATACATATACTGGAAATTTAAAAGTACAAGCAAGTTGCGTAGAAAATACTCCTAGTACTGCTAATAATAGTAGTGATTGGTTTGATGTAAGTAGTGTTAGTTTAACAGCAAACTCTACTATATATCACAATACATTCCAAGTAAATGCTAATTATATTAGAGTATTAAGCGAAGCATCTGCTGGAAATATATCTTTAGTGCAATTAAGAAACTAATTGACTTTTACTAATTTATCCTGTATAATAGATGCATGGATATAGACTTTTTAGTAGAAAAGGTGCATCGTCTCCTTTTGGATAATCTCCCAATAAGAACTAGTAAAACGCCTAGTGGTTGGAACACTATGGATTGTCCTATGTGTACTGATAAAAGGAAACGTGGTGGACTAATTACTACAGGTGCAAAAATATCTTATAATTGTTTTAACTGTGGATTTACAACAGGCTGGGAACCTAATCCTACACTAGGTAAAAAATATAAACAATTAGCAACAACACTAGGTGCAGATACACAAGATATACATAAAGTTACAATAGAACTTATGAAATACTCTGAAGAGTTAGAAACAGAGAGTGCTTCAGATTATGTTTACAACTTGCAAAAATTTAACACAGAACAAATTCCTGAATCAGCAATGGCAGTAGATGACTTGCCAGATGATCATGCTGTAAAAGAATATGCAAAACAAAGAGGACTACTTGGTCTATATCCACTGCTATACTTTGATGAAAAGTTATACAAGCAGAGATTAGTAGTCCCCTTTACCTATAACAATGATGTTGTAGGGTGGACAGGAAGGCATATCAGCCCTCCTGACAAACAGACGCCTAAATACTTACATAAAATGCAACCAGGATATGTTTTTAACATAGACAGATTTGCAGACAGTAAAAGGCAGATTGTTATTGTAACCGAGGGTGTATTTGATGCAATACTGGTAGATGGTATTGCAATACAAGGTAATAGTGTAGGTCCTGAGCAGGCACACCTGATTGAAAAATTAGGCAAAAGAATTATAGTATGCCCTGACAGAGATGAAGCAGGTATAGAACTAATGTTGCAGGCCGCTGAACTAGGGTGGGAAGTAAGTTTCCCGCCTTGGCATGTGGATTGTAAAGATGCCGCAGATGCAGTACAACGGTATGGTAGACTAGCAACTGTAAGTAGTATTATAAAACATGCTACAAATAATAAACTTAAAATAGAAGTAAAGGCAAAAATGTTATGAAATTATATGTAAATGGTTGCAGTTTTAGTCATGGGCATAAAAACTTTATTATAAAAAACGGAAAGTCTGACATATCTCCTAATTGGGCATGGCCAATGCTTTTAAAAGAAAACTTTGAAGAGGTTGTATCAGAAGCATACAGAGGTTCCAGCAATCACAGAATTATAAGACGTAGTATGGAATATTTAGAAAAGATAAATGATCCAGAAAATTGGGCGGTAGTTATACAATTTGCCAATATGGAAAGACAGGAATATTATGATGAGGATTTACAATGTTGGATAGGACATGTTGTAGATAATCCTTGTATAGACGATAAGGCGCCCAGAAATATTAATAATAACTTTTTAGATAAAAAAACTGCTTACAAAACATTTAAAAATAATTGTGTTCTGGTAAATAATGATGTCAGTATTATTACAGACTTGATATTACAAATTTTAGCATTTCAAAACTTTTGTAAAAACAAAGGATTTAAAAATGTTTACTACACAGGACAAAGCAAAACAACACTAATCAGTCATTACTTACAGCATGAAACCTGGTTAGATAAGTTTGACAATATAAAAAAACTTGCATATAATATAGATATATCGAATTTTTTATTGCCTGTCTCACATATTGCTGTAGGACACGAGGAAAGTGCAGATGATGGCCATCCAAACGAAGTAGGACATCAGTTGTTCGCAAGATATATATTAAATGAGATAAAAAATTATGAGTGATTTACAAAACTACAATGAAGAAACACAAGAACTGTTTTTAAGATTCTTGCTGAGCGATAATGATCTGTTTGCAAGATGTCAAAACATTGTAAGGCCTGAATATTTTAACATGAAATATAGGCCTATAGTAAAACTATTTCAAAGCCATTCAACTGACTTTAACAGTATTCCTACGCCTGAGCAAGTAAGTGCGGCATCTGGTATTGAGTTAGAAACAATTCCTAATGTTACTGCTGATCATCATGAATGGTTTTTAAAAGAGTTTGAAATATTTTGTAGACACAAAGCATTAGAAAAAGCAATAATAGAAAGCACAGACTTGTTGGAAAAACAGGAATATGGTGTTGTAGAAAATAAAATTAAAGACGCAAGTCAGGTGGGACTTGTAAAAGATTTAGGACTAGATTACTTTGAAAATCCTAAAGAAAGGCTACAATGGATAAAAGATCAATCTGGTGCAGTTAGCACAGGTTGGAAAGCAATAGATCATAAATTGTATGGCGGACTAAACAGAGGCGAAATGACTATTTTTGCTGGTGGTAGTGGTGCAGGTAAAAGTTTATTTTTACAAAATTTTGCAGTTAATTGGGCATTAGCAGGATTTAATGTTGTATATATCAGTTTAGAGTTAAGTGAGCAGTTAATTAGTATGCGACTTGACAGTATGGTATCTGGGTATGGCACAAAAGAAGTTATGAAAAACATGGAAGATGTTGACTTAAAAGTGCGTATGAAAGCCAAAGGTGCCGGCAGACTGAGAGTAAAACAGATGCCTAATGGTGTAAACGCAAATGATATGAGAGTATTTTTGCGAGAATATGAAATACAATGTGGCGAAAAAGTAGATTGTTTATTAGTTGATTACTTGGATTTGATGATGCCTATTAGTGCAAAAGTAAGTGGTAGTGATTTGTTTATTAAAGACAAATATGTATCTGAGGAGTTGCGTAACTTAGCAGTAGAAAGAGACTTATTATTTGTTACAGCATCGCAGTTAAACAGAGGTGCAGTAGAAGAAATAGAGTTTGATCATCATCACATAGCAGGTGGTATCAGTAAAGTACAAACAGCAGATAATCTTGTGGGTATTTTTACTAGTAATGCTATGCGAGAAAAAGGCAGATATCAGATACAGTTTATGAAAACACGTTCTAGTAGTGGTGTAGGCACAAAGGTAGATTTAAGATTTGATCCTGACACATTAAGAATAGAAGATTTGCAGGAAGGCGATGAAGACGCAATGACAATGACTACAAGCAGTTTAGTACAAGATTTACAAAGAAGAAACAGTATAAAGGCAGATGAGCCTGAGGCACAGGATGTTATCACTGGCGCAATGAATATGAGAGAGTTCTTTAAAAAGAATGATCAATAAAATGATAAATAGCATTATATATTTTATTTGGAGACATTGTGCGTAAAACTCGAAGCATATTAGAAGAACTTAACCAAATTTCTGTAGACAGAGACAGAGATCATGTGGTTTCTAATAGAGGCGAGCATGTTATTGCCAGTGCTATCAGTTTATTAGAACAGATAGATAATCATTATGATCCTGCAGTTGCTAAAGATCTACAAAACAGATTGGTAAACAGCATCAAAAGTAGAGATGGTAAAAAGTTCTCCAGAGGTATTGGTAAAATTATCAAGGAAGCCCAGAAAGAGAACAAAAATGCTGATTAATGAAATAGTCATAAAAGAGAATAAACCTCTTACTGAAAAACTTACGTTTGACCCTAATGATATTAAAGATGTAACATTTAAGGGAACTAAGTATATCTGGGACAAAAATGTAAGGCAGTTCAGAGTTGATAAGACTAACAACTTTATTGCTAAAAACGATAGTTTACACAGAAAATTACTTAAAGCACCAGAGAATAAACCAGCATTAGGAAAATTTAAAAAGCCTGGTTTAATAAGAAGGGGCATAGACAAAATGGGTATGTCAGGTGTAAGGACACCTTATAAAAAACCTGCAAAATCTGGTATAGCAAGAGGCATTTTAGGTACAACAGGAAACATTGTTGGACAGGCTATGGACAATATAGCAGGTGCAGTTGCCGGGGGAGTTAGAAACTTTAGAAAAGGTTACCAAGATCAAAAAAAGAAAAACCAAGCAGATAAAGACGCACCAGAAAATAATCTAAATACTTTTAATACTGTATTAGATAAAAATTGGGAAGATGGTGAAGTAGATACTAGACCTTTTTTAAGAAGTCCTAAAAGAGGCAACAGTGATGTAAGATATAAAAATCCAAATTATAAAAAGACAATAGGTAAAGATCACTATAATATTGATTGGGATAAATTCCATCAACAACCAGAAAAGTATCCTGGAGGACCACCACTTAGTAATAAACTAACTAAAAAAGGTTCATTTGCATATGGACAAAGAGGTGGTCAATTTTTGCAACCAGATCGTGATCCAAATATGAGAGACAAAAATAATCCTGCAGATGATATGAGAAATTTAAAAATTCTTGTACAAAGAGGAGCTCTTACCAAAGATGAGGCCAACGAAATTATAGACATGGCAAGTAAAGGCGGTATGCAATTAAACAAAGCATATGGTGTTTGGCAGAAAGAAAAAGATCCTAGTGCAGTAAGAAGAAGAGCCGTTACACCTGTAGACGATACACCAGCATAAAGTGAACAATGAGATACTCAGAAATATCAAAAAGTTTTATAAGGCAGATAATACTTGAAGCAGAAAATAAAAACACTCACTTAGAGCATCTGGAAGACAACATATTTAATAAAGGATTTCAAGGAGCCAAAGAAGCAGTAAACTATCTGTACAGTTTACATGAAATGCTGGAAGGCAATTCTAAAACACCAATCAGTATGACTACAAAATGGGACGGAGCACCAGCCATTATTGCTGGTAAAGATCCTGAAACAGGAAAGTTTTTTGTAGGTACCAAAGGTGTATTTGCTAAAAAACCTAAAATAAATTTTACAGATAAAGATATAGAAGAAAATCATCCTGCAGAGGGTTTACAGGAAAAATTAAAAACTGCATTAAAGTATTTGAGAAACTTAAATTGGAATACTGTGGTGCAGGGCGATATGCTTTATACAAAAAGCGATTTGCAAACTGAAACAGTAGATGGACAAGAAGTACTTTTGTTTAAGCCAAATACTATTGTGTATGCAGTACCCACAGACAGCGACTTGGCTAAACAAATTTCCAGTTCTGAAATGGGTATAGTATGGCATACAGAATATACAGGTGGACCTACACTTGCAGATACCCAAGCAAAGTTTGGATTTGATAGCAGTCAATTAGGACAAACTTCCAGTGTATGGCATAGAGACGCAATTATTAAAGACTTTAGTGGAACAGTTACACTTACACAAGAAGAAAGTGATAATGTAATGAGTGCAATTACTGAAGCAGATACATATTTAAAAAGTATAGATTCAGAAACATTTAAATGGTTAGAACAGGGCAATGATTTAATTGGTAAAGACTTTTTACAACAATTAAAGGCACATGTAAACAATAATATCAGAGCAGGTGCATTTGATGAGCCCACAAAGTTTGCACAAGGATTTGTACAAAAATATATAGAATTTATGCAAAAGAAAATAGACGGTTACAAAACACAGGCTAAACAAGACGAAATGACAGACAAATTAGTACAAGGTGTAAAGTTTATCAAAGAGCATGTACCTGGTATTGTAGCAGTATATGATTTATATCTTAAAATTATAGAAGCAAAAATAAGAATTGTTAAAAAATTAGAAACAATCAGACAGTTGCCTACATTTAAGGAAACAGAAAACGGATATGAAGTAACAGGCGAAGAAGGTTTTGTTGCTGTAGACAGAATGGGTAATGCATTAAAATTAGTTGACAGATTAGAGTTTAGCAGGTTAAACTTTGGAACTGGAGCACCAGGCAAATGAACTTACCAAAAGAGATAGAAGAATTTGTAAACAATCTAGTGCCTACAGATGTAGGTGTAGATACTGTTGGCGATTATGTTGTTCATTATGAAGGCTTTACTGATGAATGCAATGACGGACATGATGATAATTCTATAGACGAAGTTTATGCAGAAGTGTTTCAGGACTTCGATGATAGACAAGGAGAAGAAGCACTTATAAGAGGTGTTGCAAATGATAGTTTAGGCTGTAAAAATAATCCTATATTATATAGTGTTTATGGCGAATTACAAGAACAAAAATTAGATTTAAAACTTATTGATAACGAAATATCAGAAGCAAGGCTTTACAGAACTACATCAGGCTTTAATCAACTTACAGGTGAGTCTGTAGCAGAATTGTTGTATTTAAATACATTAATTACATATCTAATGTTTAAAGATGACAAGCAACACGATTACGCAAGAGCATACGCAAAACAAAGTACGCAATATGGAAAATACACTTTATTTAGAAGTCATGCAACAGATTTATATTTGTTGGCATACTTAGTTTCTAATCCTGATAGTAAAAGTGTAAACCTAAGAAATAAATCAGCCAGTAAAAAACATTTAAACAGTTTAAAGTTTGATAAGAGGACACATTGGCAGTTTATGTACAAGATCGCTAACGACAGAGTGTCAGACACAGTGGCTAGTCCTTATATGTTTAGACTGGAATCACAACTTAAAATTAAAAAATCCATGTACAAGCAATGGCGAAGATTAATTATGGATTGGGAAAATTTAAGATATATACAAAGACAAAGTGTTACAACTAGAATAGTACAAGAACTTAGACGTTTAGGCAGAGGCAGTGAAGTAATGACACCACTTACGTCTATGCTTAAATACAAAAAATACAGAGTTAGAGATAAAGCACCTAAGTCAGATCCATTTAAAAAATTAGGTGGTGCAGTAGCAGGAGCAGTAGCAGGTAGATATGCTGGTAAAAAGATAGCACGAAAATTTGGTAAGAATGTAGATAAATATAAGAAAGCAGGTACAGGCCTAGGAGCAATAGCAGGTTACTGGGCAGGTGGAAGGCAAAAACAATAATGAAAATTAACGAAATAGTACAAGTAAAAGAAAAACTATCCCCTGAAGGATTAGCGGCTGAACGTAAAAGGGCATCAGCAGAATATGTTTCTTTGAAAAAAGTAGATACAAAATTTGCTAACCTGTTTAGATCAGAATTTTTACGATTAGGTCAAGAGTCAGTTGACCAGGCTTATCAGTCTGCGGCAACTTTGCTTAACATGAGTCAAAGAGATGCTAAAGCAATAGGAAAAGCCGAAGGTGCTGAAAAAGAACAACTAATTAGAAAATTTGTTTCTGCTATACCGGCTGGTGCATATGAAAGATTGGGTACCAGAACCACTGGAGGCGGCAGAGGACAATATACTCATTACAGAGATGGTACTGAAAGAGGTGGGTCAATTAGAGGCAGAAAAGGTTATGATGACAGCAGATTTGGTCAATCTACTGTGGGAAAAATTGCAAAAGATGTTGGGCAATTACTAGATCCCAGAGTAGTAGGTAAAAGCAAAATGAGTGATTTTAGTGCAGGAATGGACCTAGGTGATAAATTGGGTAATCTACTAAGCAAACCACCACAAGCAGTAAAAAGACGTGGCGGATAGCCAAATCAGTAAATAAAAATCACAAAAAAAGATAAATAATTGCAAGAGCATAGAAAACTCTATGCAGAAATTTTAGGAGAATAAAATGGCACAAACAAAAGGAGAAGGTGCAGGTGTAGGTGATTTTGCAACTGGTAGCCTTATAGAAAAACATAACGTTAAACTTATCAAAGTAGACGTAGGTGCTGACTTAAGATCAGAAGATGATGCAACAAGAGAAGCAGTTGAAAGAGCACTTCAGTTCATTCAACCATTAGCCTTTTTTGCTGTAAACGACAACAGTGGTGTTATCCATTGTGTAGTTGATGGAAGTCAGTTTGACGCTTCAGCACTACAGGCTCAAATTAGAGCAATTGGTAGTGTTACAGATCCAACATCATACGACTTCAGTAGTGCGGCCGTAACTGCCGGATCTTCATTCACAGTAGCATAAGTTTAGTTACTATATTGGAAAAGGGCATTTTACATGCCCTTTTTCTGTCTAAAAATGATAAATAAATGTAACGGCGACATAGTTCGCTAAACAAATTAGGAGAATAACAATGGCACAATCAGATAGAAGAGCGGCGGCGGCTGGTGAGTTTATTGGTAAAGATGTATTCCTTAAGAGTTTTACTCAGCAATCAGGAAATATTTCACAAGCACAATTGAATGCATTAGTCAGCTCAGTACAAAATTTAAACCTTTCAGTATTAAAAGTTGGAAGTTTCACAGCAGACAGCCAAACATCAGTTAAATTTATACTAGAAGGTGCAGACAACCTAGCAAACGGTGACCTAGCAGGACACGTTATTGCAGACGTCTCATTCTAAATTAAACAAACTTTTAAAAAATCCTCACTAGTTGGGGATTTTTTTTGGCTGAAAAAAAGATAAATACAACTAAGAACTACTGTAAAATACAGTAGTAGTAACATAGGAGAACAAAATGGCACAAACTAAAGTAAATCCTGTTTATGTAGATGAAGAAAAGTTTTTTATTGGTCTCAAACCAACGTTTTTTGAAGTAACGTTTGGTGCGGCCGTAAATGCAAAAACTGGTCCTACAAGTACAATTCAAACAGTAATACATGCTATTTTAAATGAAAATCTTTCAATCCTAGGCATGAGTGCATTGTATGACACAAACCAAACAATAGCATTTATGGTTGATGGTGAAAAAGGTACTGATACTTATGACGGAAGTAATAGTGAAACCCTAGCGGCTCACTTAGAGGACGTTATTCAAGCACTAGGAACAGTTGACGGTGTCAACTTAGCAAGTGCTTCATGTACAGCAAAAACATTTGTTTTAGCATAAAAAATCTTATATTGAAAAGGCCACCATTAGGTGGCTTTTTCTTGAGTGAAATTTCTTGGAGTAAAATATTGCAAAGTCGATAAATAGTAGAAACAGACACAGATTTTGGAGAAATTATGGTAACAGGAGAAAGAAGTGGAGCAATGGGTAGCTCAGAAGTTGTTTCAGGCAACATTGAGTTTTACACTTTGTTTACTAAAATAGATATTACCAGGACAGGAGATTTTTCAGATAACACACAGAAAGATTTTGAGAGTGTAGTGCAAGTTATAGGATTAAGAGCACAACCAGTTGTAATGAATAATCCTGTAGCACTTAATGGAGTAGGTGCTCAGGTTTTAGAAAATTATGGTGCACCAAGTTTAACAGGAGCAGGATTTATTTTTAAATTTGCTTTTGAACGTGAGGGTGTACATACAATAGATACTCTCAAAGACGAAATGAATGGAATAGTACTGAATGGCGGTACAGTTGATACCACAAGTTCAGTTAATATGGAATTTACTAAACAAGATTTATTATAACAATGCCTAAGAAAAACGAACCAGAACTAACGCCTAAACCATATGTTGAAAGTGGCAATATAGAAGCACATATTATAGCAGACATGCTTCGTATAGAATCCATATCTTCTGAATTAAAAGAGTTTAAGGAAGTTACAAAAGAAAGGTTAAACAAACTAGAAAGTTGGATTATTGCTATTGTGGGACTAACATTTACTACATTAGTTACAACAGTAGTTGGTTTATTAATGAAATTACTATGAGATTAGAAGAATTTGCAGATGAGCCTATTATAGAAGCCAGAATGGTTTGGCGTAAAATGGGTAACAAACTCAAACGTGCTATCAGATGTACAAGTGGTAGACGTAAGGGCAGAGTTGTATCCAAGGCTTCTCAATGTAATGCTCCTATAGATTTTAAAAAACGTATAACACTAAAAAGAACAAAAGCAAAAATGGGTTCCAGAATGATGCGTAGAGCTCAAAGAACAAAACGATTTAATATCAAAAGCAGACAATTAAAGTCATTGAATAGAAGAAGATAATGAAGTTTAAAGAAGTTAAAACTTTAGAACATTTACTTAAAGAGTATAGTGCTGTAGGCGGAGGTGGCCATGGCCAAAATGCCAAAGCGAATAAAAATAAATCTATAGCAAGTGGCCCAGACAGCTCAAACTTATCCCCAACAGTTAATAAAACTCCTACACAGGGTGATAAACCTAAAAATGCTCAGCCAACAACAATACAAGTAAAAGCAAAAGATCTTAAAGACGGCGACATGGTTGTTGGTAAAGACGGAAAAATGTCAAGTGTTTATTCTAAAGTAGGACAAGGAAATAATCCAAAAGCATTAATTACAAAAGACGATGACGGAAACTTAGCAGAAATACCTCAAGATCAAACTGTTGATGCATTACAAAAAGGTGACGATTTAGAAACTATACCAGATGAAGAACCAAAAGGAATGCTATCTAAATATACTGATAAATTTAAAGCAGGACAAAATTTTGCCAATAAGTTTATTGCTGACGGAAAATTATCTAAAATTGCAAAACGTAAAGGAAAAAAATTAAAAATAAAAGATCTTAAAGGCAAAATTAAAAAATTATCAAAAGCCAGATTAAAAGAAGCAGATCCCAAACTATTTGAAATAAACTTTAATAGACGTAGTGTAGCCAGAGATGCCTTAGATGCCCCTGTAAGATGTGGATTCGAAGCAGAAACATTTTGGTACAATGTTGAAGGAGGTAGTAATTCAGAATATGTAGACGATATGTCTATAAGTGATATCGAGTACGAATACGGAGATCTACCTGATAGTGCATATGATTATTACAACGACTGGATTCGTGAAAAGGCAATGGAAGAATATTTGCCAGATCTTCAGGACAACTGGATAGAAGAAAACAGAGACGATGATTCATTTATTCGAGACTTTATGGACTCTGGTAACGGCCCCACAGAAGATGCTGTTGAAGAATACAAGGAACAGTTTGAGGAAGAAGATCCTAACGAATACGAAAATCGTGAGGAAGATGGCTGGGACATGGACAACTGGGCCAGAGATTTAATCAATGAAGAATATGAAGACGAATACGAAGACTTCATGCGTAGTTATGCAGAAGATGAGGACCAATTACTGGATGATGCTATTGCAGAATGTGAAGGCGATTACAGTATGGACGACTATGTAAGTGATCAGTATTACAGCATGAGTGAATTCCTTGATGATTTTGGTTTCGATTACGCAAGAGAAGTTGGTGATGTTGAAGGTGTTGCTGATGAATTTAATATGTGGCAAAAAGAAAACAGCAGATTTAAAAATTTTCCTGAAACAGGAGATTACGGTGATACCAGTGGATCTGAAAATGAATGGGCTATAGAAAAAGACAGTACCATTGATCCAGATGAAGGTGCACCAGCAGAGATTATATCTCCAGTATTTGACAGTCCCAGAGAAATGCTTAAAGAATTAAAAAGTTTGCTGGATTGGGGAGAGGAAAATGCCGCATTTGGTTCCAACCGCAGTACAGGATTCCATGTCACTATGAGTTGGCAAGGCCCAGGCAGAGGCGGAGTAGATGTTTCAGAACCTAACAAATTAAAAATGGCATTGTTATTGGGAGATGAATATTTGCTCAAGCAATTTGACAGGTTGCAAAACTCATTTACCAAAAGCCAATACAGAAATGTTTTAAGATATGCAGAGGGTATGAAACAGGGAGACTACAACAGTTTCCTAAAACTAGAAAAAGAACTTGCAAAAGGCATAAGCAGAGAAAAATACAGCAGTATTCATTTCAAAGACAATTACAGAAGAGACAGTAAATCAGATAATGAACTTATAGAGTTCCGTATTGCTGGTAACGACTATGTAGACGCATACGAAAAACTAGTAAAAGCAGTTGTAAGATATGCAACAGTTATGAAAGCAGGTTATGATGACAATGCATACAGAAAAGATTATATTGCCGCACTTAGCAGGGTAATGCGTAAAAGTAAAGAAATAGATCCTCAAAAGGCAAAACAATATGACGACATAGATAGTCCTGTAATAGATGCCGCAAAAGAAATTGCTAGTAAAAAAGATTACTTTGATATACTAGATGTTCTGGAAACAAGTTTAAATCACTACAATGAATATTTAGAACTAACTCAGCCAGATGCAGATAAAAAATGGAAGCAGAGTGTTAAAGATTATGAAAAAGGCACTGGAGAAAAATTAGGTATTGTAGAAGACGATGAAGAAGGTATCACAGGATATATAGAGCCTGACAGATTATCGCCAAGCAAAAGAGCACCAGCAGTATTAAAGAAGGCACAGGATAGATTTGCTAGAGCAGTTGCTATGCTGGCCAGGAATATAAGCGATGGCAATGAAAGGCAAACACCTAAATCCAAACACATTGGTGCTTTTAGAAAATATGCAAACGATTTGAAATTAGACAGTGAGCAGTTGAGTAAAATACTAATACAAAATATAAACAATGCTAACTTTGATGGCACTGACAGAGAAAACATTGTCAAACTGCAAAAAGGTGCAATAAAATTATTTTCCAGAAAAGATGTTGTTGATAGTCCTGATTACTTTGATATGCAAAACTTTGATCCAGTGGCAGAGGGTTTATGGCAATTCTTCCAGCATGATGACGCAATGGATAATGCTAAACTGGATAAACTACAAAAATTACTTGTTGCTGTGAATCCCAGACTGGAAAATCAGAGTGTAGAAAGTTCTTTAAAGGATTTAGGAAAATCCAGACAAAAAAATGACTTTTACAGAAAACTTCAGAGAGGCGGTTACGGTGAGTCTGCACTGATTATACCTAATATGGTATCCAACAATGATGCCATAAAAGACTTACTGAAATTTTTAGAGCCTTACAAAGGATACGAGCATCCTACAAGCAAAGATCATCATGTGAATATCAAAAGCGATGATCCATATACAACTGTGGTGCAAATGAATTTGATACAAAAATTGAGACACAGGTTAAATCATTTGAAAGATATCAAACAAACAGACGAGGAAAAATACGAAAAAATAAAAGATCAATTATATAAATTAGGTAACCAATTTTTAAAAGAGTTAAAACCTGATGATGAATTATTTGCTAGTTTAGATAACGATAATGCAAATCAAGATGGTGCGATGTTTTTAACAGTTGGTGACCTGGAAAGATGGAACCAATACTCAGACATAGTTGCTAAATTAGATGACAGTGAAGTGTATAATTTTACAAGTGCATATGATGATTATGTACTTGGCTCAATAAACCTGGAAAGATATTACAGAGCTAAACAGGATGATGGCTATGCAAGTATATTTGCAAATGCCGGAGTAAAGGACCTAATAAAGGATAGATTCAAAGCATACAAAAAGTTTTTAACTGGTTTTGATAAAATATTCCAGGCAGAAGGTTTTGTAGATATAAAACAGGAAATATCAGGTAAAAATGTAGCACATATAAGAAATAAAGATTTTGAAAAAAATGTCAGAGACAAAGCAAGAGCATCATTTAATATTCCTAGTCACAGTTATGTGTACTTAAATAAAGATTTTTATGACACGATCACAGATGAAGAATATGAAGACAGAGCCGCATATTTAGATAATCATTTAGAACATTTTAATGAAAAGGTAAACACAGGCGGAAAAGTTTTTGTTATACCTGCCGCACACTATGGCCAGGCTGACGATGCCCTTAGTGGCTTAGAGCTGATAGACACTTTTGAATCAGCAAATAATTATTACCATACCTGGAGGAAAAAAGGTTACAAGGAAATACTTAGAAGATTTAGGCAAATATATGATATAGATTTTAAAGATCTTGGGTATATGGGTAACAGCAAATTTGAAAGAGCTAGTGGTGATGTATATGAGCAATTGAAAAAGTTAGGTATTGAAATTACCAGAAAAGGTGACAGCAGAACAGGAGCACCTGGACAGAAAGATCTTGTTGACAGAGATGAACTTAAAAACCCTCTTAGTGGCGAGCCTATTGACAGAGGTAGTGCCATGATGTGGAGCCAATCAGATGACAAGAAAAAAGAAGAAAAAAGATTTAACGCATTTGATTGGGGCCTATATCCACCTAAAATGAAACCACTTGTTGCCAAAGATCTCAAAGGCATGAAAGACCGTGAAGGTTATTACAGTTTCAAACAAGCACTAGAAAATACACTGAAAAGTATAGTAGATGGCGATATAGATTTACCATTAAATTATCAAGACAATGTAGATGGTATGATAAAAGCGGCTGGTGTTGAAGATTATAAAGATGCCTCATCGTCCGAAGTTGCTGATAGAACAAACTGGAGTAACTTAGCAGACTACCTGAAAATAGAACGTGGTGTAAACGACCAGGGTGTA